>ENA-OQEB01001126-OQEB01001126.1-human-gut-metagenome-genome-assembly--contig:-NODE-1126-length-10192-cov-2.719821_pt1 | contig 10192 bp, 9 predicted proteins | sample MGYA00242787_ERZ504619 | MGnify/ENA primary metagenome ERZ504619 (study PRJEB26092, sample SAMD00036317) | human gut metagenome | host: Homo sapiens | study: EMG produced TPA metagenomics assembly of... | reverse complement strand
AGCTGGGGCAGGTGCGCAGAGCATCGTCTTTGTACGGGAACGTCCATTCATAGCCCGCGCCATGGGCGGGGGTGTGGATGCAGCGGCCAAGCTTTTCGTAGCACTCGCGGTGATAGGGTGCGCCGCAGTCCGGGCAGACCACGATATCATCGGTCAGCGCCAGCGGTCTGCCGCAGCCTTCACAGGGACAGCCATAATATTTCGGCATGATTTCCTCCTGTTGTATGGTTCATACTGGTATTATACTCCCCTGAAAGAGAAAAGAAAAGGTGAAAATCTTCAAAATTCCAGCAGGATAATCCATTTACCCCTTTACTTTAGCACAGATTCTCGGTATACTAATGAAGTATCTGTGTATAAACTGTGTCTTTTGGCAAGTACAAAGGACTTTATCTTATTTATCATTTCGAGAGGGATTTAGAGAATGATCACGATTGACGAACTGAAGGTGCAGCTTGCCGATTATGGCAAGGCGGTCAAGGACTTGGAAGAAGCCCTTGCCATTGATGCCTCCCGCAAGCGCGTGCAGGAGCTGGAGCACACCATGAGCCGCCCCGGCTTTTATGATGATGCAGATCTGAGCAAGAAGGTCTTTGACGAAGTGGGCGACCTGAAGGGCAAGCTGAGCCGCTTTGAAAAGCTGCAGGGCCTGTACGATGATGCCGAGACCATGCTGGAAATGCTGGATGAAGAATACGACCCCGCCATGATTCCCGAAGCAGAGGAGTCTGTGAACGCTGTGGGCAAGGCAGTGGATGAGCTGCAGCTGATGACCATGCTGAACGGTGAGTACGACCACAGCAACGCCATCCTGACCTTCCATGCCGGTACCGGCGGCACCGAGGCACAGGACTGGGCCGAAATGCTGTACCGCATGTACAACAAGTGGGCTTCCAACCACGGCATGACCGTGGAGGTGCTGGATTATCAGGACGGTGATGAAGCCGGCATGAAGAGCGCCTCCATGATGGTGAAGGGTGCCAACGCCTACGGCCTGCTCAAGAGCGAGAACGGTGTGCACCGTCTGGTGCGCGTGTCGCCCTTTGATGCCAACGCCCGCCGCCAGACCAGCTTTGCTTCGCTGGAAGTGATGCCCGAGCTGGATAACACCATTCAGGTGGATATCCGCCCCGAGGATATTGAGATGCAGGTGTACCGTTCCTCCGGTGCAGGCGGCCAGCACATCAACAAGACCTCTTCCGCTGTGCGTCTGATCCACAAGCCCACCGGCGTCGTGGTCAGCTGCCAGACCCAGCGCAGCCAGTTCCAGAACCGTGACTACGCCATGGAAATGCTGAAGGCAAAGCTGTATCAGATCGCAAAGCAGCAGCACATGGATAAGATCGACGACATCAAGGGCGTGCAGAACGAGATCGCATGGGGCCACCAGATCCGCAGCTATGTGTTCATGCCCTACACCATGGTCAAGGATCACCGCACCAACTACGAGACCGGCAATGTGGATGCGTGATGGACGGCGATCTGGACGGTTTCATCTTCGCATACCTCAAGGCTGCAAGCCGCGGGGAGCTGCAGGATACCTGATCTTGAACGTATAAAATGCAAAGGCCGTGCTTCCTTTTGTGGAGGCACGGCCTTTTTTGTGTTCTTACGCCAGATCGGGCAGAATGGTATCCCAGAGATTTTCCTCCTGCCGCAGGGCGTTGAAGCAGCAGTCCAAGTACATTTTGTTTGCCGCTGCAAGGATCGTGCTGCGCAGAAGCAGCTTTTCATCTGCGGCATCCACGGCAAGGTCGCGGATCTCCCTGGTGCAGCCGAATACAAACGGCAGGCAGTTTTCCATCTCGTCGCAGAAGTAGTCGTAAGCTGCCCCGGCGGAACAGTGCGCCCGCTGCATTTTAAACAGGGCATCGATGTTTTCCATTGAGAGCACCGTTTTGGAGACTGCAATGTACATCAGGGATGCGATCTGATCGCGGGCGTACTTCTTGCGCACCGGGTGGGACAAAATGCCCTTTTTAACGTAGTTGCTGACCATGGAAGAGGTGAGCTCCACGCCGCAGAAGGTGCGGAAATAGCTGTTGACGTACTGCACGGTCTGGTCAAGGTAAAGCCCCATCTGCGGGAGATCGGCGTACCGGGGCAGGGCAAACCCGGCGGCGCAGGCCGCAACGCGGCATTTGGTTTCAGTTTTCATATCGTAAGCAGTTTTCTAAGGTTGGCGCAGCTGGGCTGCGCGGGATACAGAAAATGGTTTTCTGGCGGTATTATAGCGCAAATCGGTTCTCTGGTCAACGGATTTTTAAAACTTTTGAAAGAATGCATAAAATCCCTTGACAGGTTTTTGAAAAACTGCTATGATGTCTGCAGTGAACCGAAAAACCATGCAGGCGGAAGTGCGTGTAAGGCACGGAAAATAAAAAAATGACCTGCTATCACAAAATAGATTTGGAGCGTGCATTTTATGAAAACCAAGATCGTTGTGGATTCTTCGTCCAACCTGTATGCTGCCGGGCGTGGATTTTGCCTGTGTGCCGTTGAAGATCGTCACGGATGAACAGGAATATCTGGATGACGGTACTCTGGATGCTGTGGGCATGGCCCGGTCTCTGCGTACTTACAAGGGCAAGACCAGCACCTCCTGCCCCAATGTGGCAGACTGGCTGGCTGCTTATGAGGGTGCGGAGCAGATCTTTGTTGCCACCATCACGGGCACACTGTCCGGCAGCTACAATGCTGCACTGCTGGCAGCGGAAGAATACAAGGAAACGCACCCGGAGGCCCGTGTTTTTGTTCTGGACAGTCTGTCCGCCGGGCCGGAGCTGCGTCTGCTGGCAGAGCGTCTGCGGGATCTCGTCCGGATCGGGATGGAGTTTGACGAGATCTGCGAGGCAATCCTGCTTACCACAAGCACACACATCTGCTGTTTTCGTTGGAATCGCTGGCCAATCTGGCCCGCAATGGCCGTGTGAAGCCTGCTGTTGCCGCTGTGGCACGGATGCTGGGCATCCGGGTCATTGGTCAGGCCAGTGAGAGCGGCGAGCTGGAGGTGCTGTGCAAGACCCGCGGCGAGCACGGTGCACTGGAGCGCATCGTGCTGGAATTGAAGGATCACGGCTTTACCGATGGCAAAGTGCACATTGCCCACTGTGATAACCCGGAAGCGGCCAAGCGCCTGAAGCTGATGATCCACGCGGTGTTTGCAGGGGCGCAGGTGGATGTGGCCGAGTGCGGCGGCCTGTGCAGCTACTACGCTGAGCAGGGCGGCCTGATGGTGGGCTATGAGGACGGAAAAACAGAGTAAAAGAGTTTTTGATATTGCAAGCAAGCCGGGCCTGCGGGTCTGGCTTGCTTTTTTTGAACAGCGCAAAACTTGAAAAAGTTGTAAAACCGCGCTATACTTACACATAATTATAAATGGGAAAGGAGGGCAGGCCCATGCTTTTTCGTTCACCGATCGTGCGCTTTTTCAGCCGCATTCTGAACCGCATCACCATCACGGTGGTGTTGGTGGCATTGCAGCTGCTGTGGCTGTGCTGGGTGGCGTTTGCCATCACCACCGGCACGGGCCGCGTGTGGGTGAACGGCCTGCTCAACGCACTGAGCCTGCTCATCGTCCTGTACCTTGTGCGCAAGGATGAGAACAGCGCCTACAAGGTGGGCTGGATCGCGCTGATCGGAATTCTGCCGCTGCTGGGCGGTGCGCTGTATCTGGCTTTTGGCAACAAACGCCCGGCCAAGCGTCTGCGCCTGAAAATGCAGGCAGTGGAGGATGCCCACAAAAAAGACCTTGTACAGGAGCCGGGTGTGCTGGAAGGTCTGGATGCCCGCGAGCAGGGGCAGAGCCGATATGTGGCAAAGTACGGCCCCTATCCGGCGTGGCAGAACACTCGCACGCAGTATTTTGCCTGCGGCGAAGCCATGTATCCGCAGCTGCTGGCCGATCTGGAAAAGGCTGAAAAGAGCATCTTTCTGGAATTTTTCATCGTGAGCCACGGCTGCATGTGGAACGGCATTGAAAAGATCCTGCGCCGCAAGGCTGCGCAGGGTGTGGATGTGCGCCTGATCTACGATGATTTTGGCAGTCTGCTGGGTCTGCCCGCCGATTTCATCGTGCGCATGGAGCGGGCGCACATCCGCTGCATCCCGTTCAACCCGGTGATGCCGCTGCTCTCGCTGGTGATGAACCACCGCGACCACCGCAAGATTGTAGTCATTGACGGTACGGTGGCCTACACCGGCGGCGTGAATCTGGCAGATGAGTATATCAATGCGGAGCAGCGCTTTGGCTACTGGAAGGATGCAGCCCTGCGTGTGGAAGGCGATGCCGCGTGGAACTTTACGGTGATGTTCCTCAACTTCTGGAACGCCTTCCGCCCCAGCGAGACGGATTATGATGCATTTCGCCCCATGCCGCTGGTGCCGCCGGTATCGGACGGCATCGTGCAGCCCTACGCGGACAGCCCGCTGGACGAGGAACCGATGGCTGAGACGGTGTACCTGAACATCCTTGCGCAGGCACAGCGGTATGTTTATATCTACACGCCCTACCTTGCCGTGGGCGAGGAAATGCTGGACGCACTGAAAAACGCGGCCAAGCGCGGGGTGGACATCCGGCTGGTGCTGCCGGGCATCCCGGACAAAAAGCTGGTGTTCCGGCTGAGCCGGTCGTACTATCTGCCGCTTTTGAGGGCAGGTGTACGCATTTACGAATATACGCCCGGCTTTCTGCATGCCAAGTGCTGGGTAAGCGACGATGTAACTGCCGTAGTGGGCAGCATCAACATGGACTACCGCAGCCTGTTCCTACACTTTGAGTGCGGTGTACTGCTGCAAAAGAACAGTCAGGTGGCAGTTCTGCGGGACGATGTACGGGCCACGCTGCCGCAGTGCCGTGAGATACAGGTGACGGAATGCCGCACCAGCCTGCCCGGCACGGTGCTGGACAGTGTGCTGCGGCTGCTGAGCCCCTTGATGTGATAAAAACTCCCTTTCCGGGTAAACTAGCCCAAAAGCCCCTTTACGATGGGGGCAGGAAAGGGAGCGTTTTATTATAATGAAAAAGATACCTCGCATGATCCTGGGCTGCACGCTGGCGGCAGCTCTGGCCCTGACCGCCTGCAGTCGAAGCGATTCCGGTTCCTCCGGCAGCATGAGCACGAACATGGGCGGCAGTTCATCGCAGACGGGGCAGGCGGGCCAGAACGCTGCATACCGCACCGGCCTTGGCATCCTGACCGAAGCGTCTGATCAGGAACGCGCGGGCAAGATCGATACCATCGCAGCTGCCGTTCTGCTGGATGCCGAGGGCAGGGTGGCAGATGTGATGCTGGACGAGGTGGAGATCTCGGTCACGGGGGACAGCACCGGCAAGGTGACGATGCCCACCGACAATCGCACCAAGCGCCAGAAGGGCGATGATTACCCGCTGGCGGCGGTGTCCTCGCTGAAAAAGGGCTGGGCAGAGCAGGCGGATGCTTTTGGCAATTATCTTACCGGCAAAACCCCGGATGAGGTGAAGAAGCTTGCCACCGACGATGACGGCAAGCCGAAGGATGCTGATCTGCTCTCCACCTGCACCATTGCGGTGGACGGCTATCGGGATGCTGTGGTGCGCGCCTGCGAGAATGCAAAGGCAGTCGGCTCGGCCCGCGGCGACCGCGCTGTGCTGGGCGTGTCAGTGCGCAATGACACCAAGGAACTGACCGCCGACGATGACCACGATGTGACCGCGCAGGTGGACATCACAGTGGCAGCCCTGACGCTGGATGCTGACGGCCGTGTGACCGGTGCAGTGGCGGATGTGGCAGAGCCTGCCCTTACCGTGGGCGCGGATGGTACGGTGTCGGCACCGGAGATGGTCAAAACCAAGGTGGAACTGGGCGACAGCTACGGGATGCGCGGGGCATCCAGTCTGGACAAGGAATGGTACGAGCACAGCGAGGGCTGGTGCGATTACCTGAAGGGCAAGACCCGTACTGAGATCGCAGGCATCCCGGACGATGGTTCGGATGCCGACCTTGCGGCACTGTGCACCATCTCGGTGACGGAGCTGCAGAAGGCTGCGCTGGCGGCGTTTGCGGAAGAGTAAAGCGGAGAAAAGAGGAAAGGCGCAAAGCTTTTCCTCTTTTCTTTGTGCAATCAGACCAAAGAATTGGCGCAAAAAGCCTTGAAAAAGACGAACTGCACTAACTTTTGCATTTCCTCTTGCCAAATGGCTGCAAACGCGCTATTCTATAGTCACAGTTTAACACTTTAGCATGATAAAATGCTAAACCAAGAGGGAACACATTTGGGAAACAAAAAGGGGAGGAACCTTTTATGAAACGTCTTGTCTCTGCTTTTCTGGCTGGTGCATGGCACTGAGCCTTGCCGCCTGCGGCGGTGCCGCATCCACTTCCACCGTGGCATCTTCTGCCTCTGCATCCGGGAGCGCAGCCGCCTCCGAGACCGCAGCCAGCGATCTGGACTACATCAAGGAAAAGGGCAAGATGGTCATTGGCTACACCGTCTATGAGCCGATGAACTACACCGATGCGACGGCAACTTTACCGGTTTTGATACCGAGCTGGCAACTGCCGTGTGCGAAAAGCTGGGAGTCGAGCCGGAGTTCGTGGAGATCAACTGGGATACCAAGGTGGTGGAGCTGGATGCCAAGAGCATCGACTGCATCTGGAACGGTATGACCCTGACCGATGACATCATGGCCAACGCCGCAACCACCAAGGCCTACGCCAAGAACGCACAGGTCGTGGTCGTGAAGGACGGCACCGACTACAGCTCCACTGCGGATCTGGTGGGCAAGACCGTGGTTGCCGAGGCTGGCTCTGCCGGTGAAGCCGCCATTGAGGGCGACGAGAACCTTGCACAGGCCGATTACGTCTCCAAGAGCGTGCAGACCGACTGCCTGATGGAGGTTGCCGCAGGCACTGCTGATGCCGCTGTGCTGGATCTGACTCTGGCCAACGCCATGATCGGTGAGGGCACCGACTATGCAAGCCTGAAGATCGTGGACGAGCTGAACGCTGAAGAGTACGGCGTGGCCTTCCGCAAGGGCAGCGATGTCGCCGCAGCTGCGGATGCCGCCTTTGACGAGCTGAAGGCCGACGGCACCATGCAGGCTCTGGCCGACAAGTACGATCTGGCTCTGGCCGACTGAGTTCTATAAGAATGTAATTACTCCTTCCGTCATCGCTGCGCGATGCCACCTCCCTCGGTGAGGGAGGCTTTTTGTTGCCGATATGCGTGAGGCTCCCTCATTGAGGGAACTGTCACCGAAGGTGACGGAAGGAGCTCAAAAAACGGATTGATGGGTGTGTTCTTGTGTCTGTGATTCTGAGTCGCCTTTCCGGCGCGTTTCTGCTCAACTGTGAGCTGTTCGCTCTGACCCTGCTGTTTGCGCTGCCGCTGGGTCTGGTGGTGGCTTTCGGCTCCATGAGCCGGTGCAAGCCGCTTTCCGGCGCGGTAAAGACCTTTGTGTGGGTCATCCGCGGCACGCCGCTGATGCTGCAGATCATCGTGATCTACCTTGGCCCCGGCCTGCTGGGCATGAATAACCCGTGGCCCTCCGGCTCCGGCGGACGCATGGTGGCGGCGGTGGTGGCTTTTGCCATCAATTACGCCTGCTACTTCTCCGAGATCTACCGCGGCGGCATCGAAGCCGTTCCCAAGGGCCAGACCGAGGCCGGTCAGGTGCTGGGCATGACCAAGACCCAGATCTTCTTCAAGGTGACGCTGCTGCAGGTGGTCAAGCGCATTCTGGCCCCCATGGGCAATGAGGTGATCACCCTCGTCAAGGATACCTCACTGGCAAACACCATTGCCAACAAGGAGATCATCATGATGGCCAAGGAGTACAGCGCAAAGGGCTTGATCTGGCCGCTGTTCTCCACTGCCATCTTCTTCCTGGTGTTCGTGGGTGCACTCACCCTGCTGTTTGGCTGGGCCGAAAAGAAACTGGATTATTTCCGCTGATGAAAGGGAGGAAATTAGATCATGGCACTGCTTGAAGCCTCCGGCATCGGCAAAAACTTTGGCGATACCAAAGTACTCAAGGATATCTCACTCACACTGGAACAGGGCGAAGCGCTGGCGATCATCGGCTCGTCCGGCTCCGGTAAGACCACCCTGCTGCGCTGCCTGAACTTTCTGGAACGGCCGGACACCGGCATCATCAAGGTGAACGGCGAGACCATGTGGGACGCTGCCGACCCCGCCACCCAGCGCGAGAGCGAGATCCGCAAAAAGCGGCTGCACTTTGGTCTGGTATTCCAGAACTTCAACCTCTTCCCGCAGTACACCGCCCTGCAGAACGTAATGCTGGCGGGTGAACTGCTGGCGAAGGAGCGCCCGGACTACAAGGCCAACAAAAAGGCCATCCATGCCGAGCTGGAACAGCAGGCACAGGAACTTCTGGCCCAGATGGGCCTTTCTGCCCGGGCAGGCCACTACCCGCACCAGCTTTCCGGCGGTCAGCAGCAGCGCGTGGCCATTGCCCGCGCACTGGCTCTGCACCCGGACATTCTCTGCTTCGACGAGCCGACCTCGGCCCTCGACCCGGAGCTGACCGGCGAGGTGCTGCGCGTCCTGCGCGACCTTGCGACCGCAAGACCACCATGATCATCGTCACCCACGAGATGCACTTTGCCCGTGACGTGGCCGACCGCATCATGTTCATGGATGGTGGCGTGGTGGTGGAGGAAGGCCCCGCCAAGCAGCTCATTGAGCACCCGCAGGAGGAGCGCACCAAACAGTTCCTTGCGCATTACTCGGAATAAGCAAAATCACCAATTCTTGCGGCAAAAATTCATAAATGTTGATGCAATGCAAATCTTGTAAATCCTGCGTCACTCCACTATAATATCATTCATGAATGTACACGACGTCCTGCCCCTTTCCGGCAGGGCGTTTTTCACGGCAAAAATCACGACATCAAGCCGGTTCCCAGTGTGGCAGGAGGATTTTATACTATGACAAAGGATATGACCCAAGGCAGTCCGCTCAAGCTGATCCTTGCCTTTGCGGTGCCGCTGATGCTGGGCAGCCTGTTCCAGCAGTTCTACAATCTGGCCGATACCATCATCGTGGGCCGCTTTGTGGGCGTGGAAGCGCTGGCCGCTGTGGGCAGCGTGGGCGGTTTGAACTATCTGGTGCTGGGTTTTGTGAACGGCATCGCCTGCGGTTTTTCCATCCCCATCTCGTGGACTTTCGGCGCAAAGGACTACAAGGAGATGCGCCGCTACACTGCCAACACCGTGTGGCTTTCCATCTTCTTTGCGGTGGTGCTGACCATTGTCACTGTGGCGCTGACCCGCTCGGTGCTGGTGTGGACGAACACCCCGGAAAACATCATCGACCTTGCGGATATCTATATCCGCACCATTTTTGCAGGCATCCCCTTCACTCTGCTTTATAATGTGACCAGCGCCCTGATGCGTGCACTGGGCGACAGCAAGCGCCCGCTGTATTTCCTGCTGGTGGCAAGCTTTTTGAACATCGGGCTGGATCTGGTGTGCATCATCATGTTCCATATGGGGGCATTCGGTGCGGCATTTGCCACTGTGGTCAGTCAGGCTGTGGCGGGCATCGGCAGCCTTATTTACATCATGCGCCACTACCCGGAGCTGCGCTGGAGCAGGGAAGAGGGGCTGTTTCAGCCTGACCCACTGCGCAAAGCTGTGCAGCATGGGCATTCCCATGGGCCTGCAGTGCAGCATTACGGCCATTGGCAGCGTGGTGCTGCAGGGTGCGGTGAACGGTCTGGGCAGCGACATCGTGGCCGCGCAGACGCCGGCGGCAAGGCGGCGCAGTTCCTGTGCGTGCCGCTGGAGAGTATCGGCACAGCGATGACCACCTATGCCAGCCAGAATATGGGCGCAAAGGACCTGAACCGTGTGGACCGGGGTGTGTACACCGCCCTCGGCATCGGCTGCGTATACAGCATTGCGTCCTTCCTCATCCTGCGCGTGACGGATAAGCTGCTCATCGGCCTGTTTTTGGACGCAGGCGAGACCGCATCATGGCCAATGCCAGAGCTTTATCTTCTGGAACAGCGTATTCTACATCCCGCTGGCGGTGCTCATTATCTACCGCTACACCATTCAGGGTCTGGGCTTCTCCGGCCTTGCCATGTTTGCCGGTGTGGCGAGATGATCGCCCGCGCCATGGTGGGCTTCTGGTTCGTGGCCGCTGTGGGGCTACTTTGCGGCCTGCATCGCAAGCCCGGTGGCAT
>ENA-OQEB01001125-OQEB01001125.1-human-gut-metagenome-genome-assembly--contig:-NODE-1125-length-10199-cov-1.417295_pt1 | contig 10199 bp, 15 predicted proteins | sample MGYA00242787_ERZ504619 | MGnify/ENA primary metagenome ERZ504619 (study PRJEB26092, sample SAMD00036317) | human gut metagenome | host: Homo sapiens | study: EMG produced TPA metagenomics assembly of... | reverse complement strand
AAAAGAGAAGATAAATTTTCGTTAAAAGATTGTTTGAAACGAAAATGAAAAGACCGGTCGTGAAGCGGAAACGTTTTACGGCCGGTTTTCTCTATGGTGATATTTTGAAAATTATGATACTATAATACAAAAATGTACGTGATATACTTGGAGGAACAAACGATGGAACGCTGGTATGTAATGATGAAGAAAGCTGATTTCAGCAGTATCGGAGCGAAATATAATATTTCGCCGGTCATTGCCCGCCTGATCAGAAACAGAGATATTATAGAAGATGAAGAGATTAATCTTTATTTGAACGGAACGATTGCCGACCTGTATGACGGAATGTTAATGAAGGACATGGATAAGGCGGTTGAGATCTTATCGGAGAAGATCAGGGAAGAAAAACCCGTAAGGGTGATCGGAGATTATGATATTGACGGTGTGAATGCAGCTTATATTTTGAAAGAAGGTCTGGAAGGACTCGGAGCAGATGTTGATACAGATATTCCCGACAGGATTAAAGACGGATACGGATTAAATAAAATGCTGATCGACCGGGCGTTAGATGATGGGATCGATACGATTATTACATGTGATAACGGGATTGCGGCTGCGGAAGAAATCACTTACGGAAGAAAAAACGGTCTTACGGTGATCGTGACAGACCATCATCAAGTTCCTTTTGTAGAAATAAACAAAGAACGGGAATATCTCCTGCCGCAGGCTGATGCGGTTGTAGATCCAAGGCGTCCGGATTGTGAGTATCCTTTTAAAAATCTGTGCGGGGCAGCGGTCGCATATAAGTTAGTAGAGGCATTGTATAATGTTATGCTCCGAGATCCGGAAGACGTTGATTATCTTATGGAAAATGTGGCGATTGCAACAGTAGGTGATGTGATGGCGCTAAAGGGAGAAAATCGTATTTTTGTGAAACAGGGACTTGAGATGCTCAAGCGCACAAAAATGAAGGGTTAAAAGCGCTTATAGAATGTACGGGAATCAATCCCGAATATTTGAATACATACGATCTCGGGTTTGTTCTTGGACCATGTATTAATGCGAGCGGGAGACTGGACACCGCAAAAAGAGCATTGGAACTGCTGAGTACACGGACGAGGCGGGATGCGGTCATGTTGGCGGAAGATTTAAAGGCGTTAAATGACAGCCGTAAGGAAATGACGGAACGAGGAATTAAAGAAGCGGCAGAGATGATAGAAACTACCTCGCTGAAAGAGGACAAAGTATTTGTGATCTATCTGCCGGACTGTCATGAAAGTATTGCGGGAATTATCGCAGGAAAGATCAGAGACAGATATTATAGGCCTACGATCATCTTAACAAAGGCAGAAGACGGAGTGAAAGGATCGGGACGGTCTACGGAAGAGTATGACATGTTTACAGAATTGTGTAAATGTCAGGCGCTGTTTACAAAATTCGGCGGCCACAGGCAGGCGGCAGGCGTGTCCCTGAAAGAGGAGAATGTTCAGCGATTCTAGAGAAACGATCAATTCTCTTTGTACATTGACAGAAGAAGACCTTCAAATGAAAGTATATATCGATATGCAAGTTCCTTTTCCGTATTTAACAGAAGATTTGATCGAGCAGTTTCAGGTGATGGAACCTTTCGGAAAGGAAATAAAAGACCGCTGTTTGCGGAGAAAGATCTGAAGGTGATTCAACCTAAAATTGTAGGGAAAAACGAGAATGTTTTGCAGTGTATATTGGAAGATAAGCAGGGAAATCGTATGAAAGCGGTTTATTTCGCGATGTAAAGACTTGCCTGAAAGAGATGCTGGCAGGAAAAGTCACCGCGGTTACTTATTTTCCGTCAATTAACGAATATATGGGCAGACGAAGCATACAGCTTACGATTGTAAATTATCAAAAGAAATGATATAATTAAACGATCTTATAACTTTGTTGAATGAGCTGCATGAGAGAAGGGGACTTTACTATGGCAGGAACGGCAGAATATGAAGAATTGAATAAAAATCTGGAGATCGTGGACGGTCATGCAGTAAAAGCGCCGGAGGATTATCAAGATCCGGAGCAGCTTTATCATGTTCTTATTGAAAGAGTGAGAAGTATCATCCGTCTGCGGAATATTACCATGATCGAAAAAGCTTATCGTATAGGGAAAGAAGCGCATCGTGATCAGGTGAGAAAATCAGGAGAGCCGTATATTATCCACCCTCTCTGGGTCGGTATTATTTTGGCGGATCTTGAGATGGACAAAGAGACGATCGTGGCAGGAAGCTCCACGACGCAGTAGAAGATACGGATATGACGCTTGACGATGTGGCAGGTGAGTTCGGAGAAGAAGTCGCTCTTCTTGTGGACGGCGTTACAAAGCTTGGCCAGTTGAATTATTCACAGGACAAATTAGAAGTTCAGGCAGAGAACCTCAGGAAAATGTTTCTTGCGATGGCGAAGGACATCCGGGTTATTATTATTAAACTGGCAGACCGACTGCATAATATGCGTACGCTTGAATTTATGACTCCGACAAAGCAGCAGGAAAAAGCGAGAGAGACGATGGATATTTATGCTCCCATCGCGCAGAGACTCGGAATTTCCAAGATTAAGACAGAATTAGATGATTTGTCTTTAAAATACTGGAAACCGGAAGTTTATTATAATCTCGTGAGGATCTGAACCGAAGGAAAACAGAACGCGAGGAATTTGTGCAGCAGATAGTAGCCGAAGTTTCGAAACATATGAAAAATGCGCATATAGAGGCGAAAGTATATGGACGTGTAAAGCATTTTTTCAGTATTTATAAGAAAATGGTGAATCAAAATAAGACGCTGGATCAGGTATACGATCTGTTTGCGGTGCGGATAATTGTTGATTCTGTAAAAGATTGTTATGCGGCGCTTGGAGTAATCCACGAGATGTACACGCCGATTCCCGGAAGGTTTAAAGATTATATTGCGATGCCGAAACCGAATATGTATCAGTCTCTTCACACAACGCTGATGGGACCGTCAGGACAGCCGTTTGAGATCCAGATCAGAACAGAAGAGATGCATAAGACGGCTGAATACGGTATTGCGGCTCACTGGAAATATAAAGAAGGCGGAGATTCAGCGAAGAGTATGGAATCTCAGGAGGCTAAGCTGAACTGGCTGCGTCAGATTTTGGAATGGCAAAGAGACATGTCGGATAACCGGGAGTTTTTAAGCCTGTTAAAAGGCGACTTGATCTGTTTGCTGAAGACGTTTACTGTTTTACGCCAAACGGTGACGTGAAGAATTTGCCGAACGGTTCCACACCGGTTGACTTTGCGTATGCGATACACAGCGCCGTGGGAAATAAGATGGTCGGTGCACGTGTAAACGGAAAACTTGTCAATATAGATTATAAAAATACAAAACGGCGACAGGATCGAGATTCTTACGTCGCAGAATTCAAAAGGACCGAGCCGCGACTGGCTGAATATCGTTAAGAGTACACAGGCAAAAAATAAAATTAACCAGTGGTTCAAAAAAGAGTTTAAGGAAGATAATATTATCCGGGGAAAAGAATTGATCGTTTCCTATTGCAGGGGGAAATCAATTAATCTCCAAAATATACTAAAACCGAAGTATCAGCAGGTTGTTCAGAAAAAGTACGGCTTCAGGGATTGGGACGCTGTTTTGGCGGCGATCGGTCATGGCGGTTTAAAGGAAGGACAGGTTGTAAACAGACTTTTTGAGGAGTACGAAAAAGAACATAAGAAAGAAATTACAGACGAGACGATTCTTGAGAGAATCTCAGAAGCAAACTCTCAAAAAGTTCACATTGCAAAGTCAAAGAGCGGTATTGTTGTAAAAGGAATTAATGATATGGCAGTGCGTTTTTCAAAATGCTGCAATCCGGTTCCCGGAGACGAGATCGTCGGATTTGTCACGAGAGGACGGGGAATGTCAATCCATCGGACGGACTGTATTAATATGCTCCACCTTTCTGATGTAGAGAGGGCGCGTTTGATCGACGCGGAGTGGGAAGATACGTCCGAGACAGAGGGCGGCGGAAAATATCTGGCAGAGCTTAAGATGTACGCAAACGACAGAACAAGGATTCCTTATGGATATCATCAAAAGTATTTACAGAAGACGAAAATAGATGTGAAGTCTATGAATGTTCGCACAAGCAAAAAGGGAACAGCAACGATCGATATGGGATTTATTGTAAACGGAAGAGAGGAACTCCATGCGATCATAGAGAAACTGCGTCAGCTTCAGGGAGTCTTGATATTGAGAGAACGACGGGTTGATCTTATATGAAGCCTTTCAAGTAAGAAGCAATAGCGTTCCCGTTGCGGAGGCGGCGGGAGTAAAATGACAGTTTGAACAAAGTCAGAGTTGATAAAAAGGAGAGACAGTTCATGCGCATTGAGAAATTTGTATTCGGACCTGTAGGAACGAATTGTTATATCGTAATAAACGAGATGACTTCGGAATGTTTTGCCGTAGATATGGCGGATTGTCCTCAGGAATTCGTAAAGCATATAAAAGATGCAGGACTTTGCGTAAAAGCGCTGCTTTTGACGCATGGTCACTTTGATCATATTATGGGAGCGGAACGCTTTGCGGAAATCTTCGGATGTCCGGTTTATGCATATGAAGGGGGAAGAAAATATTTTATGCGATCCGGTGCTGAATGCATCGGCGACGATGCTCGGACAGTCATATGTGTTTACAAAAGCAGAGTATGTAAAAGCGGATACGCAGATAGAAACCGCAGGCTTTCAGGTGGAGATTATTCCGACTCCGGGACATACAGAGGGCGGATGCTGTTATTATATCGGAGAAGAACATGTATTGTTCAGCGGAGATACCCTTTTTCATAATTCTATCGGAAGAACGGATCTTCTACGGGAAGCGGAAGTGAGCTTGTCCGTTCGGTAAGAGAAAAACTTCTGGTTTTGCCGGAAGATACGAGAGTATATCCCGGACATATGGAAGAGACAACGATTTCGCATGAAAAGAAATATAATCCTTTCATATAAAGTTAATAAGTGAACGGGAATGATTGGAATATAGGAATGGATATAACAGGTGGCGATGGAATAGGCTTCGCAGAGATAATAGGAAATGGGAAGAGACGATGATTAAAGTATCAAGTAAGAAAAATAAATATACATACAATGTATATCATCTTGTAAAAGCCTTTTTCCCCAATGAAGAGATCATACAGAATGTAGATGAAAAGCAGGAATCTCTTGTGGCATTAAATCTGCCCGGAGGGTCTTGCTTTTCCATTGCGCTTGAGGAAGTGGAAGCGGCAGCAGGTGATCTTTCGGAAATGGAGACAGAAGAGGCGAAAGAACAGGCAATAAAAAAAGAACTGACTCGTTTGTTGTACCGATATCTCGAACAACAGACAAGGACAACGCTTGCATGGGGAACACTTACAGGAGTGCGGCCGACAAAACTTGCCATGACAAAATTGGAACAATATGAATCGATGACGGAAGCGGAAGCAGTCCGCAGGACAGTCGGAGCGTTTCGTGATGAATTTTTTGTCAGTGAAGAGAAAGCGCAGCTGCATGTGAGATTGCTGTGAGGGAAAAGAAACTTTTGTCCAAATTGGATTATAAGGATGGGTTTAGTTTATATGTAGGGATTCCGTTTTGCCCAAGCGTATGCTCTTACTGTTCGTTTAGTTCTTCGCCGATCGCAGAGTGGAAAGATAAGGTGGAAAGTTACCTTTTTGCTTTGTTGAAAGAAATCCGGGCAATCGGGAAAATGTCGGAAGGGCACAGACCGGACAGCGTGTATATCGGAGGAGGAACGCCGACGACTTTGGAGGCAGAGCAGATGGATCGTTATTAAAGACGATCACGGAGAATTTCGACTTGTCAAACGTACTTGAATTACAGTGGAGGCAGGAAGACCGGATAGCATTACGGAAGAAAAGCTTGCGGTGATCAGAAAATACCCGGTGACTCGTATTTCAATAAATCCTCAGACAATGCAGCAAAAGACATTAGATCTGGTCGGAAGAAATCATACGGTGGCACAGACAAAAGATGCATTCTATCTGGCGAGGAAACTGGGATTTGACAATATTAATATGGATCTTATCGCCGGGCTTCCGGGAGAGGATGCTTCTGATATGGAAGATACGCTTCGGCAGGTGGAAGAAATGCATCCTGACAGTCTGACGGTTCATGCGCTGGCGATCAAAAGAGCGGCGAGATACGGACAGGAGGGAAGAAAACAGGATCTTCATTCTGAGATTTCGCAGATGATAATGTCGGCAGCTGATTGTGCCAAGCGGATTGGACTGCAGCCGTATTATTTATACAGGCAGAAAAATATTGCGGGAAATTTTGAAAATGTCGGTTATGCAGAACTTGACAAAGCCGGAATATACAATATACTGATTATGGAAGAAAAACAGACGATACTGGCAGCCGGAGCGGGAGCGTCGACGAAGATATTACTCAAAGATCCGATCCGGACAGATAGCGGGAAAGAGATTAATCTGGTTCGCTGTGAAAACGTGAAAAATATTATGGAATATATCGACAGGGTCGATGAAATGATAGAACGAAAAGGAGAATGGTTATGGCGCTGAAAAAGAAACCGGTTACAGGCATGAAAGACATGATGCCGGCGGAAATGGAAGTTCGGGATTATGTTATCGGTCTTATCAAAGAGACATATAAAACATTTTGGGTTTTCCTCTATGGAAACTCCGTGTGTGGAACATATCGAGAACTTATGCAGTAAGCAGGGCGGAGATAATGAAAAACTTATTTTTTAAAGAATTTTAAAAAGAGGGGAGAAGCTTAAAAACTTGATAACAGCGAAAGAAGAGGCAGATTACTCGATGGACGGAGGACCTCGTTACGACCTGACTGTTCCTCTCTCAAGATACTATGCAAATCATGCGAATGAACTGCCGTCTCCGTTTAAGGCACTTCAGATGGGAAATGTGTGGAGAGCGGATCGTCCGCAGAGAGGACGTTTTCGTCAGTTCATGCAGTGCGATATAGACATCCTCGGAGAACCGTCGAATCTGGCAGAGATTGAATTGATTCTTGCCACAACAGCGCTGCTTGGAAAGTTAGATTTTAAGAATTTTACAATCCGTATCAACGACCGGCGTTTTCTGAAAGCAATGGCTGCATACAGCGGATTCAAAGAGGAAGATTATGACAGTGTGTTTATAACGCTCGATAAGATGGACAAGATCGGATTGGACGGCGTGGCGGCAGAGCTGAAAGGAAACGGATATGCGGAAGAATCGGTGGAAAAATATCTCGCTCTTTTTGAAGAGATCACGAATGATGTGGAAGGCGTCCGTCTCTGTAAAGAGAAATTACAAGGCTATCTTGCGCCTGAGGCGGCGGATTCACTGGAATGATCATCACGAGTGTGGAGAGTCAGAAAGAAGCTGAATTTAAGATGAGTTTTGACCCGACGCTTGTGCGGGGAATGTCTTATTATACAGGAACAATCTTTGAGATTTCCATGGATGAATTCGGCGGAAGCGTCGGCGGAGGCGGACGTTATGATAAGATGATCGGAAAATTTACGGGACAGGATACGCCGGCAGTTGGATTTTCCATCGGGTTTGAGCGGATCGTCATGCTGCTGTTGGAACGGGGATACGAAGTGCCGACGAGCAAACCGAAAAAAGCGTTTCTGATCGAGAAAAAAACTTCCGCAGGAGAAACTTCTGGAGGTGCTTGAAGAAGCGCGCAAAGAGCGGGAAGCAGGCAGACAGGTTATGATAGTAAATATGAAGAAAAACAAGAAGTTCCAAAAGGAACAGCTTGCAGAACAGGGATATACAGATATTACGGAGGTGTACAATGGCTGAATCAATGCAGGGACTTAAGAGAACTCACAGATGTGGAGAATTATCTGCGGCAAACGCAGGTGAAAAAGTGACCATTATGGGATGGGTTCAAAAGAACAGAAATAAAGGCGGGCTTGTGTTTGTAGATGTGCGTGATCGTTCGGGAATCATTCAGGTCGTATGTGAAGAAGGCAAGACAGATGCGGCGCTGATCGAGAAGGCAGCAGGACTTCGTTCCGAATATGTCGTTGCGATCGTCGGAGAGGTGGCAATGCGTTCCGGCGCTGTAAACGATAAGATTGCGACAGGGAGGATCGAGGTTATCCCAAGTGAACTCAGAATTCTTTCAGAGGCTTTGACACCGCCGTTTCCGATTGAGGAAAACTCTAAGACAAAAGAAGAAGTTCGTTTGAAATATCGCTATCTTGACCTTAGAAGAGCCGATCTTCAGAGAAATCTGATGATGAAAGTCAAGTGATGACATTGACAAGACAGTTTTTCTCAGAGGAAGGATTTCTTGAGGTAGAGACGCCGGTACTCGGAAAAAGTACGCCGGAAGGCGCGAGAGATTATTTAGTGCCAAGCCGCGTGCATCCGGGAAGTTTTTACGGACTTCCGCAGTCGCCGCAGCTTTATAAACAACTTTTGATGTGTTCGGGATTTGACCGGTATATTCAGATTGCAAGATGTTTTCGTGACGAAGATCTCCGTGCGGACAGACAGCCGGAATTTACACAGATCGACATGGAACTTTCTTTTGTCGATGTAGATGAAGTGATCGATGTAAATGAACGTTATCTTGCGAGAGTATTTAAAGAAGTTCTCGGCGTAGATGTACCGCTTCCGATCCAGAGAATGACATGGCAGGAAGCGATGGATCGTTTCGGTTCGGATAAGCCGATCTTCGTTTTGGCATGGAACTTACAGATGTGACAGACGTCGTGAAAAACTGCGGCTTTTCCGTATTTACCGGAGCAGTCGAAAATGGCGGAAGTGTACGCGGTATCAACGCGAAAGGTCAGGGCGGGATGCCGAGAAAGAAGATTGATAAACTGACGGCATTTGTGAAAGATTACGGCGCAAAAGGACTCGCTTATATTGCATCCAGGAAGACGGAAGTATAAAATCTTCCTTTGCAAAATTTATGACGGAAGAAGAGATGGATGCGCTGATCAAGGCGATGGGAGCAGAAGCCGGTGATTTACTGCCTTTTTGCGGCAGATAAGAACAAGGTTGTGTGGGACAGCCTCGGAGCGCTTCGTGTGGAACTGGCAAAACAGCTTGAACTGCTTGATAAAAATGAATTCCGATTTGTATGGATCACAGAGTTCCCTCTTCTTGAGTGGAGTGAAGAGCAGAACCGCTATGTGGCAATGCATCATCCGTTTACGATGCCGATGGAGGAAGATCTTCCGCTGATCGACAGCGATCCGGGAAAAGTGCGCGCAAAAGCATATGATATCGTTTTGAACGGAAATGAGATCGGAGGAGGAAGCGTCCGAATCTTCCAGGATGATATTCAGGAGAAGATGTTTGAAGTGCTCGGCTTTACAAAAGAGCAGGCATACAGCCAGTTTGGATTCCTTCTTGATGCGTTTAAATATGGAGTTCCGCCTCATGCAGGACTTGCTTACGGTTTGGATCGTCTCGTTATGCTTATGGCAAAACAGGACAGCATTCGTGATGTGATCGCATTCCCGAAAGTGAAAGATGCGTCTTGCCTTATGACGGAAGCGCCAAGTGTCGTTGATGTAAAAACAGCTGAATGAACTTGGTCTTGAAACAACAGCCGAAACAGAAAAATAAGAATAAAAACCTCACTGCCTTAACTGTACTGCTTTGAAAAAGTCAGATCAAAGCCCGGTACGTTTTTGCAGTGAGGTTTTATTTTATTATAGCTAAACGAATTTCAGCGTATATCGCCGGATGCGTCTTTATTCATCCCAGCCTTCATAGAACCGGATGTTTACCGAGATATTCCGAACGATATCGCCCGCCTCTGTTTCAATATCATTGATATCTGAAATATATGGGAAGACAGGATTTTCTTCTTCAAATTCTACCATGATCCAGTTGCGGGCGGCTTCATTTGCATTGTCGATTGCATCGTCGAGAGTATCTCCCGATGCTTCGCAGCATTCAAGATCCGGGAAATATGCATCGTACCCGCCGCTTTCGTTTTTGCGGAAGACCGCAGGATATATAAATTTCATAATGATAGGACTCCTTTCTGAGTAATACAAATACATAAAAAGTATAGCATCGAAGTGGGTGAGGTGCAATGCGAAAATATATGGAGCTGAAAACTTCTTTAAAAGTAATGAGAAAATAAAAAAGTTTTGAGAATTTTTGGAATTACAATCCATGAATGCAATTTATGATAAAAAATAAAAAAGGTGTTGACATTTCTCTTTGTG
>ENA-OQEB01001124-OQEB01001124.1-human-gut-metagenome-genome-assembly--contig:-NODE-1124-length-10209-cov-1.952787_pt1 | contig 10209 bp, 8 predicted proteins | sample MGYA00242787_ERZ504619 | MGnify/ENA primary metagenome ERZ504619 (study PRJEB26092, sample SAMD00036317) | human gut metagenome | host: Homo sapiens | study: EMG produced TPA metagenomics assembly of... | reverse complement strand
TGTCTGATTTTCGTCCATTTCTATCTATTATGATTTTTGAATATTCTTCTATTGTTATCCCATTCCGAGGGTTGACTTAACTAGGCAAAAAAGCCCCAAAATTGCGTTTAAGGGCATTTTTAGGCGATTTGAGCCGTTTTGCCCTTTCTGAAACGCTCGACAAAGTTACAAAAAAAATACTAATAAAAACACGAAATGCTCTAAAATCTGCACTTTTTAGCATAATTTGTATTTTTGACAGCAAAAAAAGTTGGCATAGCATTTGCTAAAACGAAAATTAATGTGTAATTTTGCACTCAAATATAATAATAATGTAACGAATATGCAGAATCCATTATCACATATCAAGGACATACTGAGTCTCTGCAACGACGAGGCTGCCAAGTCGCACAGCTCAGCTATCAGCGCTGCGCACATCATGCTAGGCTTCCTGAACTCACAGAATAGCGAGATGGGCAAGATCATAGAGCATGCTTGTTCCACCAGTGCTTACAACGTGCAGAAACTGATTAGGGATGTCATGGAAACTGAAGATATGACAGCTGATCCCGCTCCCGCTGTCAAGAATTTGCCTTTCGACCGAGATGCAAGTCTCATCATTCGCGACGCAGTGAAGCAGGCTTACATCTATGACAAGTCGGAATATGTGGAGCCAAAGCATGTTTTGCTCGCACTGCTCAAGCACCAAGAGATGGGACTCGCTCGACTGCTTGCCGACCAAGGCATCACTTACGACGTTATTAAGGACTATCTATACACAGACCCTCAAACTGGCCTGAAACGTGACAAGGACGGTTATATCACCCTCCAACCCCAATCAGCGTGGTAGAGGGCACTGGAGATGAATATGAGGTGACAGACGACTTTGATAACTTGGACGACGCAGAACAAAGCGCTAACGGACCTGTCGTAGATGAGATGGGCAATCAGAACGACAACATGCTGGACCCTGACGAGGAGCCGCTCGACTTCAGCAGCAACCAGCCTATCAACGACACCCAAAGCCCTCAGCAGAAGGGCCCGAAGAAAAAGAGCAACACTCCTGCCCTCGACAAATATAGCACCGACCTGACCCAGGCGGCAAAGGATGGAAAGCTAGACCCTGTAGTGGGCAGAGACAAGGAGATAAAGCGCGTGATGGAGATTCTGGGCAGAAGAAAGAAGAACAACCCAGTGCTCATCGGCGAACCAGGTGTGGGCAAGAGTGCCATTGCCGAAGGTTGGCGCAGCTCATCGTAGAGCAGAATGCAGCCCCACTCTTCCTCAACAAGCGCATCTTGAGCCTCGACATGACAGGCATCGTGCAGGCACCAAGTATCGTGGCCAATTTGAGGAGCGCATCAAGAGTGTGATCAAAGAACTGGAAAAGAATCGCGACATCATCATCTTCATCGACGAGATTCATACCATCATTGGTGCGGGCTCGGGCGAAGGTACGATGGATGCCGCCAACATACTCAAACCAGCCCTGGCTCGTGGTACCATAAAGTGCATCGGAGCCACCACCCTCGATGAATATCGCAAAAGCATAGAGAAGGATGGCGCCTGGAGCGCAGATTCCAGAAGGTAATCGTGGACCCTACCACTGCCGAGGACACCCTGCTCATCCTGAAGAACATCAAGGCAGATACGAGAACTTCCATGAGGTGAGCTACACAGAGGAGGCTCTGCAAGCTTGCGTCCGACTCACTGAGCGATACATCACCGACCGCTACTTCCCAGACAAGGCTATCGACGTGCTTGATGAAGTAGGTTCGCGCGTACATCTTAATAATGCATCCGTTCCTCAGGACATCGTGGAGATGAAACAGCAACTCGATGAGTTGATGGCCAAGAAGTCGAGAGCCGTGGCTTGCCAAAACTTTGAGATGGCAGCACCCTGCGTGATGCACAGGCTAAGATGGAGAAGAAACTCCAGGAGAGAGAAAGCAATTGGCGCAATGGCGACAGCGGCAACCACGTGCCTGTGGGCGAAGCTGAGATAGCTGAAGTGGTGAGCCAGATGGCTGGCGTACCTGTGCAGCGAGTAGCCGAGGGCGAAACAACCCGACTCAAGAACTTGGGCAATGTGCTCAAGGGTGAGGTTGTGGGCCAGGATGAAGCAGTAGAAAAAATGGTGAAAGCCATCCAGCGCAATCGCCTGGGACTTCGCGACCCTAACCACCCTATCGGCGTATTCATGTTCCTGGGTCCTACGGGCGTGGGCAAGACCTATCTCGCCAAGAAACTCGCCGAGCAGATGTTTGGCGACAGCAGCGCCATGGTGCGCATAGACATGAGCGAATATTCCGAAGGCTTCAACACCTCTCGACTGGTAGGAGCACCTCCTGGTTACGTAGGCTACAACGAGGGCGGCCAGCTCACCGAGAAGGTACGCCGCAAACCATATAGCATCGTATTGCTCGACGAAATAGAGAAAGCCAACAGCAAGGTATTCAACATGTTGCTGCAAGTGCTGGACGAAGGAAGACTCACCGACGGCAACGGCAGATTGGTAGACTTCCGCAACACTGTGATCATCATGACCTCTAATGCCGGCACACGCCAGCTCAAGGAGTTTGGCAGAGGCATCGGTTTCGGTGCGGGCAACCTGAGCAGCAACGGCTTGATGACCGAGAGCGACAAGGAGTATGCTCGCAGCGTCATCCAGAAGAGCCTCTCCAAGCAGTTTGCCCCAGAGTTCCTCAACCGTCTGGACGAGATTATCACCTTCGACCAGTTGAGCATCGACTCCATCAAGCGCATCATCGACATCGAGCTGAAGTCATTGGTAAGCCGCATCGAGCAGATGGGCTATCACTTCCAGATCACCGATGCCGCCAAGGAGTTTGTGGCTACCAAGGGCTATGACGTGCAGTTTGGTGCCCGACCACTGAAGCGTGCCATCCAGACATATATTGAGGACGGCGTATGCCAGCTCTTGTTAGACGAGGGACTCAAGCCAGGCGACACCATCACCGTAGCAAGAGCCGAGGCAAGAATGAATTGACATTTAAGTAAGCACTCATTTTAATATATAGTAAAATATATAGAAATGGATCAGAAAACTAATCCAGAGGTCATCTTTCGAGATGACCTCTACCAATATCTCACCAGCCTGGACCGAGTGGACCAGCACCTGCCAGAGGCACCCGACCTGGAGGCGCTCTGGGCAAAAATAGGCGAAAGCTATCTGCCCGATGCCTTGCGCGAATGGAACCAGTATCCTACCGTGGCTATGGGTTGGATCATGTACGTAGGCATGGCTATGGCCAAGTACTGGGACATGGACTGGGAGCTATATAGCAAGGTAGACGACCTATACAAGTATCTGAGAGATCGCATCGACTTCGACCACATGGACGACTATATCTGCGAGAAGGTACTGCTTCTGGACAGCAACGAGCACCAAGCCCTCACCAAGGTGGTGGCAGAATGCTCAGCCGCACCGTGTCCAAGCTCACTCACATCGGTTTGCAACCTGGTTCGGAAAAGGCGTTCAGAGGATTCATTGCCGCCCTTCACCAGATGTATCTGATAGGCATCGCCATCGAACTCAAGGCACTAGGCTACCACATGACCAAAATGGGATAATATCAAACATAATGAAGAAATATTTACTGACTGCTGCCCTCATGGCAAGCCTGATGACAGCCCAAGCACAGCAGCATCCGCTCTGGATGCGCTATCCAGCCATCTCACCTGATGGCACCAACATCGCCTTCACCTATAAAGGCGACATCTACAGTGTACCCGTAAGTGCGGATTGGCTAAGCAGCTGACCACCAACAGCGCCTACGACTCTCACCCTATCTGGAGTCCCGACGGCAAGAAGATTGCGTTTGAGTCAGACCGTGAGGGAAGTCTCGACATCTATGTGATGGACGCACAGGGAGGCACTCCTACCCGACTCACCACCAATAGTGGCACGGAGGAGCCTATTGCCTTCGCCGACAATGACCACGTGCTCTTCTCGGCTAGCATCATGCCTACCGCCCAGAGCATCATCTTTGCCGGCAACACCTTCCCACAGGTATACAAGGTTAGCACCCAGGGAGGCAGACCGAGCTCTATTCCACCCTGCCTATGGAAGACATCAGCATCTCCCAGAAGGGCGATGTGCTCTACCATGACAAGAAGGGATACGAGGACCCTTGGCGCAAGCACCATCAGTCTCCTATCGCCCGCGACATCTGGCTGGAGAGCAAGGGCAAGTTTACCAAGCAAACCACCTTTGCTGGCGAAGACCGCACACCAGTGTGGGCAGCAATCAGCAGTCTTTCTACTATCTAAGCGAACAAGACGGCACATTCAATATCTACCATCGTTCACTCAATGGAGCTGACGACCAGCAGATTACCCACCACAAGGGCAATCCTGTACGTTTCCTCACCGCCTCTAGCAACGACCTGCTCTGCTACGGCTACGATGGCGAGATATACACCGTAAAGCAAGGCGCCGAACCACAGAAAGTAAACATCACGATCACTACAGATAATGACACTCGCGACTTGATACGCAGCATCAAGCGTTCGGGTGCCACCGAGATATCATTGTCTCCTGACGCCAAGGAGGTAGCATTCATCATGCATGGCGATGTATATGTCACATCTACCCAGTATGCCACCACCAAGCGCATCACCGACACACCGGAGCAGGAGCGCGAGGTATGCTTCTCTCCTGACGGTAGAGCCTTGGTCTATGCATCAGAGCGCAACGGCTGCTGGCAGATATATCAGGCTAAGATCAAGAACGAGAAGGAGAAGCAGTTTGCCTATGCCACCGACATCGAGGAGGAGCAAATCGTGAACACAGGCATCACCTCCCAGTATCCACAATACAGCCCTGACGGCAAGGAAGTGGCATTCTTCGAAGACCGTGCCACCCTGCGCATCGTCAATCTGAAGAACAAGCAGATACGCACCGTGCTCGATGGCAAGTACAACTACTCTTACAGCGATGGCGACATCTGGTTTGAATGGAGCCCAGACAGCAAGTGGCTCTTGAGCAGCTACATAGCACTGGCGGCTGGAATAATACCGACATAGCCCTCGTCAAGGCAGATGGCAAGGTAGTACACAATCTCACCAACTCTGGCTATAGCGACAGCAATGGCAAATGGGTGCTCGGCGGCAAGGCTATGCTCTTTGCCAGCGACCGCGCCGGCTACCGCAGTCATGGTAGTTGGGGTGCGGAGGATGATGCCTACCTGATGTTCTTCGACCTCGACGCTACAACCGCTTCAACATGAGCAAGGAAGAGATAGAGGTGCTGATGCCAACAAGGACGAGAAGGAAAAGAAGGAGGACGAGAAGAAGGAAGAAAAGCAGAAGAAGGCTGACGAGAAGGAGAAGAAGACCGGCAAGATAGAAGTAGCCAAGGTGGAACCACTGGAGCTAGACATCGACAACTGCCGTGACCGCATCGTGCGCCTCACTGTCAACTCATCCAACATGGGCGATGCCATCCTCTCCAAAGATGGTGATAAGATTTACTATCAGGCTGCCTTTGAGAGTGGCTACGACCTCTGGAGCAGAGACTTGAAGGATGGCTCTACCAAGCTTATTCTCAAAAATGTAGGCTATGGTAGTTTCCAGGCAGACAAGGACATCAAGAACCTCTTCCTCTGCAACGGCTACAGCATCAAGAAGGTAGACCTCTCCAACAATAGCACCAAGGCAGTGGACTTCGAGGCAAACTTCAACTACAAGCCTGCGGCAGAGCGCCAATACCTCTTCGACCATATCTGGCGACAGGTAAAGGACAAGTTCTACGATCCAAAGCTTCATGGCGTGGATTGGGAAGGCTATCGCAAGACCTACGAGAAGTTCCTGCCATACATCAACAACAACTATGACTTCAAGGAGATGCTCAGCGAGATGCTGGGCGAGCTCAACGCCTCTCATACGGGAGCAAGATTCCGTCCTGCGGGCGCTACCCTTCAGACGGCTCAGCTCGGCGCCTTCTTCGACCCTAGCTACACTGGCGATGGCTTGAAGATTCAGGAGATTATCAAGCGTGGTCCTTTCGCTGTGAAGAAGACCGACGTCACCCCTGGTTGCATCATCGAGAGCATAGACGGCGAACCTATCAAGGCAGGTATGGACTATTATCCTCTGCTCGATGGCAAGGCTGGCAAGAATGTGCGCCTAGGCATCAAGACCGCCAAGGGCAAGAAGATGGACGTAACCATCAAGCGATCTCGCAGGGTGAACTCACCGAGTTGCTCTACAAGCGATGGGTAGACAGAAACCGCCAGTTGGTGGACAGCCTCTCCGGTGGTCGCTTGGCTTATGTCCATGTACAGGCAATGAACAGTCCTAGTTTCCGCACCGTATATAGCGAACTCTTGAGCGACAAGAACCGCAATCGCGAAGCTGCCATCGTAGACGAGCGCCACAATGGTGGTGGCTGGTTGCACGATGACCTCTGCACCTTGCTCAGCGGCAAGCAGTATCAGGAGTTTGTGCCTCACGGTAAGGTAGTTGGTCATGATCCGTTCAATAAATGGGTGAAGCCATCATGCGTCATGATTTGCGAGGATGACTACAGCAATGGGCACGGATTCCCATGGGTATACAAGGAGTTGGACATCGGCAAGTTGATAGGTACCCCAGTGGCTGGTACGATGACCGCAGTATGGTGGGAGACTTTGATGGACCGCTCATTGGTATTCGGTATCCCTCAGGTAGGTTGCCGAGACATGAGAGGCGTCTTTAATGAGAACACCCAGCTCAATCCGGACGTAGAGGTATACAACACACCAGAAGACTTCATCAATGGCCACGATGCCCAGTTGGAGCGTGCGGTCAAGGTGATGCTTCAGTCACTCGACAATAAGAAAAAATAACAAAATAGAAGAAATAAATGAAAAAATATATAGTCCTAGTATTATTGATGATATTCAGTATCGGTTCGGCAAGTGCCCAGACATCTAGCATGACCGACGACCAAGTGATGCGCCTTGTGGTCAAGGAGCATGAGCGCGGCACGTCCAATGCCCAGATAGTGACCAAGCTGATGCAGCAAGGTGTAGACATCTCGCAGATTCGAAGAGTTCGCAACAAGTATGAGCGACAGATGAAGCAAGGTGGCGTAGCTGGTGCCTCGGAAGAGGTAGCGAGCAAGGACGCTACCCGCCTGCGCACCAATAATGGCAAGACTCGTGAAGACTATGGCAAGGGCATCGACGAGAAGGCAGAAAACTATAGCAACTATCGCGTGAAGGCTCAGAAAGACAAGGACTATAAGCACACCTATGATGAGGATGATGAGGAGTTCATGGACTTCCAGGACGAGATGGACGGCTTGATTCCAGATACTGCATGATGATCAAGCATCTCTTGGCGGAGCGTGAGATGAAGCGCAAGAAGGTATTCGGTCGTGACATCTTCAACAACAAGGAACTGAGCTTTGAACCCAACATGAATATCGCCACCCCACAAAACTATCGCTTGGGACCTGGCGATGCCGTCATCATCGACATCTATGGTGCATCTCAAAAGACCATCCAGAGCACCGTATCTCCCGATGGCGAAGTAACCATCGAGGCTATGGCCCCGTGAATGTGAGTGGTCTCACCGTGCTCAAGCCAACGCCCGTCTGCGCAGCACCCTGGCAGTCGCTATCGTTCGAGCCGCATCAAGCTCACTGTGGGTCAGACCAAGACCATCATGGTCAATGTGATGGGCGAAGTGAAGGCACCTGGCACCTATACCCTTTCTGCCTTTGCCACCGTATTCCATGCCCTCTATATGGCAGGCGGCACCAACGACCTCGGTACCTTGCGTAACATCAAGGTATATCGCAACAACCGACTCGTCACCGTAGTCGACATCTATGATTACATCCTCAATGGTAAGTTGACCGGCAATGTTCGCCTTGCCGACAATGATGTCATCGTAGTAGGTCCATACGATTGCCTCGTCACCATCACGGGTAAGGTGAAGCGCCCAATGATCTATGAGATGAAAAAGAATGAGAGCGTCAACTCCCTGCTCAAGTACTCAGGCGGATTCACGGGCGATGCCTACAAGAAGTCTGTCCGTGTGAACCGCAAGACAGGCAGAGAACGTTCGGTATACAATGTAGAGGAGTTCGACTTCTCTAGTTTCCGTATCGACGATGGCGACTCCGTAAGCGTAGACAGCATTCTGCCTCGCTACGCCAACACCGTAGAGGTAAAGGGAGCCGTGTTCCGACCAGGCATGTACAACATCGGCGACCAGATTAATAGCGTTCGCACCTTGGTAGAGCATGCCGAGGGACTCACAGAAGATGCCTTCACAGCCCGCGCCGTGATGCATCGCATGAAGAGCGACCGCAACCTGGAAGTCATCAGCGTCGACATCGCAGGCATTCTGGCAGGCACATCCCCTGACATTCCACTCAAGGAGAATGATGTCCTCTTCATCCCTACCCGTCAGGACAAAATGACCGAGCGCACCATCACCATCCGTGGCGAGGTGCAATATCCCGGCACCTATCTCTATGCCGAGCATGAAACCATCGAAGACTTCGTGCTCCAGGCTGGCGGACTCACCGACAAGGCATCAACCATCAATGTCCTCGTGAGCCGCCGCGTCAATGATACCAAGGCTACCAAGCCAGATAGTATCATCGCCAAGACCTATACCCTATCCCTGAAGGTGGATTTGTGATAGATGGCAAGCCAGGCTTCGAGTTGATGCCATACGATGAGGTAAGCATTCGCAAGAGCCCAGCCTACACCGAGCAGCAGAATGTGGAGATAGAGGGCGAGGTACTCTTCGGAGGCACCTACACCCTGAGCCGCCGCAACTCCCGCCTCAGCGACCTCTTCCTGAAGGCAGGCGGCGGCACCGACCAAGCCTATATCAAGGGAGCCCGCCTGATGCGCAAGGCAAACGAGGCAGAGAAAGCAAGAATGGAAGCCGTGCTCAAGATGCAGCGAGAGCAACAGCAAAAGAATCTCCTCCAGTTAGCCGCCAGCAGCAACAATGCCAGCGCCATCACCCAGACAGCGAAGGATGCCAAGGACGCTGATCTTCAGAAGTTCAATGTCCCAGACGAATATCCTGTAGGTATCGACCTAGCCGAGGCTCTGAAGCATCCAGGCAGCGACGCCGACATGATACTGCGTGAGGGCGATCGCCTGATAGTGCCACAATACAACAGCACTGTGAAGATCAATGGAGCCGTGATGTACGCCAACACCGTAGCCTACGAGAAGGGCAAGAGCATCTCTCGCTACATCGACGAGGCAGGTGGTTTGCCAGTGATGCCAACAAGAGCAAGGCATACATCATCTACATGAACGGCAAGGTTGCAAGGTAGGCCACGGAGCCAAGGTTCAGCCCGGCTGCGAGATAGTCATCCCAGCCAAGATGAAGCGCAAGATGACCGCCGCCGAAATGCTGAGTATGGGCAGCAGCATGTCGAGCATCGCCGCCATGATTGCCACCATCGCCAATCTGAGCAAGTAAAGAACATCCGTCGTTGCAATCTCAGATTTGACAGGCATGTCAGAAGAAGTAAAAAGGTACAAATAATAAATACACTCAACTTAATAAGCATGTATGGCTAATCTTCATTACCCCATACATGCTTATTCCCTTTCATCCCCCCTATTCCCCATTATTTTTCCATTTCCTTCACATTTTAGACAATAAAACCGAGAAAAGTTTGTTTATATAAAAAGAAAGTAGTAATTTTGCAGAAAAGAAAACAAGTAATGGATTTTAAAGCATTTCATATAAAAGATACACGAAACAGAATGTTGAGAAACAACATCCTGTTTTCTGGTATATTAAAGATTATCAGTTTGTCCACTTCCTTACTGATTATCCCTATTACTATCAACTATCTCAATAATGAGATATATGGTATATGGATGACAATTACCTCTGTACTTTTTTGGATTAATACATTTGATATCGGACTAGGTAATGGCATGCGCAATTACCTAACTGGTGCAATATCACGCAAAGATTTCAATTTAGGAAGAAGATATATCAGCACGACATTGGCACTTCTTACTGTGATAGCCCTCACTATGGCTATCATAATATCAGTGCCTATGTCTATCTTGGACTTTAACCAATTTTTTAATACAAAAGCCCTTAGCAATGAAGGTTTGCGTAATGCCTTAATTGTAGCCATTGGGTTTACATTACTCAACTTTGTGGTCAAAAACATTGGTTTGATATTTGTTGCAATGCAAAAGTACGCCATCAACGACCTACTTTCTGT
>ENA-OQEB01001123-OQEB01001123.1-human-gut-metagenome-genome-assembly--contig:-NODE-1123-length-10220-cov-1.875954_pt1 | contig 10220 bp, 16 predicted proteins | sample MGYA00242787_ERZ504619 | MGnify/ENA primary metagenome ERZ504619 (study PRJEB26092, sample SAMD00036317) | human gut metagenome | host: Homo sapiens | study: EMG produced TPA metagenomics assembly of... | reverse complement strand
AAACTGATGACGCTCGCAACTGTTGGCTCGATTTATATTTCGAGAATAGCCAAACAATATATTGAAGATATACACGATTTCATGTCCATTGGACAGATATTCCAAGCAAAAATCATAAATGATAACTTTTACGAAAAGCCCTGGGGATGGGAACTTAGTAAGATATTCTGATTGGTAGGTATTCAAGAAAGCTTACGCACGGATGATATTTAGCAGACACGCGAACTTATAATATGAGTATGGGGACTGACGCTTTTGGTCAAGGGATATTACGTAGATATAGTAGGCCGGAGTAAAAAGCAGATAGTGGCGTATATTCAAGCATCAGTTGACGAAAATCAGATAGCGGATCAAATGAGCTTGAAAGAGTTTATTGACCCGTTTACGGGCCGCAAGAATACCAAGGCATAAGTAAAACACCCCTTAAGGGGTCCAGCCACGAGTCGGCAATGCAGTTGACCGAACCGTTCGCGGTCTTGAGGGGCGTTTTTCGTAATATGTTCTTCTAGGGCTTGATTTACCGATTCAGAAAAATCCTCGCTGCGCAAGGGTCTGGGGCCTCCCAGTTGACGTACAAATCATTCAACGGCAGGCGTGAGGGTTACGGATATGCTCGTCGATCCAGCCTTTGTACAGCTCACAGAAGTTGGCTTTCGTGAGGATGGCGCGGCATTCGGACTTGTCCACAGTGGTGCTGAACAGGTATTCCACATCATGAACCGGAACAATCACCGCGCGCCGGCTGTGTCAAAGGCACAGAGCAGATTTTTACAGCCGCGGCTCACAGCGCGCTGGCAGTCGCCCGCACTCGATATAGATGGTGTTGCGCCAGTCGCGGCCTGTGGTGCGCAGGAACTTGCAGAGATGCGAATTGGTGGAAGTAAAACAGGAAACGGACAAAATATCACTCCAATCTCAAATTGTGCGCAGCGTAACAACTCGGCACAGTTTTTATAAAATATTGCCGGTCTGCGGGAAAGTTTTCATAAGGGGAACGGGTGTGTCGGTGCGCTCATCATACATGGCAAGATACCCTTCGGAAGATTTCTGCCAACCGCCGTCCTGCCATACGAACACAACAAGGGTATCGTTCATCTGCATGACTTTGAACGTAATGCTCTCGGCAACCAGATAACCGTTCGGGGCCAGTTCCTCCACCATCGTGTAGACGTGTTCGCTGGTGTCATCGGACAAAAGCAACAGATTTTTGTGCGGGTCTTTGGCGGCAGAACGTTCCGGCAGTACGCGGATAGCATGGTCGCCGTCCGTGGTCGTCCAGCGGTCAATGGTCGGGCCATAGGCATCGCGAATCGTTAGGCGGGCATCCGCCAGTTTTGCATTGGTGGCAATATCCCGTTTGGTGAGAATCAGCGAGTGCGCCGGGGCATCGTACATCGTGACTTTCTGAATTTCCCCGGTTTCCTGCACGGTGAAGTGAACCTCTTCGCTGAGCAGATACCGGCCGGGGCGGCAGTTTCGGTCAGCGTATAGTCGCCGGGCTTCAGACGCTCGATGCGGTGGGGCTGGCCGTTGGTTTCCCACTCGGCAATGGTGTTGCCGCTGGCATCGGTGATTTTCAGTTTTGCACCGGGCAGCTCGTGACCATCTGTCATGTCAGCCTTGAAGATTTCGACCTTGGTAAAATCGTCTTTCATCTCCACACGCTGAATATTCTCGGTAGGACCAACCTCAAAGGTAACGCTCTCGGCGCGGACATAGCCCTGCTCGATGGGAGCCACCGTTTCGGTCAGGGTGTAAGTTCCCATCGGGATGCGCTCCATATAGTGCGGTGTGCCGTCTGTAACCCATTCAGCAACGGTTTTGCCGTCTGCATCCGTGATTTTCAGCTTTGCGCCGCTGATTTCCTTGCCGGTGGCAATGTCGGTCTTGGAAATCTGCACTTCGTGTAGTCGTCCTGCATGATAACGTGCTGGACCTTGCCGTTATCCTCGACTGTGAACTGAATGGCATTGGCAGGCACATACCCGGAATTATCGGGTACGAGCGTTTCCTCCAGTGTGTAGGTTTCGCCCGCAACCAGCACAGCCTCCATGTAGTGCGGCGTATCTTCGGACACCCATTCGTCCACAACATTGCCGTCTTTATCCACACACGCAGCGTGGCACCGGGGACTTCTTCGTGGGTCGTAATATCGGCTTTGCTGATTTTTACGCGGGTGGGCGCATCCAGCATCGTCACTGTCTGGCTGAATCCATCAGAATCTTTCAGCAGAATCCAGCTTGCAGAGTAGGTGATTTCGGCATCGGCGGGCTTTTCTGCAACCTGCTTATCGGCAAAGAACGCGGGAGCCGCCGCGCCGTTCAGATAGGCCTTGTCAAACGTCAGGTCGGAGAAGTCGCTCTCCCGCAGGCATTTGGCAATCGCGCGGTCGTTGGCGGCATCGGTGAAATTCACCACCAGCGTGCCGTTCACGCAGTACCAGTTGGCAATGACAACGCCGTCTGCATCGGGATTCTTGCCCAGCAGCTTATCCCAGAAAGCGCGCAGCTTGGCGGAAATCGTAGCCACGGTATCGTCGGAAAACGCGGTGGGGGAGATAATGCTGCCAGACTGGTATGCTGTATCTTCGGATTCATGCAGAACCCAGACCGCCGTTTCCTGCAAGTAGGCATTATCGTCCGTGGCCTGCTCCAAGCGGAACTGAATCGAGCGGGCGGTGGTATAGCCGTCTGCCGGACAAGTCTCGGCCAAGGTATAGACTTTGAGGTATCGCGGTTCCCGGCAAAGTCGTGGGAAAGATGCAGCCCGCAAATCACATGAGCCGTATCGCTGCTCTCCCAGCTGTCCACCACATTGCCGTTCCAATCGGTCACGGTCAACGTGGCACCGGTCAGGGCAAAGGTGTCATCGGAATCAGAAGTGAAAGCGCGCTTGTCAATCTCCACGGTGGTCTGCTTGTCGGAGTGCAGGCAGTCAACGACCTGCCATGCAATGAACTGGTTTTCATAGGTGAACTCAACGGGAATCACACTCTGCTCAATCAGGTAGCCGTCCGGCACGCTGATTTCACGCAGATAGTAGCGGCCGCTGTTGGTCGTACAGTCGTGGGCATCACTGCCGCCGTAATGTTCACCGCGCAGAGGAACGTCTACATCAAAATAGGCAAGGCCGTTTTCATCGGTGGTGGCTGTGCCCAGCAGAGTATCGGCGGCGGCCAGCAGCTCGCCGGAAATACTGTAAATGTCGTCTGCGGTGTACAGCTCATAGACGCGCCCGCGACCATATTGGCATCAGCCGGGATGTCGGCGCGGTTGCTGCCGCCGTTCAAAAGGGAGGCGCGGGTCTTACAGCCGTCTGTATAGGGCGCTTCATCGGTCAAATCGCAGGTGTCGCGATCCAGCTTATACAGCCCGACACCGACTTTGCCCTCCTCAACGATCGGCAGCACACGGGCATTCTCAAAGACAAGAACCTGCTTTTCAATCTGCTCGGCATTGGCGTTGCTACATTTATAATAGAGTAGTCGTACACAACATCACCGTCCTGCGTGTGGTCGATGATGCTTTTTGCAAGAACGAGGTCGTTATACTGGTTGTCCCAGTCCAGCACCACGGTGTAAGTGTGGTCGGTGTGGACAAAACCGTAAGGGGCCTGCACCTCGGAAATCGTGTAGGTACCCAGCGGCAGCGTGATAGTGACTTCGCCTTTCGTGCCATCGTGGGTTACTTTCAAGAAATCATAGGTGGCGAGTGTCCGCGTGGGCTGAATCGGACTTCGTCCACCTGCCCGTCTTCGGCAGTGGTAACGGTAGCGACAAGGTCGCCATCTGCGTACCAGAGTGTGCTTGATTGTCCGGCGTGGGAATATCGCCCTGCGCGTGGATCTCATAGGTGGCATTGGCAAGGTTATCGGACTCGTACACGAACTGTCCGTTTTCGTACCCGGTCAGCACGTTACCAATTTTGCGGATTTTGATTTGCCCCAATGTCTCGTGGTTATAGTAGTTTTCGGTGATGACGTAGTCGTCCATGCCGTCGGCGCTGCCGCCGCTGACCTGATACACACGGTCCGAGGTCAGCTCAAACACGACATTGTACTGGTGGTCGTTGAAATACCCGCGTGGACCTTCGATCTCGACGATGCGGTACCTGCCCAGCGGCAGTTTTTCCGGGGTCTTCATTTCGCCGTTGGAATCGGTATAGAAAGTGCTGGTCTTTGCCCAGGCATTGCCGGATTTCGGGTCGTTCATCTCCACAAGGGTTTCACGGCCGTCCTCGGCAATGTAGTAAATGTTGAACGCAGTGTCGGCAATTTTGACAGGCTTGCCCGTCTCAATGTCGATTTTGACAAGCTGCAAGTAGCCCTCCAACTCTTCATCCAGAATGTTGTAGGTTATGTAGCTGCCGCTGGGCGTTGTGATGCTGCCGGCAGGCACAGTAAAGCTGCTCTGCGGGCTGGATGCATTGACATTGATAAGGAACGGTTCAGCCTGAAAAACATCCTTCGGTACGGTGGTTTCCACGACGATGTACTGGCCGTAAGGAAGCCCCTGCACACGCAGGATGCCTTCTCGTTCGTGAAGATCTCGGATAAGCGATATTCTTGCGCATTGTTGGTCGGCACCCAGCCAAGACCCTGCCCGTTGGCAAAATCGCCGTCTGCGGTCAAGGTTGCGTTATAGCGGGTGACGACGGCGGTGTCACTCTCGTACATCGTTGCAACAGCCTGTTCTTCGTCAGAAAAATCAAATTTCAGCGTGTCCTGATCGTAGCTGGATTTACGGTAGACATCCAGAATGCTGGCGGTATCGTAACTGCCATCGGCGTTTTGGGCAAACTGGTCTGCCTTGCTCAGCAGCGATACACGGTACACTTTGAACCCGGCACCGCCCAGCTTAATGGCAGGGGAGGGCTGACCGGTGGTGGATGGGGTTGCCGCTGGAATCGGTGATCTTGGAGTAATCGACAATGCCGGAAACGCCGTTCGGATGAAGAATGTCCTCGGCGGCATACAGGTCGTACACGGCACCTTCAAGCGTTGAGTCGCCATTACTGCCTGCGGCCAGATACCGGGCGGCATCAAAGTCTGCTTTGGAGAGAGTGATGCTGCCGAGAGTGCGGTCGTTCTGCATGGTGTCGACATCGGCGTGCATGGTGTAGGAATCCTCGTTGCTGGCAATACCTGTAGGATCGGTGGTATAGGTCTTATCCGCATTGCGACTGCCAAATGTAATTGTGACGATGCCCTCGCCGGTGTCGATGAGCGTACCACCGCTGTTGGCCGTGGTAATGTCGGCGTTATAGTCCGCGTTGCCCAGCCAAATCGTCTGACCGTCTAATGCTTTCGTGATTTCAAAGGCATACGCCCGCTTACCCAGCACAGAGCCTGCCGTGCCGGGTTTGGTTACATCCGTCCAATCGCCGTAGTACCGCTGGGTGCGCGGCTCTCCACGATGACGAACTTGCCCTCGTTGCGCTGGGTGTAGAACAAATCATCCGAACCGCCCGCATAGTCACTGTGGTTGATGACCTTGTAAGTGCCATCTGCTTGGCGCTCGACCTTGTATTGGTTGTACCCGCCTGCCGGAATATAGCACTGCCGAACCGCATCCCACTCGAAAATCTTAAACTCGGTATCGCTCTTGATGCGCTGCTTGGTTTCGCTGTCGATTTTGTCAATACTGACTTTGACCGACCACTCATCGTTTTTCATCTGGTAATCGTTCGAGCTGTTGGCAGGAACCGTAATGGTCTGGTGGCTTCCCAGCGCGCCGGGTGTGCTGTCAAAACCGTGCGGGATGGTGACTTCATCGTAGCTGAATTTCAGACTATCGAAGTACCCATGCGCCGCAGACAGCGCCGCTTCGATTTCTCCGTTGACTTGACTCTCGCAAGCACTCTGCGCGGCAGATTGTGCAGCAGATGCCTGTGCGTCTGCATCCTGCTAACTGTTGGCGGTTACGCTGCCGCTTTGGGATGCCGACTTGCTGACGCTGTAATGTACCGTCCATGTGGCAGAGGCATCACCGCCGTTGAGATGGTAGCTGTCATCCTGCGTGTGGCCAGAAGTGGTTACCGACTGCTTGCCAGCCGGGGTAATCGTCCAACTGCCGCCGTTTATGTCCGAAGGAATACCGTCCAGAATCGGGGCAATATCGATGCCTGCTCCATCCACCTTCTCCAGCGTTTCCAACTGGATTTCGTCCGTGTTGATGGTATACGAAAAATCCAGCGTTTCGGTGCGCTCATAGCTGGCACTCCACGGTTTATCTATGGGCTGGCCTTCCGGGGTCAGTTCGGGGATCTCGTTATCTCCGCCCAGCGTGACCGGGGTATAATCTAGAATGACAAACCGCTGCCACGCAGCGTTGCTGGGAACATACAGCGTGCCAATGTACACCGTTTCGGCATCGTCGTCTGCATAGACTGCTGTGCCGTTCATGATTTCACCGGCAAGGCTGTCCGGGAACTGCTCTGCCTGCCACGCAAGGCGGTCAAGGTAGGCGTTGTTGTCGGTGGCATCTTCGACCGCGCAAGCAGAAACCGCGGACGGTGCGCCGCTGTTGAATCCCTGTGCCACATGGTTGCCTGATCCGCTGTCCAGCCTTTACCAAAGAACGAGGCCAATACCCAGACACTGCCCGCCGAGGAATAATTGGCTACCGGCGGATACTTGTTGGCATAGGTTGCACCGGGTCCCCACGCCCATTTGCCGCTATCAGCACACAGGGCGGCTGCCCGCCGAGATAGTTCATCCAGCCCACGCTGGTGTAAACGCACTGCGTGACCTGCAAACCTGCGTAAGCTGCAACACCTGCGTCCGCCGAGCAGAAGGCAGGTTGTGCCTCCTGCGCAAAGCGATCCTGCAAGATGCCAGGGAACGGCGCAGAATCGTTGAGGGTGACATGGAGCGCTTTTGTCAGGCTCTTTTCCGAGTCTGTATAGGTCAGTGTGACACCGAAATCCTCTGTAGCTTTGACATAGATACCTGTCACCGATGCCGTGACTTCGGAAAAATCATAATGGAGCTGCCGCTGGCGTTCTTCTTCGGTGGCGGCACACAGGTCGCCACTGGTGAAGCTGTATCCCAGCAGTTCTACATTGTCGGGCAGCGTGATGTCCGCACTGCCGCCGTTAGCAGGATACAGCACCTGTATACTGATGGGAACGATGGCGTAATCCTCACCCTCCATGCGGGGGAAAGAGGCTGTGGCGCTGTCGGTATTGAGCAATGCCTCATCCAGTGCGACTTGAATCGTGCTGTCGGCATCGTAGTCACTGTAATCCTCATCGCCCCAACCCTCGATGCTGATTTTTGTCTCACCGGTCAGCACCGGCAGACCGGTGGAGTCGAGGTAGTACCCGGTGGCCGTCTGCGGCAAGCTGGGATACATCCGAGATTGGATTTCTTCCACGGACAGCCCGCCGCCCGATGCAGCAGGCTGCTCTACTTGTTGGTGGCTTCTGCGGCTGCGACTTCTGCCGTTTCCGGCGTGGCAATCTCATCGGCCGAAGCGGCAGGAATCATCGTGCAGCACATGGCACCCGCCATGAGCGCTGCAGATAAGCGGTGTTTGAGTTTATATTGCATTTGCATAACTCCTTCGTATTATTTTTACATCAAATGCGAAAAAATCACGATGCTACATCTACACCACCTCCATCAATCAGCTTGGCAACGACCAGCAGGCGGCTGTTAGGGTCTGCCGTACAGGTGGAGAGCGTCAGAATATGGTCATCCGTTGTCACGTCCACACCATAATCGAACGCACAGCCGGCAACAGCCTTACCCAGAATCTGCTGGAAGGCCGCACCGTCCGGGTTGGCCTGAATGCAGTCAGTGTCGGTGGAAACATCACAGACCCACACACTGAAAATCTGGTAAGTCAGTTTTTCATCTGCCAGCGAAACATAAATGTACGGGTTCTCCTGCCCAAACTCGAACACACGATATTTGTGCAGATCCTCAAACCCTCCCTCGTAGTCTTCATCGGTAAAGGTGTGCCCGTAAAAAATCAGATTGCGGGAAACTTTTTCGCCGCTGTTCATACGGCAGGTATAGTCAGCATAGATGCAACCGTGATAATCCTCGGTACCTTTCTCGTCACGGCGCAGATAGTAGTCGTTGTCTCCGTACTGCTGCACGGGCGCGTCAATATTGGTGCTGGGAATCGTGATCCACGCCACGGTGTCCGGGTTTTCTTTCTGCGCGGCGGCAAGGCGTTCGTCGGGTGGCTCGACACGTTTGGTCTGTGCCCATGCAGGCAGCACCGAACCGCCATCACCGGAATGCCCAAAAAGCAAGAAACCGGCCAACAGCAGCCCAACCAAAACAAAAATAATGACAAGTCGCAGCAAATCGGGGTTAGCAGTATCCCAGAATCTTTTGAATTTTTCTCTCACTGCGGCACCTCCGCAACGTCATCTTCCTGCCACGGCAGGCGAGGCAGGGGTGCATAGTGGCGGCCGTTCGGCTCGACCAGCTGCCCTGACCGCCGGCAAAGATGTGGATGTTGAACGAGTTCAGCACGGTCAAAAAGCTCTCCATGTCGGCGGCATCACAGCAGAGAGAATCCCGGTTGCCAATCAGTAGCACATCAAATCGGTGTTGCTCGGCATCCTGTAAAATCTCCTTTACAGCGGGGCGCATGAGCAGGGGCACAGGCTCGTTTGTCTCGGAGATGCGTTCTTTCTGTACGCCCCACTGTAATTTGCGGGCGGCACGCTGGCAGGCAAGGCGTTGTCTGCCCATGCTGGCAAGGTTCTTCGGTCGGACTGGTAAAGACATTGTGCAATCATGGCGTTTTCCTCCTTAGTATTTCGGCTTATGATAGACTTCTTTATGCAGCGCCACCGCGTGACGGCGCTCATGCCATAGGAACAGGTAGTGCAGAATCATCCCCGCTGCCAACCAGCGGCAGCAGGACTTTTGCCCAATCAGAGATTCTCTTCATCGTCATCCTCATTTCTGCCGCCAAGGACAATATCCCCGGACGGCACATAGACTTTCGGCGCAGGCGCAGACTTTGCGGGTTCAGTCGCATGGACAGGCTCTTTGTGCAGCAGATGGGTGATAATCAGCAGCACCGCGATGAAAAGCAGCGCGCAGGCAATCCCCATAATCAACAGGGCCGGTGTAATCCCGCTTTCTGCCGCAGCAACAACGGCAGGCACAGAAACCGGCGCATACAGCAGCGTGTAATGCACCGTTCCGGCCTCGGTGCGGGTGACCGTTCCGGCGTAGTGCGCCGTTGCCATGTAGGTGCTGTCCGCCTGCAAGGTTTCACCAATCGTAATGTCCTGCAAGGTCAGCGAGCCGGAAAAGCCGTACTCATCGTCGTAGGCACAGATTCTTTCACGTCATTGCGAGCGGTTTCGGCATCGGCGCTGCGCACGGACAATTCAAAATCCTGCGTGACCTCTTTTCCTTCGGTCACGCCGCCCTCCACAGACTGCGTGACGCCCCATAAGGTATAATCGGAACCGCCCCACTGCATACCGCTTTCGGTTAAATCTGCAACGGCTGTACCATACGGTACGCTGTACTGCTTGACGACAAGCAGTTGACCGCCGTCCTCTTGCCACGAGATGCTGTCCGGGTAGAACTGCGGTGCGGAATCTTCCGGTGAGAGTTCTACCAGTTTCGGGGCAGGGGTGGGTGTGGGCTCCTCGGCAAAGGCAGCAGTGGCGGTGCCAGCGCCAGCAGACAGCACAGGACGACGATAACAGGTTTCTTCATTAGGATTCCTCCGTTTCGGTTTGATTTTGCATTTTGCGTTCTACAATGCGGCGCAGCTCGTCCCGGTCTGTGGTGATCAGGTCCTTTTCTTCCTCGCTGCATCGCATATCAACGGTGACATTGTTGGAGTTTGTGACGATTAGCGCACTGCCGCGCTCGAAGCGGGTAATGTTGTCGATTTCGGCATCTGTCAGCTTCAAGACGCTCTGTACGCGCTGCGCTTCCTCTTCCTCCAGATTCAGAATGATTTTGATTTTGCAGTTGTTCAGAATGCCGCGACCATATTTTCCATCTTCCAATGAAAAGAAGTCGTTCAAATCCTGCGTGGCGACCAACACCCCGCCGCCGTAGCCGCGAATGGTTTTGACAGCCTCAAATACATAATTCGCAGCCAACGCATTGGACGATGCACCGATGATCTGCCAGACCTCATCTATGAAAATCTGCTTGCGGCGGGTCAGGTTCTCTTTCGCCTTATCCCACATATAATCCAGCCCGATGTACATGCCCACCGTCAGCAG
>ENA-OQEB01001122-OQEB01001122.1-human-gut-metagenome-genome-assembly--contig:-NODE-1122-length-10224-cov-2.393681_pt1 | contig 10224 bp, 7 predicted proteins | sample MGYA00242787_ERZ504619 | MGnify/ENA primary metagenome ERZ504619 (study PRJEB26092, sample SAMD00036317) | human gut metagenome | host: Homo sapiens | study: EMG produced TPA metagenomics assembly of... | reverse complement strand
CCTGATTCTCCTTGAAGGAAACTCCGCCTACAGCATCCTTGTTAGGTGTACCTACCAGGAAGCCGCCTTCCAAGTCTACCCAAGCTGGAGTATTGGTAACAGCAAAACGGTAGTTTGACTTTACGGTAAACTTGGTGTATACATTGTAACCTACAGTGATACCTGTCTCGGTGATATCATTGTCATCCGCATCGTAAACCGTCAGTATATGATCGGCAGCCGAACGCTTAACCTCAGCGATGGCAACCTTCTGACCACCCATGCTCAGAAAGAGCTGAGCCACGCTCATATCATCGCTGGCATCATCATCAGTAATCTTAACCTTGATGGTCTGCTTGCCTGCAGTACCATTGAGTACGAAGGCGTCAGTTTTCTCACCCTGCACCAGTTTACACCAGATTTTGTCTGAATAAAGGCTCCAGCTCTCGTTGGCATCGAAGGTGAAGTCCAACTCAGCGCCAGCAGCACCGCCGATAGTCTGTACCTGTGGGAACACAGGAGTTACGGCATCGTCATCGCTGGAACAAGCTGTGAACAGAGTCACTGATACCAGTGCCATCAATACGAGCCAATATTTTGAAATCAATGTTTTCATTTTCTTTTTATTCTACGATTAATATCCTTGTTCTTTCAATTTTTCTGCCTCTGCATCGCTGATCCATTCATACATGGTGATGAAGGTTCCTACGTTGCCGAAGGTTGAACCATCCTTGTTGTCAACACTCATGGTGACATACTGCAATACATAGTTCTGGCAGGTGTTATAATAAGAGGTATAGAGAGAAGGCTGGCTGATGCGCAGCTTGCCGTCTCCATAGATGGTACCGAACGCCTCGCCGGTTTCACCGGCTATCTGGTCGTCCATCTCTACCTTTGGCTCAAGAATGTTCTTGGTGTTGAACTTCAACTTCAAGTTGTAGCCCTTATAGTAAACATCCTTCAGGAGAATGGTATTCTCCTCGCCTTCCACCACCTCTGTCTTGATCAGACGGTCAGTTACGTTGTTCAGATACTGGCTGTAGAAAGTAGATGTTACCTTACACCAGCCTGAGAAGTTGTGGATATCGAAAGGACAAGACTTCTGCATTACCACGTGGGTATAGTCCTTATAGAGATCTGTCCAGTTATACTTCTCCGGAATCACCAGTTTCAGGGTGAAGCCGAGCGAATCGGTCTTGCCGATGTTATCATAGATACCCTGAACCTTCACATTTCCTACCATCTCGCCCGCCTTGATTGTAACGGTGTTGTTGAGGATGCGGTAATGCTTACCCTCGATGGCATTGCTCTGCTTGTCTACTACCTCCACGCCGAAGGTGCGGTCGTAGTCAGCTTTTTCGGTTGCTGATACAGGCACATTGAATACCTCATTGCTTTCCTGTACAGCATACTGATAGAGCGTATCAGAGAACATGATATGACTTGGACCAGCATAAGTGGTATAATCCTGTGAACAACTCACAAGAGCGATGAGTGCAGCTACGGCTGCCAAACATCCCATCATTATTTTCTTCATGATCGTCTCCTTATTTTATTTGTTACTTTCATTAGGCTGAATCTCAGAACCTGGTGCCTCAAGCTCATGCTGAGGAATTGGCCAGACAAAGAGAGGGTCATCCTTTTCAACCTTCAGACTGCTCTGCACGAAGTTGGCAGCAGGCTGGTCGGCAGCCTTACGCTCAAATCCCTTGTGCCAGCGCTTGAGGTCGTTCAGACGGAAGCCTTCCATATAGAGTTCTTTCACGCGCTCTGCCTCGATTATCTTCATGGCGTTGCTCTCGCTCATTGAGGTGTTACCACCATATGAAGAGTAGCGGGCTGTACGCAAGGTAGAGATGTCCTTACCAGCCTTACCGTAGTCCTCCTTCATGCGTAAGCCTCAGCACGTATCAGATACTGCTCTGAGAGACGGAACACCATTGGCTGGTGAACATGCAGGATATTGTTGTTCAGGAATTCCGCATCGCCGAAATACTTGCTCAGCAAAGGCCACTGCAAACCGTGCTCATAACCTGTTACACGGGTTGTGAAGATGGCTGCAGCACGGAGGTCATTGCTGTCGAATGAGTTGATGACCCATGTCTCAGGCACATAGTCAGGGCGATAAGTTACGAAGTTGTAGTTATCGAAGATGGTACCCAGTGCACCGCCATAGCTGTTCACGGTGAAGCCTACCTTCCAGATAGCCTCACGCGAATCACCATAGGTCCAGATATACTTATAATCGTTCACCTGGTTTGAATAGGTGTTGGAAGAAGCCTTCTCCAATGTATAATACTTACTGCCGATTACCTTAGATGCATACTTGATGGCATCATCATACTTATGCATATATAAGGATACGCGCGCACGCAAGGCATGACAGGTATACTCGTTGAAGTAAATCTCGTTGTAGAGACTTCCTGTGAAGTCTTCGTCTACCTTCAGATACTCAGCAGCCTTGTCAAGGTCTCTCAATACGAAATCGTATGATTCCTTCAGACTGGCTCTCTTCTGTGGCTCATTGCCGTAATAGTGCTCTGTGAGTACCACGCCGAGTTCCTTCGCAGCCTGCTCATCGCTGTCATAAGCCTTGCAGAAGCACTTGATCAACTCTGAATAAGCCAGTGCACGTGCGAAGTAAGCCTCGCCCTGGTACTGCTCCAGCTTGTCGAGCTCCTTATCACTGTTGGTATTTGCCTTCACCTTATCTACGTTGTCGAGCAGGAAGTTGGCATTGTTGATAACACCATAAAGCTCGGCATATACCGACTCGATATCGGTGTTGGTAGCCTTGATGTCTTTCCAACGGTAGATATCGCCATAGGCATTAGAGTAGCCCTTCACGCAGTACACGAAGTCTGCCTGCAGATCTGGCAGGATTGTCAGATTGCCCGAATAGAGAGCGTTGCTCTTGAAACTGTCGTAGATACCGTACACCAGCTTGTCCATGTCGCCCACCGTGTTGATAGCCTGGTCCATGCGGATAGATCCTCAGGATACTTATCAAGACAGGAAGACATCGAGAGGGCTAGGATTCCCGACAGGATGTATGTCTTTATATTTTTGATATTCATTTTTTTCTCTTTTCTTGGTTAGAATTGCAATTCAACACCCAGAGTAAACTGCGTGATGCCGGATACTGTGCCTGGTAAATATTGGATGAAACCTCTGGGTCCAAGCCGTTGAAACCGGTAATGGTGAAGAGGTTCTGTGCCTGTCCGTAGATGCGAACCATAGAGAAGAAGTTAGTCTTGCGCAACAAGCTCTGTGGCAATGAATAGGACAGACTGAGATTCTTCAGACGGAGGAACGATGCATTCTCCAAGAAGCGGTCGTCGAGCTGGGTTACCTCGCCCCAACGTGGGATGTCGGTAATATCGCCAGGCTGCTTCCAACGGTCGTACAACAGACGGTTTGACTGGTTGTAAGCAGTACCGAAGGTTACACCGCTCTCCTCGAAGTAACGGTCGTTGTTGATGACGTAGCGTGTACCAATCCAACTGAACTGGGCAGAAAGCTGCAAGCCCTTCCAACGGAAGCTTGTACCGAAACCACCCATCCAAGGTGCATCATAGGTCTTGCCTGTCATCACCTTGTCGCTCTCACGGAACTCGTTGGTTACGTTGCCATCCTTATCATACCAGAGCTGCTCACCATTCGCTGGGTTCACACCGGCATAACGGGTCAGGAAGAACTCGCTTACTGAGTGACCTACCACATACTTCAAACCGGTGGTTGAGTTTACATACTCGGTTACACCGTTATAGAGTTCCTTCAATCGGTTCTGATTGTAAGATACGTTGGCACTTACATTCCAGGTGAAGTCGCGTGTGCGGATTACATCACCATCAGCACTCAGCTCGATACCCTTGTTAGCCATCACACCTACGTTCTTCCAGCGATAGCCCTCGCCCGTTACGGTGTAAGACTCAGGAACGCGCATCAGCATATTAGAGGTACGCTTGTAGTAAGCCTCGAAACTGAAGTTGATTCTGTCGAGGAAACCCAAACGGAGGGCGAAGTTGTTAGCCAGGTTGACTCCCAACCCAATTCCTCGTTACCACTCTGCGAAGGATAGAAACCGGCAGTATCATCGTAGTTGGCACCACCCGATACGAGAGCCAGGTGATAATAGTTAGGAATCTCAGAGTTACCCGATGTACCGGTACTTACGGCAATCTGGCTGTGCTGAGCCACTTCATATCCTTCAGCCAGTCGGTAGACTTCACGTTGTACATGAAACCGAGCGACCAGAATGTACCCCAGCGATGATCCTTACCGAAACGTGAAGAAGCATCGGTACGCAGAGAGAAGTCAGCATAGTAGAGCTCCTTATAGTTATACTCGCCACGCATGAAGAATGACAGGTAAGAGTAGTCAGATGATGAATCTGCCCAGCGGCTGGCACGTGTACCTGATGATACGTTGGTCAGGAGATCGCTGGTCTGACCCTTTGAATATACCTGGAAACCCTCTGAGTGGAAATTGACAGCCTCCTGACCCAGCATCACGTTGAACGAATGGATATCGTTCAGGGTGAAACGGTAGTTAGCCGTAGTGGTCTCTGTCAGGTTGATGGCGTCGCTGCTCTGGCGTGCCGCTGTACCCTGTCCGTTGTTTGAAGAGATACTTGGGAACGACTGGAGGAACGCTGTAGAATGGGTGAAATCGGCACCAAACTGAGTACGGATAGTCATATTCTCTATCGGATAGATTTCAGCATACATGGTAGAGAGCACCTTATATTTCTTGTTCTTGATAGGATTCATGCCCATGTAAACGATAGGGTTCTCACTGGTTCCTGCCCAGTTGCCTGCAGCAAGTGAAGCCAGACTTCCATCCTTGGCATAAGGATTCCAGTAAGGCAGCATGAATCGGCATGCAGAAATAGGAGTAACGGTAGTATAGCTACCGTCGTCAGCCTGCTGAGCCTCCTCATAGGCAGCCATGGTGTTGGTACCTACCTTCAACCACTTACCTGCCTTTACATCAGCATTGGTACGGATGTTGTAACGGCGGAAGGTTGAATTCTGTGCGATACCGTCCTGATCGTAGAAACCACCAGAAACATAGTAGTTCAAGCGGTCGGTAGCACGATTGATAGAGAGTTCGTAGCTCTGCAACGGAGCGCGGTCGTTGAACACCTCATCCAGCCAGTTTACGTTTACTCTTGAAAGGAGATTGTAATCCTTACCTGTATCCAGACCTACTTCTTTCTCAAACTGGATACGCTCATCGGTATTCATCATTTTCCAGTTGGTCTGTGCCAACTCAGAGAAACCATATTGTGCACGGAGCGTAATCTTCGCCTTGTCCATTGCCAAGCCTCGCTTGGAAGTGATGACAACCACACCATTGGCAGCACGTGCACCATAGATTGAGGTAGAAGAGGCATCTTTCAATACAGAGATACTTTCGATGTCGTTAGGACTCAAGGTATTGAAATCAGAACTTGAGATTGGCACTCCGTCGAGGATAAAGAGAGGCGACTTGCCGGAGTTGATAGAGTTGGTACCACGGATCTGGAAGGTAGCCGCCTTGCTAGGTTCACCCGAAGAAGAGATGACCTGCAAACCAGTACTCTGTCCCTGCAAAGCTTGGTCGAAGCTTGCCGCCGGCACATTTTCTATCTTTTCAGACTTTACGGCAGACACGGAACCCGCAATGGTTCCCTTCTTTCTCACGCCATACGCCACCACAACCACTTCGTCCATCATCTTGGAATCAGGAGCAAGGGTGATGTTGAGCGTATTTGTCTGCGCTTTCACAACGTGCCTCTGCGTAACGCAACCCACATAAGAGTAGGCAAGCGTAGCCTTCGAAGCACCCTTAATTTCGATGGTATAGTTACCGTCAATATCGGTCACTACGCCATTTGATGTTCCCTCTTGCATAATGGTCACACCAATCAAAGGCTCATTGTCATCAGCCGACAACACCTGTCCCTTGACACTAAAAGCTTGTGCCAGGGCTGATTGGATAGACAGCAAAACAAGAGAGACAAGTAAAAGAGTTAATCTTCTCATCCTTGTTTCTAAATGTTTGTTATAAAATTAATAATTATTTTTTTCTTGTACATATTTAATAATAAGCGGGTGCAAAATTACGATTTTTTTAGATACTATACAAGTTTAATGAGGATAAAATGAACAATAAAAAGGAAAATACTTACATTTTAACAATAATGACAGCAGAAAAGGCATTTTTTCTATATTGTAGCTTAAAAAAGGCAGTCAGTTTTTCACTGACTGCCTTTTTATCTATGAGTCATAAGACCTCAACTTTTCTTCATAAACTCCGTTGGAGTCATACCATAAGTCTTAGAGAAACACTTTGAGAAGTAACTGCTATTGGAGAAGCCAACAGTATACATGACTTCCGATACGCTAAACTTACCTGCGCTAAGCAGTTTTGCTGCCTTGCGCATACGCATGTCTCGGATATACTCCACAGGGGTATGCCCAGTCAGCGCCTTCAACTTGCGATACAGTTGCTTGCCTCCGATGCCTATAACTTCCTGCAACTTCGTCACATTGAAGTCGGAATCTATCATATTCTTCTCAATGGCTTGTGTAATCTCATCAAGTAATTTACGATCAGCCTCATCCATCTCCTGCTCTTGTCCAGAGTTGTCCTGGATAGCAACTAACTTAGCAGTTTCTTTCTCGCCTGTAGTCAAAGGATTTACCACAGCTACTTGCACGGGCTCGGCATCCACATCAAGCGTCTTGTTAATCAGTCTGTCACCTCTACAAATGACTGATGCTCACTGCTGTGCGCAGGCTCTGGGAGAGTCGCTTATAGAAGTCCATGCGGGCATTAACCTGATCCACGATTTCAGCTTTCTGTCTCTGTTCCTCAGCCAATTCCTTGCGCAGGAAGTAGAAGCTTACGAGCCATGCGATGAACACAATGAGCGCAGTAACATAGAATATCTTGCACCACAATGAGAGATACCATGGTGGCAATACTGAGACATCGAGCGCATAGACTTCCTCGCCCACATTGCCCTCACCATCTACCAGATGCACGATGAGGCGATAATTGCCATAAGAGAGTCCATTATAGGCGATATCTATCTGGCTACTCTTCAGGAAATGCCAGTCATTGTCGCTGCCCTCCAACTTGTAGGCGTAGACGCCCGATGGATGGTCAGAGAATGGAAGGTCGGTAAGATGGAGCGTAAAATTGTTCTCATCGCTCTTCAGTTCCAGCTTCTTCATGTAACGAGGAGCGATGGCATCATCAGCATCCATTTCCTCACCAAGCATCACTTCCTGCATTGGCTTGCCATTCACCGTGATGCCTGCCAAGAGCAACTGTGGCAGCTTACCCTTAGGCTTAGTCATATCGGCACGCAGGGTAACAAAGCCGTCATTGCCACCCATCACCACCTCGTGGGTGATAGGAGAATAATAGGCTGTTAGCGGAGTGATGGATGGAATCATGAAGCGACTGCTCTCGCCGGCAGTCGATGATGCAGCACTCATTGCCCGTTATCACCCACACCTTGCCTTCCACATCGCACATGGTGCTCACCTTGCCACCTATCTTCCAAATCTTAGGGTCGAACTTGCCGCCCTGCAATGGAATGGTGGCAAAGTAGCATTTCACCTCGCTATTATTGCCCACCCAGATATTGCCCATCTTATCGCACATCAGATAGTTAATCACTTCTGAGTTGGTAGGATGCAATACCACCATGTTCTTAGGGTTGATGCAGTCCAGGCGGTTATAGCTAGAAGCCAGATATTGCCATTGCCATCCACCACGAGCTGACCGATGTGCAAGCCCGAGAGGGCATTCTTGCCTTGGTCAGAGAAATGATAATCGGCGATGCAGGTAGCTGTGCCCCAAGCCGTAGGAGCCGCATCCTTATAGATGGCAGCCTTCAGTCGAGACTTGTCCATCACGAAGATACCTCCATTATAGGATGCCATCCACATCTTGCCGTCCTTATCCTGCACGATGTCGTAAGCCCAAGTGGTGGAATACTTGCCCGTCTTGTCATAGACGATGAAGTTCATCATCTGCTGTGTAGCTCGATTAAAGAGATTGATGCCATGGTCGGTACATACCCACACATCGCCATCATGGTCTTCATATATCTTGCGCACTCGGTTGTGAGTGAGCGGATAGTTCTTATTGTTCTGCTTATACCAGACGTTGCCCTGGCGTATCAGTCCGTTGGTACCGCCAAGCCACCAGTCGCCATCCTTGGTCTGGATGATGGCATGCAGGCAGTTGCCCTCGCCCGTAAAGGTTACCTTGTCGAGCGGAGTATATGTATAATAGGTATGTGTGGAGAGGCGCGACAAGCCATTGTCGGTACCTATCCACACATTCTGCCACTTGTCCACGAAGCAAGCCCACACGATGTTGTTGGGGATAGAGGCAGCATCGCGCGAGTCATGGACATAATGCTCGATGACATTGTTGATGGAGAGACTGAAGAGTCCGTTGTCGGTTCCGATATAGAGCTTGCCCTCGGCATCTTCTGCCAAGCACTTCACGGAGTTGCCATTCAGTTCCTCTATCTTGGAAAAGTTCTGGAGCTGCAAGTCAGCGCAATAGAGAGCTCCCTCCGTTCTATCCAGTAACACTGGCGCTGCTGGTCATAATACAAGGCATTGACCAGAGGCTGCGCACCGGCTCTGAGTGGCACTAGTCGCTTGCCCAAGTAAAGACCTGAGAGCGAACCCACCAATGTGCTTAGGTGTGTGCAAGAGAGCATATACCTCGCTACCATAGCTCGCCTTCTTATTCTTCATATCCAGCACACGAAGCTCCTTGATGGTCTTGCGCTTGGTCTCGTCCTGATAGGATTCCACTACTGTATTCTTCACATATACATCGGCATGCATATCAAACTGCAACACGCCATTCGCGGTAGCCATATAGAGAATGTCCTTCTCTACGGCAAGTGCATTGACGCGCGTATTGCTGAAAGCATGATCCACATAGTGGCGATACCCATGATAGCCATCATAACTGAAGAGACCATTATCGGTACCTATCCACATCAATCCCTGTTCGTCTTGGGTGATGGAGCAGATGGTTTGACCTCCCTCCAGTGCCACATTGACGAAACGCTGGGCTGAAGCTACAAGCGAAACAAGCAGCATCACCCAAAGACTATATAAACGATGTATATTTATTGACATTTTATCAGTTTTAATCATATATAATGCATTATATGTGCAAAAGTAATGAAAAAAATCCGAAACCTGCAAGAAATTCACATAAAAATTTGGAAGTTTAAGAAAAAAAATCTATATTTGCAGCCGAATAGTATTCACATAAACAACTACAACTATGAAACAAGGAACATCATGGAAGAAAATGGCAACCTATATTGCCGCTATTACAATGTGCCTAGCAATGACACAGGTAGCTAATGCACAAGTCGTTAAAGTTAAGATTCCTATATCATCACGCTTCGTAAAAGTGAAAGCTGATGGTGTAAACGTGCGCCGTTTGCCAAACGCCACCAGTGGCAAAGTAATGGCATGGTATTCAGACGGCGGTTCCATAGACACTTACAGCAAGATCTTCTATTCCGATACTGAGACTAAGCTTTACAGAGCCAACAGTATGACAGGAGCATACACTGACGCATATCATCCTAACAAAGGCGACTGGATGATTGTACCAAGTACTCAGCAAGAGCTGTAAACGGATGGTTCAACGTTATTGCCACAGCCCAGGAATATGATAGCAACCCTGGCATGGGCAACGCAAAACTGGGCTGGATAAAAGGGGATTTCTGTGAACCTATCGATATAACAAACGATGCCAGTAACGCTCAAAAAGGCTTCCCTGTATGGATGAAGTATGATTACGAAAAAGAAAAATACAATTACGGAAGAAATGTGAGTCCTCTAGAAGGAGGCTCAAATAGAGGTTTTGGCAAGTATGCAAAAATGAGATTGTATATCATCAGAGATGAAGAGAATAGCCAACTGCATATCGCAAGTGCCATCGTGCAGATAATAAATACTTGTTGGTAGCCCGCCAATACTTGGAAGTCATGCAGGACGAAGAATTAACTTCCGACTTCTCTTTGGAATTAATGGATACAGAGATGGGAGATGCTCCCGTCATCAAAATGAAATCCAACCAGAACATGCTACAGAATGCTGCGGCTAATTTATTAAAATGTCCTGACTCAATGTTTAAACTCTTAGCAGATGCTATGTTCCCAGACGGCGCATTCCCTACCGATGAGGTTTATGTAACGAC
>ENA-OQEB01001121-OQEB01001121.1-human-gut-metagenome-genome-assembly--contig:-NODE-1121-length-10231-cov-5.676861_pt1 | contig 10231 bp, 15 predicted proteins | sample MGYA00242787_ERZ504619 | MGnify/ENA primary metagenome ERZ504619 (study PRJEB26092, sample SAMD00036317) | human gut metagenome | host: Homo sapiens | study: EMG produced TPA metagenomics assembly of... | reverse complement strand
CGGAGGGCCGGAGTGGGGCGACAGGGCCGTGTGGGAGGACCTCCACCACAGGGACCCGTACCCGTTCTGGCTTGATTAATGGATAGAAACGGATGTTCTATCGGGACACACATTTTGTCCTATAAGCAGACTTATATGAGGGTTTGCAGATGTCAAAGGGATCATAGCGCAGCTGGTATGCCTTGTAACTAACGGTACGCCTCGAGCGAGTCGGACGCACCTTACACGGGATTGAAATGGATGTAATCGAGTAGCTGCACCGCCTGTGTGTCCGACTCAACCGCGACCCGCGAATAGCGATTATCAAACAGATGTCCCGTTTTCCCATTGAAATACTCATGAGAGTCTGTCCCCAATGAGCGGGGCGATGCAGCAGGCAGATAGTTTTAGTTGAATCGTTTCATTTAGTTGAAGCGTTTTAGTTTGTCTTTTACGGGAATCTGACCGTTCACCGATTTATTTCTTGCTATCATGCATCTTGTAGGGTAAATCTCCGATCGCAAGGAGACACAAATGGTGAAAAAGTCACCGGAAAACACTACTCCCGCAATTGTGGACAACGTAGAGGCGCTTGAGGCTAAGCTCGCTCAGATGCGAGAGGCCCAGGCGCTTTTTGCTACGTACACGCAGGAGCAGGTCGACAAGATCTTCTATGAGGCCGCCATGGCCGCCAACAAGGCTCGTATCCCGTTGGCGAAGATGGCCATCGAGGAGACCGGCCGCGGCGTTCTTGAGGACAAGGTCATCAAGAACCACTACGCCGCAGAGTACATCTACAACGCTTACAAGAACACCAAGACCTGTGGTGTCCTGGAGCGCGACGAGGCTTACGGCATCACCAAGATCGCCGAGCCCATCGGCATCGTGGGCGCCGTCATCCCGACGACCAACCCCACCTCCACCGCGATCTTCAAGACGCTGATCAGCCTGAGACCCGCAACGCCATCATCATCTCCCCGCACCCGGCTGCCGCCAAGTGCACCATCGCCGCCGCCAAGCTCGTGCTTGACGCCGCCGTCAAGGCCGGCGCCCCCGAGGGCATCATCGGCTGGGTCGATGTCCCCTCCATCGAGCTGACCAACATGGTCATGCGCGACGTCGACATCATCCTCGCCACCGGTGGCCCGGGCATGGTCAAGGCCGCCTACTCCTCGGGCAAGCCCGCCCTGGGCGTTGGCGCCGGTAACACCCCGGTCGTCATCGACGACACCGCTGACGTGCTGCTCGCCGTCAACTCCATCATCCACTCCAAGACCTTCGACAACGGCATGATCTGCGCTTCCGAGCAGTCCGTGACCGTCATCGACACCATCTATGACCAGGTTAAGGCCGAGTTCCAGAAGCGCGGCTGCTACTTCGTCAAGCAGGGTGCCGAGATGGAGGCCCTGCGTGCCGCCATGTTCAAGAACGGCGCCCTCGATCACCGCATCCCCGGCATGGCTGCCGCCAAGATCGCCGAGCTCGCCGGCATCGAGGTTCCTGCCAAGACCAAGATCCTGATCGCCGAGGTCACCTCCACCGACCCCGCCAAGGAGGAGTTCTCCCACGAGAAGCTCTCCCCGGTCCTGGCCATGTATCACGCCAAGGACTTCCAGGAGGCCGTCGACAAGGCCGAGCACCTGGTGCTCGCCGGTGGCCCGGGCCACACCGCCTCTCTGTACGTGCACCCTGCCCAGGCCGAGAAGATCAGCCTGTTCGAGCACGTCATGAAGGCCTGCCGTATCGTCATCAACACCCCGTCCTCGCACGGCGGCATCGGTGACCTGTACAACTTTGGCATGAAGCGTCTCTGACCCTGGGCTGCGGCTCCTGGGGCGGCAACTCCGTCTCCGAGAACGTTGGGGTGAAGCACTTGATCAACGTTAAGACTGTGGCCGAGCGCCGTGAGAACATGCTGTGGTTCCGCGCTCCCGAGAAGGTCTACTTCAAGAAGGGTTCCACGCCCGTCGCCCTCGACGAGCTTGGCAACGTCATGGGCAAGAAGCGCGCCTTCATCGTCACCGACCAGTTCCTCTTCAAGAATGGCAACACCCGCGCCATCGAGGCCAAGCTCGACGAGATGGGCATCGCCCACGACTGCTTCTACGACGTCGAGCCCGATCCGTCGCTGCAGTGCGCACGTCGCGGCGCCAAGCAGATGGCTCTCTTTGAGCCGGACGTCATCATCGCCGTCGGCGGTGGCTCCGCTATGGACGCCGGCAAGATCATGTGGATGATGTACGAGCACCCCGAGTGCAAGTTTGAGGACATGGCCATGGACTTCATGGACATCCGCAAGCGTATCTTCACCTTCCCCGAGATGGGCAAGAAGGCCTACTTCGTCGCGTCCCGACCTCTTCGGTACCGGCTCCGAGTGCACGCCGTTCGCCATCATCACCGACAAGGAGACCGGCATCAAGTGGCCGCTCGCCGACTACGCGCTGCTCCCCAACATGGCTATCGTCGACGCCGACAACTGCATGACCGCCCCGCGCGGCCTGACCGCTGCCTCCGGCATCGACGTCATGACCCACGCCATCGAGTCCTACGTCTCCATCATGGCTTCCGACTACACCAAGGGCCTCTCCGAGCGCGCTGCCAAGCTCGTCTTTGAGAACCTGCCCTCCAGCTTCACGAACGGCGCCAAGGACCCGCACGCCCGCGAGGAGATGCACAACGCCTCCTGCATGGCCGGTATGGCCTTCGCCAACGCCTTCCTGGGCCTCAACCACTCCATGGCTCACAAGCTCGGCGCTTTCCATCACCTGCCCCACGGCATCGCTAACGCCGTCATCCTGACCCGCGTCATGCGCTACAACGCCGCCGAGGCTCCCGTCAAGATGGGTACCTTCTCCCAGTATCCTTACCCCAACGCGCTGCACAACTACGCCGAGATGGCCAAGTACTGCGGCATCGAGGCAAGGACGACAAGGAGGTCTTCGAGAACTTCATCACGAAGCTCGAGGAGCTCAAGGACTTCATCGGTGTCAAGAAGACCATCGCCGACTACGGTGTTGACGAGCAGTACTTCCTCGACACCCTCGACGAGATGACCGAGCAGGCATTCAACGACCAGTGCACCGGCGCTAACCCGCGCTACCCGCTCATGAGCGAGATCAAGGAGCTCTACCTGGACGCCTACTACGGCCGCGAGCCCCAGGACTACGCCGTCTGCTAGTTTTTAGCACGGTTTTTTGCGGCGGGGGTGCACGGGTGTTTCACACACCCCCGCCGTCGCTTCTATCGCATCGTTGAAAGGATGCAACCATGCTGCTACCCGATTCCAAGACCGAGCTCGTCCGCCGTGGCAACAAGGTCGTTTACGACCTGGGCGACAAGATCGTCAAGGTCTTTAACGAGACCAAGCCTGTCTCCGACGTGTTCAACGAGGCTTTGAATCTTGCCCGCATCAATGAGTGCGGCATCCGCAGCCCCAAGGCTCTCGAGGTTTCCCAGCTCGAGAACGCCAACGGCTGGGCGCTCGTGACCGAGAAGGTTCCGGGCACCACCCTTGCCGAGAAGATAACTGCCGAGCCCCAGCGCTTTGGTGAGTACCTCGAGATGTTCGTCGACCTCCAGATCGAGATCCACGCTACACCTCCCCGCTGCTCAACCGTCAGCGCGACAAGTTCGCCCGCATGATCGACAGCCTTGATCAGCTCAATGCCACCACGCGCTACAACCTTCAGGAGCGTCTGGACGGCATGACCAAGGAGTTCAAGGTCTGCCACGGCGACTTCAACCCCTCCAACGTCATCGTCGGCGACGACGGCCAGCTCTATGTGTGCGACTGGGCACACGCCACCCAGGGCTCCCCTGCTGCCGACGTTGCCACCACCTACCTGCTCTTTGCCCTCAACAGCAAGGACCAGGCCGAGGCCTACCTGGAGCTCTACTGCGACCGTGCCGACATGCCCATGCAGGTCGTGCGTCAGTGGACGAGCATCGTCGCCGCTTCCGAGCTCGCTCGTAAGCGCAACGTGAACGATGAGTTCCTGAAGAACTGGATCGACGTCGTCGATTATCAGTAATATCTGAGCGATTTATTTCGCATCGGAGGCACAATGGAAAACCCCGCAGCTCGCATGGGCTGTGGGGTTTTCCTTTTAGATATCGAGGATGCTACAAGATAATAGGACGGCCCCGCATCTCCCCGATTGGAGATATGCGGGCGTCCCACATATCGAACTACAAGCGAAATCGTCGATTAACGGCGGGCTGCCTTAACAAGCTCGGCAACCTTGGCAACGACCTCGTCGATCGCCACGTCCTCGCGCTCGCCCGTAGCACGGTCCTTGAGCTCAACGGTGCCATTCTTAAGGCCGCGCTTGCCCAGAACCACCTGATACGGGAAGCCCATGAGGTCGTTATCGGCAAACTTAAAGCCCGGACGCTCATCGCGATCGTCGACGACGACCTCGATACCCTCGGCACACAGGCCATCAACAATCTGCTCGCAGACGGTAGCGCACTCTTCCTTCTTGGGATCAAGCGGAATCACCGCGACCTCGTACGGGGCAACGGAGACCGGCCAGACGATACCGTGCTCGTCGTTGTGCTGCTCCACGACGGCAGCAAGCGAGCGGGACACGCCCACGCCGTAGCAACCCATGATGAGCGGCTTCTCCTTGCCGTCCTCATCCATAAAGGTGGCACCCATGGCCTCGGAGTACTTGGTGCCCAGCTGGAAGACCTGAGAGACCTCGATGCCGCGGCAGCGGAGAGCGGCTTGCCGCAGTGCGGGCAGGGGTCGCCGGCGACAACGGTGACCAGATCGGCCACTCATCGACGGTAAAGTCGCGCTCGGGGCAGGCACCGGTAAAGTGATAATCGACCTCGTTGGCACCGCAGGCCCACTGTTTGGACTCGCGCAGCTCTCGTCGCAGACCAGACGAATGCCATCGGGCAGGTTAACCGGTCCGATAAAGCCCTTGTGCAGACCGTTCGCCTGAAGCTCCTCGTCGGTCATCATGCGATAGCCCTTGCCAAAGACGTGCTCGGCCTTGCAATCGTTGAGCTCGTGATCGCCCGGAACAATGGCCACGACCGGCTTGCCCTCGGCGTCGATGAGTGCCAGCGACTTGCGCGTGCCGTTCTCGGGGAACCCAAAGAACTTAGCAACAGCCTCAATGGTGCCCATGCCCGGAGTCTCAACCTTGGTGAGCGTACCGTCACCAGGACCCTCGGTCACGACGACCTTGGTGCTTGCAGCCTCGTCATCGGCAGCGAAGCCGCAATCGTCGCAGTAGACGAGCGAAGCCTCGCCGGCGTCAGCCAAAGCCATGTACTCGACGGAGGTATCGCCACCGATCTCGCCAGAATCGGCGACGACGGGCAGAGCCTTGATGTAGCAGCGCTCGCAGATATTGGCGTACGCCTGCTTCATCTTGTCGTACTCCTCCTGCAGGCTCTCCTGCGTGGCGGAGAAGCTGTAGGCGTCCTTCATGATGAACTCGCGGCCGCGCATCAGGCCAAAGCGGGGACGGAACTCGTCGCGGAACTTGTCCTGAATGTGATACAGGTTGACGGGCAGCTGCTTATAGGAGCGTAGCTCGTTGCGCACCAGGGCCGTGACGGTCTCCTCGTGCGTGGGGCCCAGGACGAACTCGCGACCATGACGGTCGTCAAAGCGCACAAGCTCCTTGCCATAGGCGTCGATGCGGCCGGACTCGCGCCACAACTCGGCGTCGACCATGATAGGCATCATAAGCTCCTGGGCGCCGGCAGCGTCCATCTCGTCGCGCACGATGTTCTCGATCTTACGGATCGAGCGCCAGGCAAGCGGCAGGTAGGAATACAGGCCGGCGGCCTCCTTGCGGATCATGCCGGCACGGAGCAGCAGGCGGTGACTGGCGAGCTCAGCGTCCGCCGGATCCTCTTTAAGCGTCGGCGCATAGAGCTTAGACATATACATTGCTCGGGTCATTTATTTCTCCTCAATAAGCTTGTCGACCTCTGCCATAAGCGCGTCGACAATTTGGTCCTCAGCTACTTTACCAATGATCTGGCCATGCGAAAAGAGCAAGGCCTGACCACGTCCGCAAGCAACGCCCAGGTCGGCATCAGAAGCCTCGCCGGGGCCATTAACGGCACATCCCATAACGGCAATCGAAAGCGGCGCGGTATAGTTCTTAAGCCGCTCGGTTACTTCCTCGGCAATGGGAATAAGGTTAACCTGGCAGCGGGCGCACGTGGGGCACGAGACAATCTCGGGGCCACGGCGACGCAGGCCCAACGACTGCAGAATACCCCAGGCAACCGGCGGCTCCTCAACCGGATCGGCTGTGAGCGACACACGCATGGTGTCGCCAATGCTTCGGAAAGCAAGATACCCAAGCCTACAGAGCTCTTGATGGTGCCCTGGAGCTTGTCCCCGCCTCCGTCACGCCCAGGTGAAGCGGAACGTGGGGAATCTCACGCGACAGGCTCGATAGGTATCGAGCGTCGTTTGCACGCTATGGGCCTTGGCCGAAAGCACAATGTTCGTAAAGCCGCGGTCCTCAAAGTGCTTGACGAAGCGCTCGCTCAACATCACGAGCTTTTCGGGCTGCGTGAGGTCGTCGCGCTCGGCGATATCCTGCTCAAGCGAACCAGCGTTGACACCGATGCGAATTGCGCAGCCCGCAGCACCCGCGGCATCGATGACAGCATCGACCTTGGCCCAATCGCCGATATTACCGGGATTGATGCGGAGCTTGGCGGCACCGGCCTCCACAGCGCCAATGGCCAGCTTGTGGTTAAAGTGGATATCGGCAACGATTGGCACCGGAGACTCGGCACAGATGGTGCGGAAACCCTCAAGCGCGGCTCAGTGGGCACGCTCACACGCACGATATCGCAGCCAGCCTGCGCCAACGCGCACACTTGCGCAAGTGTTGCCTTGGCATCAGCGGTATCGGTGCAGGTCATGGATTGGACCACCACCGGCGCACCGCCACCGATCTGCACACCGCCCACATGCACGGGGCGCGTCAAATCGCGAGGCAAAGGATGGGATAAAGACAATCCAAACACTCCCCTACAGAATAAATCGAAGGATGTCGGAACGAAGCATATAGACAAACAGCAGCACAAAGAGCGCGATGCCCACATAGCTCACAATCGTCTGGACCTTGAGCGGAAGCTCGCGGCCCACAATCTTTTGAATGATCTCGATGACCAGCTTGCCGCCATCGAGTGGTGGGATGGGCAGCAGGTTCATAAAGCCAAGCGAGAACGAAATGAGGGCGGCAAACGAAAGGAATGTGGCAGGACCGGCAGCAGCAGCCTGTGAGGACATAACGCTAATACCCACGATCGAAGAAGACTGATCGAGAATCTCCATCGTATGCTGCGGCTGGAGCAGGCGCATCACGCCCTCCGCGGTCTGCACAACATAGGAGAATGACAGACGCGCCGAGGTGATGGGGTCCAAACGGACTACCTGCGTAGAGGCATACACACCTAGCGCTCGTCCTCTTTGAGCGCAACCGTGGTCGAATGCTGCTTGCCGTCACGCTCGTACTCGATGGCGATATCGTCCTTACCGGCGGCCTTGCCGATGGCATCGTAAACGTTCATCCATGTGGAGCACGATACACCGTCAACCGAAAGGATCGCATCACCAGCTCGATACCCGCCTTGGCGGCAATAGACCCCTCGTCAACCTGACCGATCACGTTGGTATCGATCGGCACGGTGACGCCCGCAATGGAATAGATGCTCATAAGCAGCAAAAAACCCGTCAGGATATTGACGAGAATGCCCGCGAGCAGCATAAAGGCGCGCTTGAGAAAGCCCTGGCCAAGATAAGTGTGCGAGCGCTCTTGCGCCAAGAAATCAGCCTCGCCGCACGGCAGCTCCCACACATCGCCCTCGGCAGTCGCATGCTCTCGATCGAACCGGCGGCCGTCAAAGGTGGTGTAACCCGCCGCGTCTCGCGGCAGCGTCTGATACTTGGTGGGATAGTAGCTCGGCGAGGGTTTCTCCCTTCCTCATACCAGGGAGCGATGGAGCCCCAGCCCAGCAACAGAGCACAAGCCTCGAGCACATCCTCCTCGGAAAGCTCGAGCTCGACAGCAAGGTCGGCCACGGTCACGCGACCATGACGGTAGATAGCCGCGAGCACGCGATCGGCGCAGGAGACATCGGTCGGATCCATACCGCAGATGGCAGCGTAGCCACCCAGCAGCAGCGGGGTCACGCCAAACTTGGTTCCAATGCGACGCGACGTGTAATGGATGTCAAAGCGGCACGGCAGGCCCAAAAAGAACTCGGTCACACGGACGCCGCAGGCACGCGCCGCCAAAAAGTGGCCGCCCTCGTGCAAAAACACGAGGACGGAAAGCATCAGCAGGCCCCAAAAGACCGATGAGAGAACGCTCAGAACAGTATCCATAAAACGAAAAAGCAATCCTTATGGGTTAGGAACGGGTTGCGGAGAGTACCTGCGCAGCCTTTTCACGCGCCCACGCATCGATGTCGCGAAGCTGCTCAAACGAATCGACCGCCTGCATATCGTGGGCATCCATGCAGGATTCCACAATGCGATCGATATCGGTAAAGCTGCAGCCATCGTGCAGGAAGCATCGACGGCGACCTCGTTGGCGGCATTGAGCACGCACGGCATGGTGCCACCCGTCTTGCCGGCACGCTCGGCCAGTGCCAGACAGCGGAAGGTATCCATGTCGCAGCATCAAACGTGAGCTGCCCCAGCTCGCGGAAATCGATACGAGGCGCCGGGGTATCCCAACGCTCGGGATACGAGAACGCGAACTGGATGGGAATACGCATGTCGGAAGCACCGAGATGCGCCATCACGGAGCCGTCGGCAAACTCGACCATAGAGTGAATCTTGGACTGACGCTGCACGACCACGTTAATGAAATCGAGGTCGCAGTTAAACAGATGCATGGCCTCAATGCGCTCCAGGCCCTTATTCATGAGGGTGGCGGAGTCGATGGTGATCTTAGCACCCATGGCCCACGTGGGATGTGCGAGGCATCGGCACGCGTCACGCGATTTAGCTCGTCGCGCGTGCGGCCAAAGAACGGACCGCCCGAGCAGGTGAGCCAAATACAATGAGCCTCGCGCGGGTTCTCCCCCAGATAGCACTGGTAGATGGCGGAGTGCTCAGAGTCGACTGGAATAAGCTGGCCCGGTTGCGCCAACGGCATAAGCAAGTCGCCACCGACGACGAGGGACTCCTTGTTGGCAAGGGCAAGACGCTTATTCGAGGTCAAGGCCGCATGGCTCGCCTCGAGACCGGCGGCACCCACAATAGCGACGAGTACGCAGTCGACATCGTCGCGACGCGCGAGCTCGCAAACCGCCTGCGCGCCAACGCCGAGCTTCGTTCCCTCGGGCAACTCCTGCAGCACGGCGTCATCGCCATGAGCGACATCGGCCACGGCAACCGCCGAAACCGAGAACTCGCGGGCAGCGGCAACAAGCTCGGAGGTACTGGAGTTAACGGACAGCGCCGTCACCTGCAGGCGATCGGCATGCTGGCGGCACACATCGAGCGCCTGGGTGCCGATGGAGCCCGTACAACCCAGGATGGCAACACGGAGGCGTCCATCGGGGCCATACGTCGTCTGGAATGACATTACAGCACGCCTCCGATCATCAGCATCAGCTGCGCGGTGATGCAGCCGAAGATAAGCGAATCGCTACGATCGAGCATGCCGCCGTGGCCCGGGATAAGGTTGCCGGAATCTTTGACGCCCACACCGCGCTTGATGCGCGACTCGATAAGGTCGCCGATAACGCCCAGAATGGACACGACCACGCCGCACAGCAGCGCATAGGGCAGGCTGAGCTTGAAGAAATGCGTCGCCCACAGGATGAGCCAAATCAAAACCGAGCCCAGGATGCCGCCAACAAACCCCTCCCAGCTCTTTTTGGGAGAGATCTTGGGAACCATCTTGTGTTTGCCGATACGGCTACCCACGATATAGGCAAACGAATCGGAGACCCAGAGAGACGCGCAAACACCCACCGAAAGCAGGGCGCGGCAAAACCGGGCACGGCATCGCGCAGCAGCACGATAGCCGACAGCATAAAACCGGTGTAGATGGGACCATGAGTGTCACGGCAACATCGGATATACGGGTACGCGGCGACCAGACATACCAAATGCCCACAGCGAGCATCAGGCAAAAGCAAGGGCATTCAGCAGCATCGAATCGCCCAACGCCGACAGCGGAAAGAGCACGGCGCAGCGATACCCATGCGCTCGTTAGCCATCTTGCCATCGAGCCTTGTCATACGG
>ENA-OQEB01001120-OQEB01001120.1-human-gut-metagenome-genome-assembly--contig:-NODE-1120-length-10234-cov-6.019986_pt1 | contig 10234 bp, 15 predicted proteins | sample MGYA00242787_ERZ504619 | MGnify/ENA primary metagenome ERZ504619 (study PRJEB26092, sample SAMD00036317) | human gut metagenome | host: Homo sapiens | study: EMG produced TPA metagenomics assembly of... | reverse complement strand
GCCGTCTGAATCGCATGGCAAAAGCGCTCGCGACTGCGCGGCAACCGTAGTCGTCATCAGCAGCGACAGCAAATCCCCGCTCGCGCGCCTGGCAGACTACACCTTTAATACCGTCAACCACGAAGCACTACTGACAACGGGCGACTTCGCGTTCTCCAAGATGAGCGCCACGATGATCATCGAGGTCATCTACAACTTCCTGCTGCCCGAAATCGAAGACGCCCGCGAGCATATCAGCTACTACGAAGAGCTCATCCAGCCGGATAAGGTTGTGGAGTAAAATGCGTAGTGGGACAAAAATTTCAGTCTATTTTGTCCCACCAACACCGCTGATACGACCTAACCTCGAGCTTCTTCGAGCATCTGCTTTGCGTGCGCCAGGCTAGCCTCGGACTGATCGCCGCTCAACATGCGGGCGATCTCGGCGGTACGCGCTTCGCCGGTTACCTCGTCCAAATGCGTCTGGGGAACATCGCCTGGTTCCTTGCTGACAACATAATGCTTGTCGGCCATGACGGCGACCTGCGCCAAGTGGGTTACGACAATCACCTGATGCGTAGAGGCGAGATCTGCCAGCACGCCCGCGAGTGCACGCGCCGTGGAGCCACCGACACCGGCATCGACCTCGTCAAACACCAGCGTATCGACACCGTCCGCGTTACCGAGGACAACCTTGCTTGCAAGCATGACGCGGCTGAGCTCGCCGCCCGACGCAATGCGGCGCAGGGGACGTGGCGTCAAGCCGGCACCGCTGCGGTATAGCAGCTCGTAGCTCGAAGGACCAACGGGCGTCCACTCAGCACGGGGAAGATCGCGCGACTCCCAGACGAGCTCGGCACTACCCATCTCCAAGCGCGCCATCTGGCGGCCAACCTCGTGGCAGAAGCGCGGGGCCGCCGTATTGCGTGCGCGCTTAAGTGCCTTGGCAGCGGCAAACAACTCGCGCTCGGCGCTCCCGAGTGCCTCACGCGCCTTTTTGATCTGCTCATCGCCATCATCGACCAGGGACAGCAGCTCTTGCGAGCGATCGCGCATGGCAAAAACATCGTCCATGGTGGGACCCCACTGACGCAACAGGCCCTTGAGGTTGGAATATCGCTCACGCATGCGTGCGAGCTCGCGCGGGTCGAAGGCGACGCCATCGCGATAGGTACGAAGCTCGTTCGCGCAATCCTCAAGGGAGATACAGGCATCCGAAAGCGCATCGGCAATGTCGCCCAGTTTGCGATCGACGGTAGCCATTCGGGAAAGTTCTGCCACGGCGCTGTTCACGGCGTCGAGCGCTCCCCCTTCGGAGGCAAGCGATGCATGGGCATCGTTAGCTGTGGCAACCAGTACCTCGGCATGTTCGGAGCGCGGCAGCAGTTCCTCGAGTTCCTCATACTCGCCCGGTTTGGGGTCGACCTCGCCGATGCGCTCGAGCGCAAAGCGCGCTTCCTCGACGCGACTCCCCCGCGCACGTGAGGCCTCCTCGACGCGACGGACCTCCTTGGCAGCCGCGCGCGAGGCTTTAAAGCAAGCACGGTAGTGTTCGAGCGCCTCGAGCGCAGAGCGTCCCGCCCAGGCATCGACCATCGCAACGTGATGCGCCGGATCGAGCAAGCGCTGGTGCTCGTGCTGGCCGCACAGATCCATCATCACGCCGACGCGCTCCGAAAGCTCGCGCACACTGGCAATGCGACCGTCAATCTTCACGCGGCTGCGGCCCTCGGCAGAAAGGCTGCGCTGTACGGTGAACCCCTCCGTGTCGTGCGGTCCGTCGAAGAGTCGCGCCTCGACGCTCGCCAGTGCCTCGCCCTCGCGCACCGTCGACGAATCCGCACGCTCGCCCAAAATTAGCTTGAGGCCGAGAGCAGCGCGGTCTTGCCGGCGCCAGTCTCGCCAGTCAGGACAGTCAGGCCGGCACTCGGCACCAGCGTCGCCTCGCGAATGAGTGCAATGTTATAAACCTGCAGCTCATCGATCATGACGGACTCCGTAGAATACGCGGCTCACCGAGTTATAGAAGCTCTCGGGGCCGTAATCCAGCAGCAACACATCTCCGGGCCCGCGGCGCACCGCCACGCTCTCAACGGTGCCATCGCAGGTAATAAACTGTCCATCGATAGCGATCGCCGGAACGCTCGGGCGATCATCGGACATAAAGATTTCGACGACATCACTCGGCGAGGTCAAAAAGGCACGAGCCTGAATGGTGTGCGGCGCAATGGGTACGCAGACCATGCCCGTATAGTCGGGGCTCACGATGGGGCCACCGGCACTGAGCGCGTAACCCGTAGAACCAGTCGCCGTGGACACGACCACGCCGTCGCCACGCAGACGGTCGATATGATGGCCGGACACCGTGATGTCGAACTCGACCATATCGGACAGCGGACCGCGGGTAAGCGCCATGTCGTTGAGGGCGAAGGTGCGCACGACATCCTTCGTACCGTCTTCGCGCACGGACACGATATCCGCGGCGATGGTGGCGCGACGGCTCACGTGCAGCTCACCGGACAGGGCGTCGCTCACGACCTGCAGGATGTCGCGCTCCTCGGGGCTCGCAGCAGTTAGAAAGCCCAGGTGACCATAGGAAAGACCGAGGATAGGAATCTCACGATGGTTGAGGATGCGGGCAGCGCGCAGCAACGTACCGTCGCCGCCGAGCGTAATGACCAGATCGGAGCCGTCAATATCAGGCGTGCTCTGAATCTTGGATCGCTGGTCGGCAGCCCATGCGACCTCATAGCCCTGGCGAGTCAGCCAAAGCTCGAGCATCAGGCCGCTCTCGACCGCCTCTTGCTTGTAGTAATTGGGAACCAGAAAGACCTTCATAGCGTTGCAGCTTTCTCGCTCATAACCGATACCTGGGATTGCAGCTCGTCTTGCGAGCGATCGCCGGGGTCAAATCTCGTGCCGTACAGGAAAAACTCAACGTTGCCCTTGGCACCATGAATGGGCGACACGCACACATCGACCGGGAACAGGCCCTTGACAGCAAAGAGTTCAACCGCCGCCACGAGTGTATCGCGGCGCACGGCGGGATCGGTCACAATGCCGCCCTCGCCCACCAGCGCCGCCGGAGCCTCAAACTGCGGCTTTACGAGCGTGCAGAATGCACCCGTAGGCGCCAGGCACGCCAGTACCGCATCGATAATGTTCGCGATGCTGGTAAACGAGACATCACACACAGCCAGGTCGATAGTGCCGGCATAGCCAAGCTCAGGCAGCTGCGTCACGTTTGTGCGCTCATGCAGCGTCACGCGATCGTCCTGGCGCAACGACCAATCGAACTGGGCGCGACCCACGTCCACCGAGACAACGGTCGCAGCTCCGCGCTTGAGCAGACAATCGGTAAAGCCGCCGGTAGAGCAGCCCACATCCAGACAGGCAAGGCCCGTCGGATTGATGCCAAACGCATCAAGCGCGCCTTCGAGCTTAAGACCGCCGCGGCCAACATAGGGAATGCGCCCCTTCACATGCAGCGGCAGCCCCGGGATCACCTTAAGGCCCGGCGAAGTCAAGCGCTCACCGCCACTCGAGACCAAGCCGGCCATAAGAGTGCGAAGGCATCCGCGCGATCGACGCAGATGCCCTGTGAAATCAGTTCGTCATCAAGACGCACGCGTTTCATGAATGCCATCAACCATTCGTATCCGGAGATGCGGCCTAGCTATCCTGGGATTCGTTTGCCGCATCCTCATCGTATTCCTGCTCGAGCTTGTCGGCCTCACGCGGCGTCAACTCAAACTTGTCGACCATATCGACCGCGCGGGAGCCCAGCTCAATCGCTTCGTCAAACAAATCGAGCGAACGCTCCAAGGAGGTATCCTTGGAGCGAACGGTAGCGATGATCTGATCCAGACGGTCCGAAATCTCATCAAAGTTACGGACAGAACCTCTGGCATGGCTACTCCTCGACGGAGTCGGCCTCGACGGCTCAGCAGCGTCCGCATCCTCGGCCAACACACCAGCCTCAGCCTGGGCAACCGCAACCTTAGCGGCAGCCTCGGCAGCCTGTGCCTCCTCGCGAGCGCGATCCTCGGCCAGCAGCTCCTGGTATAGGTCCTCGCCCGGCAGCTCCTCGCTGCGAGCGATCTTGCCCAGCACGCCGTTGACGAACGACGCGGACTGGTCGGTGCCATAGGCCTTGGCAAGCTCGACGGCCTCGTTGATCACGATGGCGTCCGAGACCTCCTCGTCGGTGAGGAAACGCATCTCGTAAACGGCGATACGCAGCAGATTGCGGTCGGCACCGGGCATGCGCATAAGATCCCAGTTCTTGGCAACGGAGCGCAGAGCGCAGTCGATGCGGTCGATATGCTCGTAGGCACCGCGGCACAGCTCCAGCGCATAGGGGTCGAGGGGACCCTTCGAGATCAGGAAATCACCCTCGAGGACGCGCTCGAGCGGGCTGTCCGTGGCCTCGGCCTGGAACAGCAGCTGCAGCGCCTGACTGCGGGCAAGCGTACGCCCGCGATAAACCTTAAGGCTCAAAGGTTACTCCTTGGGGAAAACGAGGCCGTCGATGCAAACGTCAACACGCTCAACCTCAACGCCAACCTGGGCATCGATGGCAGCGACCACGGCAGCGCGAACGGCCTCGGCGAGTTTCTTGAACGGATAGCCAAAGAACACCACGACACGCACGGTGAGTGCGAGCTTGTCGCCAACGACCTCGGCCTCGACAGCCGGCTCGGAAGCCGGGGCCTTGGACGAGAGCATCATGGAGACAAGGTTGGTGGCAAGGTCCTTGACGCCAACGGAGGCGATGCCCTCGACATCCGACACGGCGCGCGAGACGATGGCGGTCAAAACATCGGGCGAAATGCCGATGCCGTCAATCTTGATTTCCTGGGGCATGAGTCCTCCTAGAAGAGTTGGTTGCTAGACGCGGGAGACGAACTTGCCGTCGCGGGTGTCAACCTTGATGACCTCGCCCTCGTTGAGGTACATGGGGACCTGGATGACAGCGCCGGTGTCGATCGTGGCCGGCTTGGTGGAACCTGGACGGTATCGCCCTTAAAGCCCGGGTCGGTCTGGACGATGGTGGTCTCGATGAACATCGGCGGGGTCACGCCCATGAGCTCATCGTCGGCGAAGAGCAGCTGGCAGATGTCGTTCTCGCGCAGCCACTTGGAGTTCTCGCCCACCATGTCCTCGGGAACGGGAACCTGCTCATAGGACTCGTTGTCCATGAAGATGTAGTCGGTGCCATCGTTGTAGAGGTACTGGAACTCACGGGTGGTGAGCATGACGCTCTCGAACTTGGTGCCGGCGTTGCAGGTGTTCTCGACGACGCGGCCGCTCTTGATGTCGCGGGTCTTGTAGCGCACAAACGCGCCGCCCTTGCCCGGCTTGACATGCTGGAACTCGACGATGGTGTAGACCTTGTCCTTGATACGGAGACCGAGGCCGTTCTTGAAGTCGGCGGTAGAAATGGTAGGCATAGCGACCTTTCTTGTTATGGGCAGAACGCACAAGCGTCCAAATTACATACGACAGAAATTATACACTTGCAGACGGCGCCTGCGGCGAGCGCATAAAAAGAGAACGCGGGGCGTCCGAATCGATTCGGACGCCCCGCCCCAAAAATCTATCGAAATGGGCTAGCAATCGATGACGTGCAGGTCGTGCGGGGTCTTGGTGAAAGGCTCGTAGCCGTTCTCGGTGACCACGCCGTAATCCTCCAGGCGCACGCCGCCCACGCCGGGCAGGTAAACGCCGGGCTCCATGGTGACAACCGAGCCGATCGCGATGGTGTTCTTGCTGCGGTTGAAGTTGGGCAGCTCGTGGATGTCGATACCGACGCCGTGGCCCAGGCCATGATTGTAGTAATCGCCATAGCCGGCATCGCCGATGATCTTCTTGGAAAGCTTGAAGATGTCGTTACCCTCACGCCCGGATGGATGGCGGCGACGCACTCCTCGTGCGTGCGGCGCACGAGCGCGTACAGGTCGAGCTGCTCCTGCGTGGGCTCGCCCATCACGACGGTGCGCGTCATGTCGGAGCGGTAATCGCAGTAGCCCGCGCCGTAATCCATGAGAACGAAATCGCCCTTCTCGATCACGCGATCGCTCGGCACGGCATGCGGGTTGGCGGTGTTGGGACCGCTCGCCACGATGGAGCCGAAGGCAAGGCTGTCGGCGCCGTTGGCGAACATAAAGTTCTCGAGCTCGTTGCGAACCTGCTTCTCGGTCATACCGGGCTTAATAAAGCCGAGCATATGCTGGAAAGCGGCATCGGTGATCGACTGCGCATGGCGCATAAGCTCAATCTCCTCGGCATCCTTGATGGCGCGCATCTTGCGGATGTCGTCGTGCATCAGCGGTAGGATGCAGGCGACGGAACGGTCCTCCAGGCCGCGCTGAATACCCTGGTAGAAGTTAATCTGCATATCGTCCTCGACAGCACAGACACGGCACTTGTTAGCCGCAATCTTGCCGGCGACCCAGCCGGGGATGGTACCTCGTCCATGTCGTAAACCCAGGGGCTGCCGGCGGGCGTGTTCTCCTCAAAGCTGTTGAGGTAGCGCGAGTCGGTATGGAACAGGCACTGGTCGGCCGTAATAAACGCCGCGTGCGGGAATTCAAAGGTGTAATCGAAAACGCCCTTCACGCCCGTAAGCCAACGAAGATTGGCCTCGTCGCGCACCACGATGGCGTCGTAGCCACGCTCGGCCATCAGGGCACGGACACGCTCGATACGACCGGCAGGACCGGCAGCAAACTCAGACATGCAGATTCCTTTCTTGTTGTCTCTATATAGACGGGACGGGTCTCAACCGAACGACGGAATCGCATGCGATCCGCAACCGATTGGAAACCCGCCCCTCAACATGATACGAAAGAGGATGGAAGTCAATAAATCTTAGAGAAGTTCTTTACGAGAAGCCAAGTAGGCGTGAGCATGGCGCTTAAGAACCTCGTCCTCAACGTTCGTTAGGCGAATGGCGCCGAGTGCCGCGGGCAGCGGCAACATGCTGCGGTTCGAGCGTGCAAACTGCTGCTTGCGGAACTCCTCGATATATGCGGCAGACTCCAGATCGAAGGCAAGTTCCTCGATACCAAAGTCCTCCAAGCAGTCATCGACCTCAAAGACGTAATCGATATCGAAATCGCAGGCATCATGTGCAAGGCGTGCCTCAAAGCGAATGCCCTCGGACAACAGCTGGTAGGCAGGGGCCTGCGAAGCGGCATCGCCCAAGCAGGCGCGCAGGGTACGCTCCCCCGTCTTGCCAAAATCGAGCGCATGGCGAGCGCTCGGGTTCGTGGCCATCAGTACGTCCTTGCGGGCAGTCTGAGACCATTGAACGGCATTGACGAGCGCGACCTCCTCGCCCGCGAGAATCTCGGGGACGGTCTCAGTAAACTGATTCCAACGGGACTTACTGCTCGAAAGCATGGTACCAACAAGTACCACATAGCCGAGCTTGAGGTCCTCGGGGTCCGCCTCGCGAACAAGGTCGAGGTCACACACGACCAAGCCCGGTTCGGGACGGAACGCGATAGCGGGAAGCGCATTCGACGACGGGGCAATGAGCGGCTTCATGGTCGTCGCGACCGTGAGCATGGCGTCAAAGGTCGTCGGCAGCAGCGCGCACTCGGTTCGGCCACACCACTGGTTGGCGCACCAGCTAACAACCGAGCAGGTTGCGGCATCGCCAACGGCGACAACCAGATCGTCGCAGGTAATGCCGTTGGCAGACAAGGCGCCAAAGATAGCATCGGCATCGGCCAGCGTGGCACCAGCAGGCGAAACCTCAAGGGAGAACTGCGACACGGCAAAACCGGCGTCGACCAGCGCATGCTCGACGACCTCATCAAAACGTTCTGACGAGGCGGAGTTCCAAACCACCATCGCGCGCTTAGGCTTGCCCACAGCCGAGGCAAACATACGCGACAGCTCATCGAACGCGCCCAATCCGACACGGACATCGACGCTGCGGTTTTGGAAATTGATCAGTTGGCGGCGAATCATAGCAGTCCACGCTCCAAAAGCATCTCGGCACAAAGGTAGGAAACGTCCTCGAAGGACTTGTTGCGAATATCAAGGGTAATATCGGCGGCCTGGCGATACAGCGGACGGCGATGCTCAAACAAGCGCGCGGCATGCTCGGGCGAGCGGAAATCGGGGCGCGTGTCGGACCGACGAATCTGGCGAATCGAATCCTCAAAGTCGCCCTCGAGGTACACGCACGTACCCATTTCGTGCATCAGCTCAATATTCACCGGCGTCTCGACGATACCGCCCCCGCACGAAACCAACAGACTGCGCTCGCTTTGGAGCGAACGGAGCGCCGAGGTCTCGAGCTCGCGAAAACGATCCTCACCCTCGGTCTCAAAAATCTCGGTTACCGACTTGCCGCAACGGCGGACGACTAGGCGGTCGGTATCGATAAAACGCCGCTTGAACATAGTGCCGACGTTGCGCGCGAGCGTCGATTTGCCCGCGCCCAAAAAGCCGATAAAGAAGATATGGTCGCAGCCGTGTTTGGTGTGCTGGGACATGACGAGACCTATTCCTCGCAGGGAAGGTCGCGCAGGGCCCGGCGCTCAAAGATACGGAAGATCTGCGTATACCACAGGTCCTGCGTGCCTGCGGCTTTACCAGGATGGTATCGACGCCGGCGAAGTTGCCGCTCCACACGTCCGTGTAGAGCTGATCACCGATCAGCACCGCCTCGTCGGCCGTGGCGCCGAGGCGCTTAAGACCCGCCTTGAGGCAAACGGCGCCGGCTTCATGGCATGGCTGATGGCCTCGAGTCCCAGCTCGCGTGCTGATGCCATGACCTGGTCGCGATGCCAGTTGTTGGACACCATGCACAGCTTAAAGCCTTTGGCGCGGGCGGTATCGAGCCAAGCGGAAACCGCAGCGGGAACCTGCTCGGTGTCACGCGGCACCAGGGTGTTATCGCGATCGAGCAGAATGGCGCGTTTGCCGTCGGCCCAAAGGGTATCAAGGTCGATGCGATCGACCGAGGCAACGTAACGTTTGGGGCTAAAAATCCTCATGCTAATTCCAAGACTGTTGATGCTCTTCGTAGGTTTGCGAGAAGTACTCCTCGTCCTGCGTAATGTAGAAATACAGGTCATCGGAGTCGGTCGGCTCAAGCGTGGCCTTGAGTGCCTCGAGCGACGGAGAGCAGATGGGCGTGGATGGCAGACCCTCATGCTTATAGGTGTTATACGGACTATCGCTCTGCAGGTCGTCGGCGGTAACCTCGCCACCGGTGACATACATCATGGTCGCATCGCTGTTGAGATAGCGCAGACCATCGAGCTTGCCGGCAAGACGGTTGTAGAAGACCGAGCCACGTGCGCGCGCTGGTCGGCGTTGAGGCCCTCGCGCTCAACGATAGAGGCCAAGTTGACGATGTCGTAGTCGGACATCTCCACACCGTAGCGTTCCTTGATCTTGGCTTCGCAGCTCGCAAAGTCAAGCGACTTGTACTCGGTCTTAAACTGATCGAGCATAGCGCGAATCACGTCATCGACCGTCGGCGAATCGCCCAACGAATAAGTCTTGGGGAACAAGAAACCCTCAAGCGAGTCGTTGGCGGCGCCCTTAAGGAAGCTATAGTCGTCCACGTAGTTGGAGGCCTTAGCCTGGTTGAGGAAGTCTTCCTTAGAGATGCCATCGTAGGCCTGGGCCACACGATCGGCGACTTGATCGACCGTCAGGCCCTCAGGGATTGTTAGCGCATTGGAGCCCGCGTTGGGACCTTCCATGAGCTGCTGAACAACCTTGGTCGCGTCCATGAGTGTGGTGAACAAATAGGTACCAGGCTTGAGCGACATATCGGCGTTGAGCTTTTTCACCGCCGCATAGTAATCCTTGGGATTCTCGACGATATGGTTCTCGGAGAGAATCGAGGCGATCGTATCGCCCGAAGCACCGTCGGGAATGGTTACCGTAACCTGCTGACCAGCCGTGACCTTCGTATCCTCACCGGCAAAGAAGCCCTTGACGGCCGGCACGACAAAGAAAACGATCGCGACAAGCGCAAGCACCGCCACCACAACGCCGATGATCATGGGAACCGGAGAGCTCTTCTTTTGAGCACCGCGACGATTATGCGTGTTGTAGCTCGAGCGGGTCGCCGGAGCAACGCCATGCGAACCGCGGGCGTGATGAGAATGCGATTGGGGGGCCTGCGTTCGCTGGTAGGTGCCTGCTGCTTAAAGCGGGTACCGCCTGCAGGCTGGGCCGTACGAGCAGTGGGCTGCTGAGCCGCGTGAGAAGCCGGATG
>ENA-OQEB01001119-OQEB01001119.1-human-gut-metagenome-genome-assembly--contig:-NODE-1119-length-10247-cov-1.624308_pt1 | contig 10247 bp, 17 predicted proteins | sample MGYA00242787_ERZ504619 | MGnify/ENA primary metagenome ERZ504619 (study PRJEB26092, sample SAMD00036317) | human gut metagenome | host: Homo sapiens | study: EMG produced TPA metagenomics assembly of... | reverse complement strand
GTTGCGTGCCACCATGAAGCAGGCAGAGGAAGCTGTCTCTGCTTGCCCTTTTATTATCCGTTGCCATAGGGCCTTTCTTGTAAACATCCGGATGGTGGTGAAAGTAGATGGAAACTCTCAGGGATATAAGCTGAATCTGGAGGGTTGCGAAGAAGATGTTCCGGTTTCACGCGCATACGCCAAAGAGGTGAAAGCATTGATTGAAAACCGAACAAAGAGTTAGTCACTCGTCACAGAAATACGTTGTTCGTCACAAAGAGTTTGTTGGTTGTCACATATCCGGGCTGTCTGTCCCGGATATTTTTTTGTCTTATACCCTTCCTTTATGTTTGCGGCAGGAAACACAACGAATGTAAAGATATGAAACGGGAAACAGTCTTTGGGATATTGGGTGTATTACTTTATACACAGCCTTCCGTAGCGCAGAAATCAGTGACCGATACAGTACGTCTGAATTTTAATATAGACAGTGTCGCTTTGGAAGAAGTAGTGGTAAAAGGAGCCAGAACTCCTGCTGCCAACAGCCGTTGGAGCGATATGCATCCGGTGGAACTGGTCACGGTGGGCGGTGCGAACGGTGATTTATACAAGGCATTGCAGACTTTGCCCGGTACGCAAGTGCAGGGTGAAACCGGTGAATTGCTGGTACGTGGTGGAGGCAGTTACGAGACGCAGACTTTTATTGATGGAATGCATGTACTGAATCCCTATACTTCGAACGGAATAAATACCCCTGCTCGCAGCCGTTACTCTACATTTATGTTCAGTGGGGTAAACCTTGCTTCGGGAGGCGCTTCACAAGAATATGGAGAAGCGCTTTCGGCAGTCTTGCCATTGGAAACAAAAGATTACAGCAAGGTCGATAAAGTCGGAGTGAACGCTTCCGTTGTCGGTGTTGGTGGAGGGGGCACAAAGACTTTTGACAGAGGATCCTTGTCTGTTGACTTGAATTATCAGAACCTGGGTTTGTATGACAAGGTTTATTCGGCAGGAGGGATTTCGAGAAGCCTTACCGGATGTTTTCCGGAGCTGTCCAGTTCCGTTATACTCTTGATGAAAGAGTGGTATGGAAGGTTTACGCACAATACGACCGGACGGACTTTTCCACTTACGAAGGGGATAACCGCAGATTGTTCGGGCTGGGTGAAGACAATATCTATGTAAATGCAACCTTTCGCAGGCATACTTCCGGAGAGTGGAGTTGGTTTGCAGGGGCGGCCTATTCTTACTATAACCGGAGAATCGGAGGAGCAGTTGTTTCGGGTGATAACTGGCTGGAACGTCAGCAAGAGACGCATCTGAAGGCTAAAGTTTCCAAACGGCTGTCATCGGTATTCCGCCTGGATATGGGGATAGAGAGCTATATCCGCAATTACAGGAATCATTATCTGTTGTGCGGGACGGATGACAGCAATCGCATGTCGCCTACCATTGGTGCGGGTTTCTTTTCGATGGCTTATTATCCGATGGAACAATTGAAGATGGAGTTTTCTTTTCGCACGGAATACACTTCTCCGAACCGTAAGATGAATTTCTCTCCCCGGCTGGCGGCGAACTATTATTGGGGAAACATGATGCTGTCGGGGATTGTAGGGCGATACACACAGTTGCCCGAGAACAACTGTTTGGTGCGTCGGCCGCAGTTGATGTCGGAAGTATGTATGCAGTACAATTTGGGCGTTCAGTACGACTATGAAGGGCGTTTCTGTAAAGCTGAACTTTATTATAAGGATTATGACCGTCTGGCATTGGAGGAAACGGATGCCGATACGAAAGCTGTATTCTTGACCTCCAACGGTTATGGACACAGCAAAGGCATAGACTTGTTCTTCCGTGATAGAGCGTCCTTCAAGAATCTGGAATACCAGTTATCCTATACCTATAATATAGCCAAACGTAAATATCGGGAGTATCTGGAACTGACTACTCCTCAGTATGCTACACGGCATAATGCAGCCTGGGTGGTGAAGTATTCCTTGCCTCGCCTGCGTTCCATTGTCAGCGTGACCGACCGTTTCAGTAGCGGACGTCTTATCATAACTCCATGCTGCCGGGTCTGATGAACGATGAAGTGAAGCCTTATAACAGTCTGGATTTGGGTGTGACCTTCCTGGCAAGCAAGAAGGTAATCATCCATGCTTCCACCAGCAATATCCTTTGCCGGAAGAGTGAGTTCGGTAAGGTGGATAACAAGGCTGTCCTGGCTTCCAGCGACCATTTTTTCTATGTAGGAGTATATGTGACTTTAGGCAAGAAGGCCGCCTACGATGTATCCAATTTTTAGACAATAACCCTTTTTAAATAAACAAAGATGAAAGCAATGATTATTTTTTTAGTATTTGTAATGCAAAGTGCCGCCCAGCTGCTCTTTGCCCAGAACCTGACTATTGAAGTGTGTGACATTGAAAAAGGTGGAGGGGCATCTCTATGTCGCCATCTACAATTCGGAAGAAACATTCATGAAGAAACCCTTGACCGCCTTCCGGATAGATGTGAAAGATACGTCGCTCTCCATTCCTTGCCAGGGGTTACCTACGGGTACGTATGCCATTTCGTTGTTTCAAGACGAGAACGGAAACGGGAAACTGGATACTGCCGTTTTCGGCATTCCTACAGAGAAGTACGGGTTCAGCAATGATGCTCAAGGCGTTATGGGTCTGCCGTCTTATGACAAATGCAGCTTCACTTTTTCCGGAGACACGACTTTGGTGATACATCTGAAGTAGAGTGATTATGTAAGTAAAACGGGAATTAATTTTCTTTTGCGGACGATTTACACTATTTTTGTGGCTCAACCTTAATAATTGCGTTATGAAACGAGTTGCACGACTTCTGGGATTTCTCGGACTGGTATGTTTGCTTGCCTCTTGCGGCAAACGTTCTTTCATTACAGACACTTCTTACCGCCAACGTGTGGAGCAAGACTTCAATCAAAAAAAAAGAAAGGTTGCCGCAGGGCGATTTGTTTGCCATATTCGATACGGACTTGACGTCGTACGAACGCGAAGCTTTGGAGTTCCTTTATGCCTATATGCCTTTGGCAGACATTGCCGATTATTCCGGAGAATTTCATCTGATGAACGTGCGCGCCTCCCAAAAGGCTGCCGATGAGATGCCTTGGGGAAAAGTTATTCCTGAGGATTTGTTTCGTCATTTTGTGCTTCCGGTGCGGGTCAACAATGAGCATCTGGACAGTGCACGGGTAGTGTTTTACGAAGAACTGAAGAATCGTGTCAAGTCTCTGTCCCTCTATGATGCCATTCTGGAGGTGAACCACTGGTGCCACGAGAAGGCTATCTATACTCCCTCCGATGCCCGTACCAGTTCGCCTTTGGCAACGGTACGCACGGCATACGGGCGTTGTGGCGAGAATCTACCTTGCTGGTTGCCGCCTTGCGTTCGGTGGGTATCCCTGCTCGTCAGGTCTACACACCCCGGTGGGCGCATACCGACGACAATCATGCATGGGTAGAAGCATGGGCGGACGGGAAATGGTATTTTCTTGGAGCCTGCGAACCCGAACCGGTACTCAACCTTGGTTGGTTCAATGCTCCGGCCAGTCGCGGTATGCTGATGCATACCAAGGTCTTCGGACGTTATGAAGGAGCGGAGGAAGTGATGTCTGTCACTCCTACTTATACGGAAATCAATGTAATCGGTAACTATGCACCGACGGCTAAGGCCACAGTTACGGTCATGGACGGACATGGAAATCCGGTGTCTGATGCTTGTGTGGAGTTCAAGCTCTATAATTATGCGGAGTTCTATACCGTAGCCCGGAAGCAGACCGATGCAGAGGGAAAGGCTTTTTTGACGGCCGGTAAGGGTGACATGCTGGTATGGGCTTCCAAAGACGGAAAATTCGGCTATGCCAAACTGTCTTTCGGTAAGGACCATGAACTGGTTGTGAAGATGGATAAGACTGCCGGCGGCGGCCATGCGTAGATTTTGAACTTGTGCCGCCCCCCGAAAATGCGGAGTTGCCGGCGGTTACGCCCGAACAGCGTGCGGCGAATGACCGCCGCATGGTCCATGAAGATTCCATCCGCAACGCTTATGTGTCTATGTTCATGACGGATGAGACGGCGCGTTATTTTGCCCGGCGGTACAAGCTCGACGAAGATGCGTTTCACGGATACTGGTCGCTTCCAGAGGAAACCATCGGGTCATTGTCGACTTCATGGCACGGTTGCGCTCTGAAAAGTCCAAAAGAGGAGGTCTGGACCTGCTCCAACGGATTTCGGCAAAAGACCTCCGCGACGTTACACTGGAAGTTCTGATGGACCACATGCAATCCCGTATGTGCAAGAATGCCGACCATTTCCGCAGATATGTGCGCAATCCACGCGTAAGCAACGAGATACTGACCCCCTATAAAGGATTTTTCAAGAAAGCCGTCTCAAAGGAAGATGCTGAGGCATACAAGGCAGAGCCGATGAAACTGGTGGCATGGGTGGCCCAAAATATCCGGGTAGACAATGACTGTAATTTGGGAGGGGCTCCCATTTCTCCGGAAGGGGTCTGGAAGGCCCGTGTGGCTGATGCCCATAGTCGTGACATTTTCTTCGTCTCCATGGCACGCAGCATGGCAATCCCTGCCCGTATCAACGGAGTGACCGGCAAAGTACAGTTGATAGGGGATGATGGTGCGATGGATGTGGACTTGAACCATCATCCGGAAGAGCCGGTCTTTATGGCAGAAGGAATTGCTTCGAAGGGAAAGTTGGTGGCTTCCTATAAGCCTATCCGTTCGTTGGATAACCCGAAATACTATTCTCATTTCACTCTTTCCAAACAGACCCCGCAGGCAGTTTGCAATTGCTTTCCTATGACGAAGGCGATGCAGATATGGGCGGCGGTACTACATGGAGCAATCTTCTGAAGGAAGGAACAGCTCTGGAGGCCGGAGATTATGTTTTGGTGACCGGTACACGCCTTGCCAGCGGTGCGGTACTTTCTAAAACCACCTTTTTCAATATTCTGCCGGAGAAGACAACGGAAATTGAATTGGTGATGCGCGAGAGCGAGGATGAGGTGCAGGTTATCGGGAACTTTAATTCGGAGTCTCTCTTCACTCCGCTGCCGGACGCCGGCTCCGCAGCCCGGCAGAGTCTGCTGCAGGCTTGTGGGCGCGGTTACTTTGTCGTAGGCATTCTGGGTGTCAATCAAGAGCCAACCAATCATGCGTTGCGCGACATCGCTTCATTCAAGGCTGATTTGGAGAAGTGGGGGCGTAAGATGGTGTTGCTGTTCCCTAATGAGCCAAAGCCGGCAAGTTCGCCCGCGAGTCATTCCCCGATTGCCCTCTACCATTATTTATGGTATAGATACGGACGGTATCGCTGCGCAGATTGCAGAAAGCATGAAGTTGAAGCATAAAGAGAGCCTGCCGATATTCATCATAGCCGATACTTTCAATCGGGTGGTCTTTGTATCGCAAGGATACACCATCGGACTGGGAGAACAACTGATGAAGACAATAAAGGGGTTATAGGCTTTCTGCCATGAATTGTAAATAGTAATCGTCAAATAGTAAATCATCCGATGCCTGTTATCGAAATATCATCTTTGACCCATCCGGTGTGGAGATATTCAGTACCCTTACCGAAGCCCAGTTGCGCAACCGCTTTGAGCCGGACAAAGGGCTGTTTATAGCTGAGAGTCCTAAGGTTATCAAGGTGGCTCTGGATGTCGGCTACGAGCCTTTGGCCCTTTTGTGTGAGCACAAGCACATTTATGGGGATGCTGCTGAAATCATTGAGCGTTGTGGCGATATACCCGTCTACACAAGCGGTAGGGAATTGCTTGCCGAGCTGACTGGCTACGTTTTGACACGTGGTGTTCTTTGTGCCATGCGCCGTCCGGTTCCGAAGAGTATGGAGGACGTCTGCCGGGGAGCCCGGCGTATTGTGGTTATCGACGGGGTGGTGGATACCACCAATATTGGGGCCATCTTCCGTTCGGCGGCAGCTCTTGGCATGGATGCTGTGCTGTTGACGCGTAATTCCTGCGATCCTCTGAACCGTCGTGCGGTCCGGGTTTCAATGGGAACGGTTTTTCTTGTGCCGTGGACGTGGATGGACGGTCCTCTGGATACGCTCGGTGAGTTGGGTTTCCGCACGGCGGCCATGGCGCTTACGGACAATTCCATTTCCATAGACAATCCCGTTTTGAAGACCGAGCCCCGGTTGGCTATTGTGATGGGTACTGAGGGAGATGGTCTTTCGCACGAAGCGATTGCGGGAGCCGACTATGTGGTTCGTATCCCCATGCGCACGGTGTAGATTCGCTGAACGTGGCGGCCGCAGCGGCTGTTGCTTTCTGGCAACTTCGCGTTTAGAAGTGATAACTCAAAAAAGCATATATTATGTTGGCATATACTTATATTGAACACGGAAAGTTCGGATTGCTTGAGAAACCGATACCGGTATTGGAAGATGCACGTGATGCTATTGTGCGGGTGACACTGGGTAGCATATGCACCAGTGACTTGCATATAAAGCATGGAAGTGTACCGCGCGCCGTACCCGGAATTACGGTAGGACACGAAATGGTGGGCATCGTAGAGCAGGTGGGTGCCGAAGTTGAGTCGGTAAAGCCCGGCGACCGTGTGACTGTGAATGTGGAGACTTTTTGTGGTAAATGTTTCTTTTGTCGTCACGGATATGTGAACAACTGTACCGACACTAATGGCGGTTGGGCTTTGGGGTGCCGTATCGATGGCGGCCAGGCGGAATATGTACGTGTGCCTTATGCCGACCAGGGACTGAACCGTATTCCCGATACGGTAAGCGACGAGCAGGCGCTCTTGGTAGGCGATGTGTTGGCCACCGGCTTCTGGGCTGCCCGTATCTCCGAAATAACCGAGGAAGACACTGTACTCATCATCGGTGCCGGGCCGACGGGTATTTTGTACCCTGCTTTGTTCCATGCTGAAGAAGCCCCGTTCGCATTATTGTCTGCGAGCAGTCGGCCCGAAAGAATCCGTTTTGTCCGCGAGCATTATCCGGAGGTGCTGGTCATTGGGCCGGAAAACTGCAAAGACTTTGTGAGGAAGCATAGCGACATGGTGGGCAGATGTCGTACTTGAAGTTGCCGGCACGGAAGATACTTTCCGCTTGGCATGGGAGTGTGCCCGTCCCAATGCCATTGTCACCATTGTGGCGCTTTATGACCAGCCTCAGTTATTGCCCTTGCCGGAGATGTATGGCAAGAATCTTGTCTTCAAGACCGGTGGTGTGGATGGTGCGATTGTGCCGAGATACTGCGCCTGATAGCGGCGGGACAGATAGATACCACACCGCTTATCACACATCGTTTCTCGTTGGAGGAAATTGACGAAGCCTACCGTATTTTTGAGAATAGGCTGGAGGGGGTGATAAAGGTGGCGATTGTGGGTAGATAGAAAAAGAGGATAGCCAATGAAGGCTATCCTCTTTTTCTATGTAATTATTTACTTGCTACTTACTTGCTCAAAGCTTGAGCCACGTCAACCGCACAAGCCACTGTACATCCTACCATCGGGTTGTTACCGATACCGAGGAATCCCATCATTTCCACGTGAGCAGGAACTGATGAAGAACCAGCGAACTGAGCGTCTGAGTGCATACGGCCCATAGTGTCAGTCATACCGTAAGAAGCCGGTCCGGCAGCCATGTTGTCCGGGTGCAGAGTACGACCAGTACCACCACCGGATGCCACTGAGAAGTACGGCTTGCCAGCCAATACGCGTTCTTTCTTATAAGTACCTGCAACCGGGTGTTGAAAGCGGGTCGGATTCGTAGAGTTACCAGTGATAGATACATCCACGCCTTCTTTCCACATGATAGCCACACCTTCGCGAACATCGTCTGCACCGTAGCATTTTACTTTGGCACGGGGACCGTCGCTGTATGCGATTTCACGAACTACTTTCAGTTCACCTGTATAGTAATCGAATTGAGTCTGAACGTATGTAAAGCCGTTGATACGAGAGATAATCTGTGCAGCGTCCTTGCCGAGACCGTTCAGGATGCAACGCAGAGGTTCTTTACGTACTTGTCAGCTTTAGCGGCAATCTTGATAGCACCTTCGGCAGCAGCGAATGACTCGTGACCTGCCAAGAAAGCGAAACATTTGGTTTCTTCACGCAGCAACATGGCTGCCAAGTTACCATGACCGATACCAACCTTGCGGTCGTCAGCTACAGAACCCGGATACAAAATGCCTGCAGACCGATACCGATAGCTTCAGCAGCTTCAGCAGCGTTCTTGCAGCCCTTCTTAATGGCGATGGCGCAACCTACAACGTATGCCCATTTTGCATTTTCGAAACAGATGGGCTGAGTTTCTTCACAAGTCTTATAAGGATCGAGACCATGAGCTTCGCAGATAGCATTGGCTTCTTCGATGTCTTTGATACCGTTTGCGTTCAATGCAGCAAGAATCTGCTTGATACGACGGTCTTGGCTTTCAAATTTTACTTCTCTAATCATATGTCTTTCCTCCTTATATTATTCGTGACGTGGGTCAATGTGTTTAACTGCACCTTGCTCTTCAGTGAAGCGGCCGTATGTACCGGTAACTTTCTTCAATGCTTCATTGGCGTCTGTACCTTTCTTGATTTCATCCATAAACTTGCCCAGATGAACAAATTCGTAACCGCAGATTTCGTCGTTCTTGTCCAAAGCGATAGTCTTGATGTAACCTTCTGCCATTTCCAAGTAACGAGAACCCTTAGCCAACGTTCCGTATAATGTGCCTACCTGGCTGCGCAGACTTTGCCCAAGTCTTCCAAGCCAGCTCCAATCATCAAACCGCCTTCAGAGAAAGCAGACTGAGTACGACCGTAAACAATTTGCAGGAAGAGTTCGCGCATAGCTGTGTTGATAGCGTCGCAAACGAGGTCAGTATTCAATGCTTCGAGGATAGTCTTTCCCGGGAGGATTTCTGATGCCATAGCAGCAGAATGAGTCATACCGGAGCAACCGATAGTCTCAACCAAAGCTTCCTGGATAACGCCTTCCTTTACATTGAGGGTTAATTTACATGCACCTTGCTGAGGAGCACACCAGCCAATACCGTGTGTCAGACCAGAGATGTCAACAATTTCTTTAGCTTTTACCCATTTACCTTCTTCGGGAATAGGAGCCGGTCCGTGATTAGGACCTTTCTTCACAACACACATGTGTTCCACTTCGTGTGAATAAGTCATAATTAGCTCTTTTTTTAAGTGATATAATTAAAAAAAACGTAGTCCACTTTTATTAGTCGGGTGCAAAGTTAGTTGTTTTCCCCGTTTCTGCCAACTGTTCAATTTGACTTTTTTATTAAAAAGAAGTAATAAGAAGCTGAATTTCTGCGGAATGTAAAGTGGAGTTTGCAGTTGACTGTTTTTTCTCGTCTCTGATAGGGTTTGTGAATCAATAAGGTATGTGCTTGTTAATCAGGAAGTAATTTTGCCAACCCCTTGCTTGCGTCTTGGCAAACTTTTGCCATGCCTATGGCAAAGTTTTGCCAACGCGGTGGCAAAGTCTTGCCAATGGTAAGGCAAAATCCTGCCAACTGGTTGGCAAGGCGAAGAAAATAAAGGGGAGTCCGTGTTTGACTATGGCTGCAAAGTCTTACCTTTGTGGCACATTAAATAAAATACAAACTATGATAGAAGTTACAGATGTGGCATTGCGCCAGGCTGCCGGTGAAGGGATGGATGCATTCATCGGCGTATTCACCGGTGCTTATAAGAAAGAAATAGGCGGAGAAATGACTGCCGGGACGATGTCTTTGCTTACCGGTGAACAGCATTCATTGTTGGCCTATCAGATATTCCGTGATGAAGTGATGGAAGGGGCTTCTGCCAACTGATTCAAAATGGTTATGGCGGTTATATTTTCGACAATCCGTTTGCCAAAGTGATGCGTTTGTGGGGAGTGGGCGATTTGAGCAAGTTGGTTTATGCTGCCAAGAAAATATACGATAGCCATCGTGACGACTTGGAACGCGAACGCACAGACGAGGAATTTATGGCAATGTACGAGCAATATGAGGCTTTCGATGAACTGGAAGATGAATTTTGGAAAAAGAGGAGGAATATACAGCTTTGGTTGCCGGCTATGTGGATGAGCATTTGGAGCTGTTTGCCAAGATTGTGTGATAGAGAGTAACGAGGAAAGGCATATTAGCCTATACCCATTCTTGCCTTTCGGTATTGGAGAGATGTGCTATCTGAAAGCTAAAATATGCGAGCTATGAATGCCGGGATGAAAAATG
>ENA-OQEB01001118-OQEB01001118.1-human-gut-metagenome-genome-assembly--contig:-NODE-1118-length-10247-cov-5.306818_pt1 | contig 10247 bp, 11 predicted proteins | sample MGYA00242787_ERZ504619 | MGnify/ENA primary metagenome ERZ504619 (study PRJEB26092, sample SAMD00036317) | human gut metagenome | host: Homo sapiens | study: EMG produced TPA metagenomics assembly of... | reverse complement strand
CCGGCGGACGTGTTGGCTTGGGCTGGCTAGTTCGGGCCCGCCGGGCGTTGCGCTGACTCAGCTCTTGGATGCGTGCGAGTTCCTCGGCAGTGTGCGAGGCAGGGAAGAGGCCGTTCTCGATGCGGCCGCTCTGGGCCTTCGCGGCGCCGTCTCTCGATGCAGCGGGGTTGGAGGTGCCGTTGCGGCGGGCGATGGCGCGGCGAATGCTATCGAGGGGCGTGATGCTCAAAGCGGAGTCCTTTCTATTGCTGCGCTTTAGTATAGACGCGACGGTGTTCGCTCGTGTTTTTGAACGGATTGTTCAATAATTTCGGCGGGCGGCTGTAATTTGTCGGTAAACGTGCGGTATCCTGTTGAAGTTTTGTGACACCCTCGATGCCGCCCACGCGGTACCAAGGAGCTTCTACCTATGGACGTCGCCGCATTCTTACTGGCTCTTGTGCCGATTATTTGGCTGGTCGTGATGCTGCTGTGCTTTAAATGGCCAGCTTGGAAGGCCGCTATCGGATCGTTTGTCCTTTCGTGCTTGCTTGCCTTCGCATGGTGGCACCTGCCGGCAGCGCAGATCGCGACCGCCTCGCTCGAAGGTTTTTTGATGGCTCTGTGGCCCATCGTCCTGGTGATCATCGCCGCGGTGTTCACGTATAACCTGTGCGTTCGTACGGGCGCCATGGACGTGATCGGCAGCATGATCACCTCCATCAGCAGCGACCGCCGTCTGCTGGCGCTGCTCGTGGCTTGGTGCTTCGGTGGCTTTATGGAGGCATGGCCGGCTTCGGTACCGCTGTCGCCATTCCCGCCGGCATGCTCGCGGGCCTGGGCTTTGAGGCCGTGCCTGCCGTGCTCATCTGCCTGCTGGCCAACGGCGTGCCCACGCCTACGGTCCATCGGCATCCCCACGGTGTCCGTTGCCGACCTGGTGGGTTTGGATTCCCTTCACCTAGCGACCGTTCAGCTGGTGCAGCTCGCACCGTTCTTTGTGGTGATGCCGCTATTTATTGTGCTGGTTGCGGGCCGTGTTGCCGATGACCAGGGCAATGCCGCGAGTGTGGGCGAGCGTCTGCACGGTGTTGCCGGCGTGGCGTTGCTCTCCGGCGTTTCGTTTGTCGGCGCGGCTCTGGTCGTTGCCATGTTTGTGGGCCCCGAGCTGGCCGTGGTCGTAGGATCCATCGTTTCGCTCGCGCTGACAGCTGCGCTTGCCATGCGTGCCGAGAAGTCGGGGCATCTGGACGCACGCTTTCACATGAATATCGAGGCGGGGGAGAAGCTCACCGTTAAGTCGGCGCTTTCGGCTTGGTCGTGCTTCATCCTGATCTTTGTGTTGCTGCTGGGCACGTCTAATCTGGTGCCCGCTGTACATGCTGCGCTCGCGCCGTTTGCGAGCCATGTGCAGGTGTATTGCGGTGAGAATCCCGGTATGCTTACGTTTTCGTGGATCAACACGCCAGGCGTCTGGATTTTCCTGGCGGCGTTTGTCGGCGGTGCCATTCAGGGCGCTTCGCCGCGCATGATGGGCGAGGTGCTGGCCGCGACTGTGAAGCAGATGACGCCGACGGTGATCACGATGCTTTCGGTACTGGGCTGCGCCAAGGTGATGGCTATGCCGGCATGATTTCGTCGATCAGTGCGTTTTGCATTGCGGTCGCCGGCGGTCTCTACCCGATTCTGGCTCCGTGGATCGGCGCAGTCGGTGCGTTCGTGACCGGCTCGGGTACGTCCTCGGGCATGCTGTTTGGTCCCATTCAGAGCCAGGCCGCCACTGCGCTGGGTGTGAGCGACTACTGGATGGTCGCATTGAACGCCCTGGGCGTCGCCGCCGGTAAGATGATCTCGCCGCAGACCCTCGCCATTGGTCTTGCCGCCGTGCACGTGCGCGGTAAGGATGCCGAACTCCTGGGCGCGGTGCTGCCCTACGCTGCCGGCATGCTGGTCCTGATGAGCGCCATAGCCATGCTTGGCCAAGGCCTGCCGCTGTAGTCGGCACTTAGGGACGTTCCTTATGTGCCGGCACTTTGGGAACGTCCCTAATGCCGGCATCCGGGGACATTCCTTGAATGTTGCCTGTTCAAGATCAAGAGTGTCCCCAATGACTAGTCGTTTAAAAGCGTCCCCAATGACTAGGCCGCTTGCCTGCGATTTTTGACCGTTGGGCGGGCTTGCCGCCCTTGCCGCAAAAACGTTTTTGCATATCGGGTACAACAGGCTTTACGTGAGTAAAGTGCGCGTCGCGTCAACGTGTCGCGTTTTTAAAGGAGGCCCCATGCCTGGTGTTACCCCTGCAGAAGTTCTGTCCAACTTTGGTATTACGCTCGTTGAAGATCCCGCCGAGAATCAACCCGTCTGCTGGTGGACCTGCCGGCGGCAGAGCTTGTCGAGCACGCTATTCGTCGCAAAGAGGGCCGTATGGCTTCTAATGGCGCGCTCGTGATCGAGACGGGGGAGCGCACTGGTCGTTCGCCCAACGATCGTTTTATCGTTGACACCCCCGATGTTCACGACAAGATTGCCTGGGGTGCGGTCAACCGCCCACTGTCCGTCGAGAGCTATGAGGCCATCAAGGCCGGCATCGTCGACTATCTCAACGAGCGCGACGTGTTCGTCACGCGCGGCATGGCGGGCGCTGACCGCAACCACACGCGTCGCCTGCTTGTTGCCTGCGAGCGTGCCAGCCAGGCACTCTTCATTAAGCAAATGCTCGCCCGTCCGCTCGCCCGCGAAATCGCGCGCACCGGCGAGCCCGACTTCTGCGTGCTCGCAGCGCCCGGTTACCAGTGCGATCCTGCCATCAAGGGCCTCAACTCCAGCGCCGCCGTGGTCATCAACTTCCAGGAGCGCGTGATTTTGGTCGCCGGCACCGGCTACTCCGGCGAGATTAAAAAGTCGATCTTTAGCGTCATGAACTATCTGCTGCCCGTCGAGGATGACGTGCTGCCCATGCACTGCTCGGCCAGCATGGATCCCGTCACGCACGAGACTGCCGTGTTCTTTGGCCTGTCCGGCACGGGCAAGACCACGCTTTCTGCCAACCCCACGCGCCTGCTGATCGGCGACGACGAGCACGGTTGGTCCGACATGGGCATCTTCAACATCGAGGGTGGCTGCTACGCCAAATGCGAGGGCCTGGACGCTTCCACGAGCCCGAGATCTTCAACGCCGTCCGTTTTGGCGCCATTTGCGAAAACGTGGTGCTCGACGAGAACCGCAAGCCCAACTACGACGACATCTCGATCACGCACAACACGCGCGTGGCCTATCCCGTGGAGCACATTCCTAACGCGTGGACTAAGGGCATGGGCACCACTCCGAGTGTCGTGCTGTTCCTGACTTGCGACGCTTTTGGCGTGCTGCCGCCCATCTCGCGCCTGACGGCCGACGCCGCCATGTACCACTTTGTGACGGGCTTTACGGCTAAGATTCCCGGCACCGAGGTCGGCGTCACCGAGCCCACGCCCACGTTCTCTTCGCTGTTCGGCGAGCCGTTTATGCCGCTCGACCCCATGGTTTACGCCAAGATGCTTGGCGAGCGCATTGCCGACGGCCGCACGCGCGTGTACCTGGTCAACACCGGCTGGATCGGCGGCGGCTACGGCGTGGGCCATCGCATCGAGCTGGCCTACACGCGCGCCCTGGTCGCGCGCGCCCTCGACGGTACCATCGAGGACAGCGAGTTTGTGCACGACGACATCTTTAACGTCGACATTCCCACGACGTGCCACGGCGTGCCCGATGGCATCCTGGTGCCGCGCCAATACTGGCAGAGCACCGCGCGCTATGACGAGGCCGCGCACAACCTGGCGGTGATGTTCGAGGAGAACTTCGAGAAGAAGTACTCGCACCTGCCCGAGTCCGTCAAAGCCGCCGGCCCGCACGTTCAAGTACACGCCGACGCCCGTCATCGCGGCCGCGGGCTGCTGGGACTTCGCCACTAGCTTCGCCGTGAGTCCATATCCACCACAAAGGGGACAGGCACCTTTGTGGTGGTTTTGCTCGCGTGGATGACTCGGGTTACAATACGCCTGACATATCGTCCCCTTCTCCGGATGGGGACAGCGCAAGCGTTCTTGTGACGGCACCGTAGGACTTTGAAGGTGGCCGTTGTGAGGGCGCTTTTTGTTTAGGCGCCCTCACTCGGCGCGCACAATGAAGGGAGAGCGTATGAAGAGCTTTATTGCCGAGGATTCATTCTGGGAGCTGTTTCCGCAGGCAGCGGTCGGTGTTGTGGTCGTGGAGGGCATGAAGCCCACGGCTCAGATTTCTCAAGAGGACGTGGATGCGATTGCGGCGTTGCTCGACCGCGCCAATATCGATGCGGAGCGTCATCTGACCAGCGACACTATCAGCGAGAACGCACCGGTCAAGGCATGGCGCGAGGCCTATCGTCTGTTCAAGACCAAGAAAGGCGCGCGCTGCTCGATCGAGAACTTGCTCAAACGCGTGCTCAAAGGCAAGCCGGTGGGCCACATTACGCCCGCGGTGGATATCTACAACACGGTGTCGCTGACCTACGCGCTGCCCGTGGGAGGCGAGGATCTGCATGCGATCGAGGGAGACCTTCGCTTGAAGGTGACCGACGGTGGCGATGCATTCTTGCCGCTTGGCGAGGAGGCGGACGATCCGACGCTGCCCGGCGAGCTCGCCTACATCGATGATGCGGGCGCGTGTGCCGCTGCTGGAACTGGCGCGACGGCGTTCGCACGGCGCTGTCCGACGATTCGGCCGATGCGTTCTTGGCGATTGAGTGCGTGGAGCCCGAGCGGATGGGGGATTGCCAGGCCGCGATCGATCGCCTAGCCGAGCTGCTCGAGCGCTATCTGGGAGCGACGGTTGTCGTTAAGACGCTTGTGACCCGCGACAATCCCTGTGTGGAGCTGTAGCGGCGTCTGCGGATCATGTTCGCCGGTCAAAACCACCACAAAGGTGCCTGTCCCCTTTGTGGTGGTTTTTATGTTGATGGGTTAACAAATGGGGTATTTGGGTACGGGTGTCGCCTTATGCGACTAAGATGTTTACCCGTAAGCATTATGCAAGCGAAAGGCGGTCGTCTCCCATGCAGCAGAACGACGAGACACGTTTCGAGGACTTTGTCGGACTGATCAGTGGGCTCTACAAGGAGATCCAGCGCATTAAGACATCCGAGGGCGCAAGGCTGGGCCTCAAGGGCTCCGACGTGATGTGCCTGTACTATCTTGAGCGCAGCAAGGACGGCCTGACTGGCGCTGACCTGGCTCGCATGGCAGGCGTGACCCGCGCCGCCGTCTCGCGTACGCTCGCGCATCTGGAGGAGGGCGGCTACGTCGAGGTCGATGATTCGGGCGATGCCGCCGTTAAGTATCGTGCTCCGGTGCGCCTGACCGCTCTGGGCGGCGAGAGCATGAGCGAGGCGGACCGCATCATTCGCGAGGTGCTCGATACCACCGGTAAGGCTATGGGTGTGGAGCAGCGCGAGCAGATGTATGCGTCGCTGCGTACGATTCTCAACACCCTGCGCGAGATCTAAGGCCGCCCAGGCATTTGCTTTCCATTAACAACTGCATAGTCCCGTTTGAGCGCGTATACCGTGCCGGGGCATTGCTGTCAAAATTCCCCGCGCGTGACCTGCGCAAGAAAGGATTCGCTATGTCCATTCGTATTATTACCGATTCCGCAAGCGATATGTCGCCGGCTGAGCACCCCGCTTTGCGTGTTCTGCCGCTGTCCGTTACCTTTGGTACCGATGTGTACATGGATGGCGTCGACATCGATCACCAGCGCTTTTACGAGATGCTCGTGGAGCGCGATGAGCTGCCCAAGACCGGTCAGGTCAACCCGTACGCGTTTTCACAGGCGATTGCCGAGACGCGTGAGGCCGGCGACGAGGCAGTGATTATTACCGTGGGCGCCAAGCTTTCGGGCACCAATCAGAGTGCCCGTACCGCACTTGCCGAGCGCCGGGCGGCGACGTGTTCGTGGTAGACAGCAATAACGTCACCCTGGGCGAACGTGTCCTGGTCGAGTATGCGCTGCGCTTGGTGGACGAGGGCCGTAGTGCGGCCCAAATCGCGGCGGCCGTAGAGGCCGTCCGTGACCGCGTGGTCGTCATCGGCCTGCTCGAGACGCTGGAGTACTTGGTGCGCGGCGGTCGCCTGTCTGCCGCTGCGGGCGCTGTGGGCACGCTGCTCAACGTGAAGCCCGTAGTGGCCGCCGAGGACGGCCTGATTGTGCAGCTGGGCAAGGCTCGTGGCTCCAAGAACGGCCGTAACCTGCTCAACCAGAAGGTCGAAAAGGCGGGCGGCGTCGACTTTTCCATGCCGCTGGCACTGGGCTATACGGGCCTTTCGGACGCTGTGCTCAAGAAGTACATCGAGGACAGCGCCGCGCTGTGGGCTGGACACACCGAGAACGAGCTGCCCATCCACACCATTGGCGCCACCATCGGCACCCACGTGGCCCCGGCGCCGTAGCCGTAGCCTTCTTCCGCCCCGCCAACTAGCTTTCCGGTCAAAACCACCACAAAGGGGACAGGTACCTTTGTGGTGGTTTATGCTTTTCAGGTGGAAGGGAGCGATCGATGGCGTCTGAGGGCTTTTTTGAGCGGGTGTACGAGGTGGTCGAGCAGATTCCCGAGGGGATGGTCGCTACGTACGGTCAGGTGGCGCTGCTCGCCGGTCGTCCGCGGAGCGCGCGCTATGTGGCTATGCGCTGCACAGCAACCCGCGCCCTGGCCAAATTCCCTGTCATCGCGTGGTGTTTGCCGACGGCCGTATCTGTGAGGGCTTTGCCTTTGGCGGCCCCGATGCTCAGCGTGAGCTCTTGATGGGGGAGGGCGTGACGTTTGCCGATCCCATGCACGTCGATCTGGGCGCCTGTCGCTGGCCTGCCGGGCTCTAGCGGTTCTTCCGTGGCGAAAACCACCACAAAGGCGCCTGTCCCCTTTGTGGTGGTTTTACACTGTAGGTTTACCAGAGCTAACTTATGGAGAAGGTGTGGCGGCGTACTTTGCCGTCAGAAAGTAAACCACGGTGAACTATATTGGTTTCAGCAAGGGAGCAGGCAATAGGCGATGAAAAAGCCTGCCCTGTTGAGTTTGATTCGCATCCCTCCCCTCTGTGCGATTCAACGGTGTACTTCGGGAACAGGCCCGCTGGCAGCTAACTGCCGGCGGGCCTGTTCCTGTTTGTCGAGGGGGTGCGATGGACGGAGCCGAAGCGGTCCGGCTCCAAAAAAGGCGGACGCCGCAGCGCCCGCCCTAAAGCAATCGAAAGCTCAAGCCAGTAGATCGGTCTAGTACACCATGCCCATGCGTCCTGAACCTCTGCCAGGGTCTGATCGGCGATCTCGTTGGCGCGACGGTTGCCCTCGTGCAGGACGTCCTTCACATAGTCCAGATCGTTCTCGTAGCGCTGGCGACGCTCGCGGATCGGTGCGAAGTACTCGTTGACGGCCTCGGTCACGTACTTCTTGAGCTGGCCGGAGCCGCCCATGCCGATCTCCTCGGCAATCTCGACCTCGGAGCGACCGGTGCAGATGGCGGCTGTCGAAAGCAGGCCGGACACGCCGGGGCGGTTTTCGGGGTCGAACGTGATCATGCGCTCGGAGTCGGTCTGGCTCTTCTTGATGCGTTTGGCCGTCTCCTCGGCGGTCATCGAGATATTGATGGCGTTGCCGTAGCTCTTGCTCATCTTGCGACCGTCAAGGCCGGGAAGCAGCGGGGTCTCGGACAGCAATGCGTCGACCTCGGGAAATACCTTGCCGTAGCGGTTGTTAAAGCGGCGGGCGATGGTGCGGGTGAGCTCGATGTGCGGCAGCTGGTCGCGACCGACGGGCACGACGTTGCCCTTGCAGAACAGAATGTCGCAGGCCTGGTGCACCGGGTAGGTGAGCAGAAGACCGGTGAGCTCGTGGCCCGAGGCCTCCATCTCGGCCTTGACGGTGGGGTTGCGCGCCAGCTCGGCCTCGGACACCAGCGACAGGAACGGCAGCATGAGCTGGTTTGCTGCGGGCACGGCGGAGTGCGCGTAGATCATGGTCTTGTCGGGGTCGATACCGCAGGCAAGGTAGTCCATGACCATGTTGTACACGTTGTCCTGGATGTGCTCGGTCGTGTCGCGGTCGGTGATGACCTGGTAGTCGGCGATGAGCACGTTGGTCTTGGCGCCCATGTTCTGCAGCTCAACGCGGCCCTTGAGGGTGCCAAAGTAGTGGCCCAGGTGCAGGCGGCCGGTGGGGCGGTCGCCGGTGAGCATGGTGAACTTCTCGGGCGTCTTGGCCAGGCCTCGCGAATGGCGTTGCTCTTTTGCAGCGCGACTTCGTAGCTGTTCTCGTTTGGCATGATTGCTCCTAACGTATGTTCATGGGTCAAGATGATAACGCGTTTATTGGAGGGGTGGTGCGTAAGTAGGCGAGGGGCGGGAGAGGGGCGCGCGTGGTGCGGCATGTGCGATGGGTGCGGCGCGGCCGCGCTTGGCAAACGGTGCCTTGGCACATCCTCGGCAGCTTGCCCTAGAGCTTGTGGTGGCGCTCTTCTTTGCGCTCCTCGGCTGCCTGCTCCTCCTGCTTAAAAGCGGGGTCGTCGGGGGTGACCAGCTCGTCCTCGTGCGTGCGCTTGTTGTAATGGTGGCGCAGTACGGGCTCAAACAGATGTAGATGCTTGGCAAAGGCCGCCGAGCCAATGGCGAGCACGGTAAAGATGAGCACGCGCATGGGCACCTCGACCTGGTTAATCGCGGCGGCGCCGGCCGAAAGCATAATGCACCAGGCATAGATGAGCAGCACAGCCTGTTTTTGGTTGTAGCCTTCTTGGATCAGGCGGTGGTGGATGTGGCCTTTGTCGGCCTGCCCGATGCTAATGTGGGCGCGCTTGCGGCGCACAATGGCGCTAAACGTGTCGATGATGGGCACGCCGGCAACGATGAGCGGGATGATGAGCGAGGTGAGCGCGGCGGTGCGGCTCACGTTGAGCAGCGAGATGGAGCCCAGCGCAAAGCCAGAAGCAGCGACCCCGAGTCGCCCAAGAAGATGCTTGCGGGGTTGAAGTTGTAACGCAAAAAGGCCAGACAGGCGCCAAAGAGCGCAATGGAGAGCGCGGCGGCGTCGATGCGGCCCGAGAGAACGGCCATCGAAAACATGGTGAACGACGCGATGCCGCAGATACCCGTCGCCAGGCCGTCAAGGCCGTCGATGAGGTTAATGATGTTGGTGAATGCCACCAGATAGATCACGGTGATGGGGTAGGCGAGCCATCCGAGCATGATTTCGCCGGGGGCAAACGGGTTGACGATGACGCCGATTTTTAGGCCGCCCATGCAGGCGATAAGCGCGGCGAGGACCTGTCCGGCCAGCTTTTGCTTGGGCTTGAGCTGGAAGACGTCGTCGATAGCGCCGGTCGCAAAGATGACGGTAAAGGAGAGCGCCAGCATGGGATAGCTAATGTGAAGGCGCGGGTGCGGCACCAAAACGGGCGGCCAGCCCAGGTACCAGGTGCCTAGGATTTGCACAATGCAGGCAACGACCAGGCCCAAAAACACCGCCGTTCCGCCCAAACGCGGGATGGGCTTGGTGTTGATGCGGCGCTTAGAAGGATAGTCGACGGCATCGAGCTTAATTGCCAAGCGCTTGACCAGGGGCACCGCGAGGAAGGTCGTGATAAAGGCCGCCGCTGCCACGCATAGGTACGGTATGTAGCTCGGGGATGAAGCCATGAATCTAAAAACCGCCAAGCGTCGAAGGAAAAGGTCAAAGGTTGCTACGCGGAAATGGCATAGCTGTCCCATGATACTCGACCGAGGGGGGTGCGGAGGTTTGCACCGTGCGATTATCACGCGCATACCAGATATTGGGATGTTGTCGATGGCTTGTCGGGATGCCGGCGGGGATCCATATGGACTGTAATGGTGATTTTCGGCAAAAGAAAACCACCCCCCACGTTACGAAAATGAACCCACCTAAAACAGGTGGGTGCCCTCATCGACTGTTCCAGCGTCCTTAACAACGAAGGATACCTGTACTAGGTACGACTGTGTGGGCTCCCTAAATAAACGCGACGGTTCACCCAGTTGCTCCGCGGGGGGCGGAATACCTACATCATAAAGCGGCACTTTATCGATTCCAGTCTTGACATTACAAAAATCGTGTCGGACGATTACGGCGCCTTAGGGACGGAGCCGTCTACCCGGTCTGGCCCTTTACGTTTTGAGCTGCTGAATCGTTGTTTTGGAGCATTTTTTTATGCCGATATCGTTGACCGAACTTTTTCGCCCGCCTGCCATTTG
>ENA-OQEB01001117-OQEB01001117.1-human-gut-metagenome-genome-assembly--contig:-NODE-1117-length-10256-cov-1.993978_pt1 | contig 10256 bp, 15 predicted proteins | sample MGYA00242787_ERZ504619 | MGnify/ENA primary metagenome ERZ504619 (study PRJEB26092, sample SAMD00036317) | human gut metagenome | host: Homo sapiens | study: EMG produced TPA metagenomics assembly of... | reverse complement strand
CCGCCGGTCAAGCGGGGCTGCGGGGATGAGGTTGTCTGTTTTCATGTCTTGTTATACAGTAACTAAATATTTTGAACTTTCGAAAAATTGTGCGCAAAATTTCGATACTGAAATGCACCGAAACGGCCATATAAGCCAAAAATGTGCGGATGGAAAACTGCTAAAAAGGCAAAATGTGCGAAATCGGAAAAATGGCAAAATAAGGGAAATGCGTGCCAAAAATCAAAAAATCAGTCTGTGACCGGCACATCCAGCCCGAACTCCTGCGGGCGGAACCGCGGGCAGACATTCTCCGAGATGCAGATGACCGACGCGGCCAGGCGGCTGCCGATCTCGCAGGCCTCGGCCAGCGTCTTGCCGTAGGTCAGGCCGATGACCGTCCCGGCGAAGAAAGCATCCCCCGCGCCGGTGGTGTCGATGACATCGACTTTCTTGGCGGGCACCATGCCGCTCTCACCGTCGGCGCGGCGTAGACGGCGCCTGCTCGCCCATCGTCACGACCATGCAGGGAATGTTGGCGCTGCGCACATTGGAGGCCAGCGTGGCGCGCATCTCGTCCGGCGTCAGGTGGTCGTAATCGTCGGAGAACATCAGCCCGGCCTCCTGCTGGTTGCAGACAAAGCAGTCGATCTCCTGCAGGAGGCTGCGGCGCTCCATGGCAATGCTCATGTTGGAGACCGCGGCGTAGACCTTTTTGCGGTACTTTTTGGCGAAGTGCAAAATCTGCTTGACGGTCTCCTTCTCCAGATCAAACTCGATGGCGATGCGTCGCAGTCGGAAAAGATCTCGTCGCCCTTTTCCTTTAATAATGCGGTCAGCGGCGTCGTGTCGGGCCGCTTCGAGATGGCGGCGCAGACATCACCGTCGTTGTTGAACACGGCCAGCCAGGTGCCCATGCCGTCCGGCATGCGCTGGATGTAGCGGGTGTTGACCTTGTGCCGGGCCAGCTTGTCAATGACGTCCTGGCCGGAGCCGGTGTCGTCCACCAGACTGACGAAGGTGGGGCGCAGCTCGACATTGGCAATGTCCTCCGCCACGTTGCGGCAGACGCCGCCGTGTACCTGCTCGACCCGGCCCGCGTTGCGCCCGCCCGGGATATAGGTGGACAGCGGATACCCCTTGATGTCCACAAAGACCGCACCGATGACTACAATGCCCATAAGATGGCCCCCAAAAAGCTGATTTTACCTGTATTTTACCATACATTCGACATTGCGCAAACCCCGCCCGAACGGGCAAAACATGTTGGCGTGATGTACACTTTATGCTTGTAAGAGGGTCGATTCTGGTATAGAAGCTTGAATAATTTCGTACATCTTGTTTACTTGAGGTAAAAGTAATAAATGTTCCAGACAGAACGGGTGCAAAATGTACAAGCTCTTGCAGTGTGGGGTTAATACTAGCTGACAAAAAACAAGTGATGCTATGGACATTTGAAATATGTCTGCTATAGTGAATACACAAGCCGCAGGCTATACCAAAGATTGGTATCCGGCGAGCCAAAACAAACCGCGAAGGGAGCTCTATTGTGAAGCATAAAAAGAATGGCTTTACCCTTGTAGAACTTATTGTAGTATTGGTAATTCTTGCTGTGCTGGCAGCATTGCTTGTACCGGCTTTGACTGGCTATATTGACAAAGCCCGCAAAAGTCAGGTAATTGCCGAAACAAGAAGCTCACGCAGGCCGCTCAAACGGAACTATCTTCTCTATACGCAACAAACGAATTCGCTGAGCAAAATAAGTATGCTATATTTACTGTTGCTTCCAAGAACGATAAGCCTTATATCCTTGACACTTCTGAGCGAGAACTGACAGGCCTGAGAAAGAAATATGATAATATCGTCAGTTTATCGGAAGTACCAAGTCTTACAGATGGCAAAGGCGACTTTTTCATTATTGCTGACCATGCCGGAAAGATTCAGTTTACGGTTTTCAAGGACAGTAAGAATTATGTAGGCGTCTACTGTGAGGAAGATGGATCTTATGGCGCATATATTAATGAGTCAGAAATCAAATTTGCAAATGGTGGTGATTATATAGGAAAAGTAGTAATCAACAATATTTATGACAGCGATGGGACGAAAGCGTGGTCTAAGGCAATGGTCTTTGGTTGGCTGGAAATCGAAGGATTTAACCCGGATCCATAATGTGCTTTTGCGTGTAGGTAAGCAAAATAAATTGCGATAAACATTTCAAACGTATAGAGCACCTGACCTGGCAGGCGTACACAAGCCGCCACATCGGACGCCGCCTTGCTGGAAGGCAAACAGAAAATCCAAAAGCCCCTGCGCCAATACAAAAATCCGCCCCGGATGCTGAAAGATTCGACATCCGGGGCGGTGGTTGTTTTTGCGCTTTTTAGGGCAACGGGAGGATCGTATCATCCTTCTCGGTGTAGCTGCCTCCATCCATGCGGGCGCGCACGAAGTGCACGCCGTCACGCAGATAGAACGTGTTGTGCTCCAGCAGGGCATCCGGTTCTGGGAAGGGCTGGTATACTGACTACAGGCTTTCTGGCAACGGTCTGTGCATTCTCTGCGTTGGCTTCTGGCAATACAACACAGTTAGCGATTCACAGCAATCAAACTACTGTGGAAACAGGAAAAACCGTGCAGCTGTCACTGACAATCGATGCCACAGACCAACCCATTTTAGGGGCAAGTTTTGACATGCGGATTGCCGATGGCTTTCAGTTTTCTTCTCTAAGTGCTGGCAGTGGCATTGAGCAAAGCGAGCTGTCCTATAACTACATCGAGGGTGAGATAATTGCCGTTTACATGGACAACGATGCAGGAGGTTCGGCAGCAGGACAAGGAACAGAAATATTGACCCTGGATCTTGTTGCAGTGTCACCCACAGCGGCTGAACCGGTAACGTTCTTGTCTACTGATGTTGTGGGCGGAACGACTACAACGGATATCCAGATGGATGCATCCGCAACGGCAGATCAGGTCAATGTTACAGGAGCGACTGTTGAGATTCCGACACCGGAACCTGTGCTGGTGGAGATGGACAGCAATCTGAAACACCGGCACAAAATGCTGCGATGGATGAACAGCCAACAAGCCCTGCGGCTGAGGTGATTCAAGATGCCCCGGGAGTCCGTAGTGGAGATTCCAACAGTAGTTCGGTGGAACAACCTGCTGAACAAAATGAAACCAGCCAATCACTTGTCGTGTCAGGCGTGACAAGTGAAACCTATGATGCGGCAGACACGGCGGACAATATGGAATCCGAAGAGAATGGCCAGCGTGAAACGGTGAATTCTTCAAATGCGCTGATTCTGCCAGTGATATTCATTGTTCTGGCTGTACTTATGGTGGCAATTGGGGTGATCTTCTTCTGTAAACGTAAAAAGCAATAGTTTGGAGCAATACCCCCACTTTTAAACGTAAACGAAAATGTTGTTTTGAAAGTGGGGGCTTTTTGCATAATTTTACTAAATATCATTGTATCAACAGATAGGAGAAGTTACGAGCAGTTCTATGTTGACGTGATGAACGCCAACCGCCAGAAGGCGGACTTCTTCGCCAGCGGCGACGGCAACTACCACGTGGAAGAAGCACAGATCGCCGACGGCCTGACCCTGTGCATCAAGAACCCCCTGACCTACGGCACACCCGCCACCGATCTTGAACTGAACCAGTATGAGCTGGTGGACTGCAACGGCCATGAGTACGACCTGCCCGAAGGCCAGATCAGCGGTGCAATCGTGGGCGACAACGGCGTTGTGATGCTGCGCATGAACGAGCACCTCTCCGCCGAGGACGACGGCCTGCCGCTGGCTGAGCACCTGAGCGAAACGTATTCACCCTGGTATACGATCAAACTGAACTACATTGCCCCCGATGACTATATCGTGCCCGCCGACCAGATGCGGGGCCTGACCCCCGCCGAGGGCACCCCCAGGGCCGAGACCGTCATGCGGCACTCGAACTGCGAACAGTTTGTGGCCTGGGTGGACGCCGGCGTACACGACATAAAGCTGCATTTCAGCCTGTCTGACCAGAGCGCGGACTACACCGTGCAGGATAGCGAGTACGAACCTGGGGCGAAGATCATGTGCAGGTTTGGGTGCGGTTCCATTGGCTGGACCAGAAGGCAACCGACGACTACCCCTACGAGCAGCCGGTCATCACCGCCAAGTGGCTGGATGCCGACGGAAATGCCCATCAAGGCACTTATGATGGGGGCAGCCTAACAGAAGACGAAGCATTGGATGATTGCAAATCATATTAAAGTGACAAATCAATTGCCACTTTACGCTGTTCTGTATTGTAAGCCATTATTACCGTACATTTCAGCTCTCAAAGTGGTCCAACTTTTCGTCTGCACTCCCTTTCCCAACAAAATACTTCGTCTGTGACAATAGTACGAACCAATAGTAAAAATAATGTAGGAGAGGGGTCTGTTCGCTATATTGCATCGTAGGATTCGGCAACTCAACACATACATCAGATGTAAGCGCTCAACAATTGCCGTCCTGTGAAAGAGGCGACTCCTGTGCGATAATATAGTTATCGAGAACTTTTGAGAATTCTCAGTAATTCTCAGTAATTCTCGATAGTTATTGAGAATTCTTAAAAAATCTCAGTTTGGGAGGGAGACGGTTTTGTTCTGCTCTCGAAGCGTTTGCAAAACGGAGTGTTCCAGTGGCCGCGTGACAGGCAGGAAGTCATGGATCTTACGCAGAAGCAGTTCTCGGATTTAATGAACGGGCTAAGTATTGTCAGTACAATACGAACTGCGCAGCCTAAATATTTGTGCTGAAGGATATGGCAAAACGTAAAATTTTCGCTCTGCCAGATTCATTTTGCCTTGCGGAAACTCTACCCACTACAAACGTCTGCATCCCGAGAGAGCTCTGCTGTAGAGGCTCTTTTTTCGATTTGACCGAAAAGCAGGATTGAAGCCTGACAGGCCTCTCTCCTCAGCTCAGCGCACGCTGTGCATGGGCAAAATGCCAAATGCTGGCTGGGGTTCGATTGGACAGCATAGCCAGAAAAGAGTACAATAGTATGTAAAGAAAACACTTTTTTTGATGGAGAGAACTGCCATGACTAAGCTTACAGCAGAAGAATTGAAGGGCTATACCAAAGAGGACATGATTGCTTTGGTGATGCAGATGCAGGAAGCACTGGCGGTTTCAAACGCAAAACGGTTTGGCAGAAAAAGTGAAACGATGGAATGTCTGGGGCAGGTAAGCCTGTTTAATGAGGCTGAAATGTATGCGGATGCATCTGTACCTGAAGCAACTGCTAAGAAAGCACATGGCAAAAAGAAGGCCGGCAAGCAGAAAGAAAACGTCTCCAGACTGCCCCTGCGCGTACAGAACCACGAGCTTCCCGAGGAAGAATTGGTTTCTGTCTTTGGTGAAAACGGCTGGAAGCGGTTGCCGGACAAAGTATATCTGAAGTGGAATATCTGCCGGCTCGACAGGAGTGCGTGGAACACCATATTGCAATCTATGCGGGTATATGCAAAGAGGACAGGCAGAAGACTGTCGTGCAGACACCGCATCCTGTTGAAGTTATTGAGAAGAGCCTGGCAACATCCTCGCTTATTGCCTGCATTATGAATATGAAGTATGTAAACGCCATTCCACTCTACCGCATGGAGCAGGAGTTGCGCGCAACGACCTTGTCATCTCCCGCGCCAACATGGCGAACTGGATGATCTATTCCACGGAGCATTATTTCAGCCTCATGTATGACCTGCTTAAAAGTATATTGTGCAAACAGCACGTGGTGCAGGCAGACGAGACTACCTGTAATGTGGTACGGGATGACCGCCCGGCCGGCACAAAGTCCTATATGCATGTGTATAGAACGAATGCGTTTCAAAAGGGCCGGCAAATCGTTCTGTACAAATACAGCCCGGGGCGTGGGCACAAGGTAGCCGCTGAGTTTCTGGAGGACTTTCACGGATATCTGGAAACGGATGCTTTCAGTGGCTACAAGGCTCTTGAAAAGGAGCAGACGCAAATTACAGCAGCTTTTTGCTGGGCCCATGCTCGCAGAGACTTTTCCGGTGCCTTAAAAGCAGTCGGTGCCAAGAGCGGAGTTGCAATACCGCAGGAAGGTTCCGTTGCCGCTCAGGCACTGGCCAAAATAGCAGAGATCTACCATCTTGAAGGCTTACTGAAAGATTTCTCACCAGAAGAACGTCTGCGCCGCCGCCAAAAGGAGATTGCTCCTTTGGTAGAGGCTTATTTCGCATGGGTAAAAGAGCAGAACCCTTTGCAGATTGGCAGCAAGAAAACCTGTGATGGATTGGCTTACAGCCTGAACCAAGAAAAGCAGCTGAAAATGTTCTTGTGTGACGGAGAAATCCCTATTGACAACTCTGCAAGTGAGCGTGCTATCCGCCCCTTTACAGTCGGGCGCAAAAACTGGATGATGCTCAACACCCCCAGAGGAGCACAATCCAGTGCGATTCTCTACAGCATTGCAGAAACAGCCAAGGCCAACAATTTGAAGCCGTATACAATGCCACACGCCGGGGCGAATGGTGAGCATAACACCTGCTGGTACACGAAACGCCACCAGGTGTGTCTCTGCTTGTTCCGCTGTATAAAACGCCGGGGCAAAATACGCATACATATCATGGTCCAGGCTGAGGATTCCTTCCCCGCCAGGGGCCGTTGGTTCCACCAGCCGAGAATAGCTACCAAAGTTGCGGAAATTGTCTGGGGTAAGTGGACTTATTTCAAGCGTTTTCATATTTTTTTCCTCTAAAATTTCCAATATAACCGCATTCCAGGGGCCCAGTTCAACACAAACCTGCTCGCTATACGCCATTTCCGCCCCTGTTTCCAGGTTGCGCGCGATTCCTTGCTCCGGTAAGCCGCCATCTGCAGCGGCAAAAGACAGTGTTTTCGTTGCGTTTTCGAAGTTGAATACCGCCGCATAGCGCCGCCCTCATGGCACAAAGTATAAAACGGGGTGGTGCCATCGCACAGATAAACCGGACGGAAAGCCTGTCCCAGCCGCGCCACCTCATTGATCGCCGCACAGTTGGCGATTTTTTCTGCGCGGGAGCGCGCCTGCCGGATGATTGTGTCATCGCCCACCGGCCCGTAATTGTCCGAGAGCATCATGACTGTTCCGGAAATAATGGCCGAATAATACCGTGCACGCGCCTCGTTTTCGGTGGTCACCCCCCGCCCGTCAACTACAGAATGGCACAACGACACATGGTCCGGGTCATTGAAAGTATATAGGCGGTGGTTGGTCCACCAGGCAAAGTTCAGGGCGTTCAACACATATCGCACATCTTCATGGTGGCCGAAAGCATCACAGCAACAACGGCGGGAGTGCCCAAGGAAAGTGGGGAACAGCGGCGCAATGGACAAACTGACGAAAATTTCACGTCCTGCGCGGTCGATTTTCTCTGACAAAACCGAGTAGCATAGTTCAGTGCCATGCGCCTGTAAACTCGGGGCGGTAGTGGGCTCCTTCCACACTGCCGTGGGAAAGAAAGTCGATCTTGATGTAATCCACGCCCAAATCAATCAGATGCCGGATGGTTGCCCGGGCCATTTTTTCCCATTCCGGGTGGGTGACATCCAAGGGCTGGGAACCATCGATGGCCGGCAGCAACGCGCCGTATCGTCCCGCAGGAAAAGATCCTTCATCTTGACGTTGGTACCCTGCGCAGGAATATCACCAAGTGTTGCGAACCAGTTACAGGGGATGGCATACCAGCCTGCTTTCTGTCCTTTTTTGTGCAGTTCCTCTATAATCTGTCGGATTTTTTGCTCATCCAACCCCAGCGCACCATCCAGGTTGATGAATGTTTCCCCCTGTTCCCCGCAGAAGTTCGGCAGGCAGTACGGATAAATTCCCCTGCCTGTTCCCAATGAGCCAGTTGCAGCCCTGGCCCCACAGCAGAATAGCTGTTCCATCCGAACGGGACTGAACCTTTCCGCCACGGGCGCGGCGGGACCAGGGCCGCATACAAATCACTGTAATGCTCCATACCGTCCCGGATGCTGTCGCACCAAAACATGACAAAGCAGGAAGATTTCACCCATTCGCCGCACACCAGGCCGTGGGGGCATACATCGTGCGTGCCGGGCCCCGCCGCCCCGCAGTACGCCTGTATGCTGCGGGCATCGTTGTGCAGCCAGCGGATGGCGTTTTTCCATACGGAAAGATCCAACGCACCCACCACAAAGCTTTCTTGTGTGCGTTCATCATACAGCGCAGTAACATCATAACTTTCCCGACCGCAGGCAGGCACCGCAGATTCGTACCGGGACCACATGTCGTTGTCATACGGAACGACCAGCATTTTCTGGTCCAGCGATAAAAACAGTGGTCGTTCTTCCCACGTGGATAGGGCGTTATCACCGGCGCTAAAAAACGTGTGGCGGTTTTCCCCCGCGTATCATGCAGTTTCACCTGTACCGTCAGTTCCCCGCCGTCATACGCCGTCACTATCTGGTGCAGACGCAGCGCCCCATGGCGATACCGCGCCGTCATTCGATGGTATCCGCCCAGTTTATCAGTGCCTTCCTCGCAGCTGTATCCTTCCAGGCTGGTATCCCTGGTACTGATCACCTGGCCATCGCGGTTTTTCCTTCAGAATAAAACGCGCGAATGAACGTTCCCTTCTGGTAATAACGGCATATGCCATTGCTCAACAGTTCCGCCTTCGCCAGACCGCGCTCGCAAACGCATTCGACTTTGGGCGGCTGCATTGTCAATGCTTTTTTCAAAGTATCTTTATCAACAGTAGCGTCCATTCGGTTACCTCCTTTGTGCAGTAGCACAGCATCTTTTCTGCCCAAATCAACTCAAAGCCAATCCGGACAGTGTATAAAAAAACCAATGGCTGACCGGTCAAACGACTGGTCAGCCATTGATCGCATCACGGATTAAACGGCCTGTATACTATAATGCCCACTGGATCAGCCGTCAAATTCAGCACCCGTGATCTTAGCCATATCAACACCTTTGGTCTCTCCCAGTTTGGTCATCACAATGACAAGGCACAGCAGCACCAGCGGGATGCAGACCACACCACATACCAGCGCCAAAGAAGAAACATAGCGCATGCAGATCGAGATGATGGTGGTAGAAACGATACCTCCGGCGATCAGGACCAGCGACAGAGTCCCAAGGACAGATGCGCGCAGATTGGTCGGGGTGGACTCGCCGGGGATAACCAGATACAGCAGGTCGCTCACACTCCAGTAAGCACCTACGAAAATGCCGTAGCAAGCACCTACCAGGTAGCATTCCAGCCTTGGGAAGCCGCAAATACGAACGCGCCCAGCATCACAAAGCAGACCATACCCATGGTCAGGGCGGAACGCTTACGGCCCAAACGGTCGGTCAGGAAACCGCCCAAGAACGTCATACGGGCATTAAGGATCGGGTAGCTACAAGTGCCTGGTTGATTTGATTACTATCCATGCCGGAAGTGGACATGATGGAGGTGTAAACACCTGTTATACCAATAGACATCGCAAAGACAAAGGCTGCCAACACATTCCAACGAAGCTGGCGATGATGGGCAATAAAGCGGATAGCATGAAACACACCACCGGTCTCGCCCTTTTTCTTGGTTTCTTCGCTCGCCACTCCGGAATTTTCCAAATGCTCGATTCGCTGCTTAAGGAAGACCGGCGTTTCGCGGAGGGTCAAGAAGCTAATGATAGCCACACTAAAAGCCAAAATGACAGGAACAATCAGAACATTGCGTCACTTGGTAACAACGTCACCCATAAAAGCATTCGCAGGAAGGGGATACCGGCAACGCCGATATAGGCAATTGTCTTCGTCATAGAACAAAGCTTGGCACGGTGCTGTTCCGGGGCGCTTTCCATAATATACATAACCTGTACATCGTTAGGAATAAAAACTTGATAACAAGCAAACCAACGATGTAGATGTAGATGTTAGGTGCAACCATGCAGATCAGCATACCCATCCCCATGCCAATGGTATTGATGAACAGGAACAGTCGCCGCCCCAAACGGTCTGCTAATGCCTTATAAAACGGAAGAATGAGGATGATGATATTGGCCGGCAGGGACATCAACGCAAGGTTGGACAAACCAATGTTATAATCAAGGCCTTGTCCCATGACAAAAAACCCTTAATCACTTCCGGCTGGATCGAACTAGAAATATTTGAAGTCAATTCATCTACAATAAAGATAAGCGCCAGCATTGCAATCAAAAAAACAAAATACCCTTTGCCTGTTGACTTCTCCAGTTGTCTTTTTCGTTTTTCCAATTCTGTAA
>ENA-OQEB01001116-OQEB01001116.1-human-gut-metagenome-genome-assembly--contig:-NODE-1116-length-10261-cov-1.624729_pt1 | contig 10261 bp, 9 predicted proteins | sample MGYA00242787_ERZ504619 | MGnify/ENA primary metagenome ERZ504619 (study PRJEB26092, sample SAMD00036317) | human gut metagenome | host: Homo sapiens | study: EMG produced TPA metagenomics assembly of... | reverse complement strand
CAACGGTGTTCAGTTCCGGTCAGTAAGAAAGCGTCCTCCCTGTAGAGAGAACGCCTTCGTTCTTTAAATAAAATAAACCATTTCCTATCAAATTGCAAGAAAATCTTTTAATAAAAAACCGCATTTATTTTAATACGTTTTATTTGAATTCTTTGTTTTCACGTGGAACTTTTGCGCTCTATCGTCCGCAAAGTACCAGTAGCACGTTGATGTCGCTTGGAGATACTCCCGGAATCCGACTCGCTTGGGCTATTGTTTCCGGATCTATCTTCATCAGCTTCTGTCTGGCTTCGGTGGAAAGGGATTGAATGGAATTATAGTCAAACTTGCCTTTTATCTTGATGCTTTCCAATCTTGCCAATTTATCCGCAATAATCCGTTCGCGTCCGATGTATCCCTCGTACTTGATGAGTATTTCTGCAGCTTCTACAATTTCTTCCTTTCTATCGGATGTTTTATCCAGTTCTCGTTTAAAGGCACTGACGTGTTCGGCAATGTTCTCAATCGTTATCTGCGGACGGTTTATCAAATCTATCAATTGCATCCCTGGCGCAGTGGAGTTGTGCCGAGCTGCTCCAATACCGGATTGATTAATGCCGGTTTCATCGAGTAATTCCGCGCGAAGTCTATAATCCGGTTCACGGCTTCACGTTTTTCTGTCAGCAGCTTGTACCGCTCTTCCTTGCGAGTCCCAGCTTCCAGGCTTTTTCCGTGAGTCGCATGTCCGCATCATCCATACGGAGCAGGATGCGATATTCGGCACGGGAAGTAAACATACGGTAAGGCTCGTCCACACCTTTTGTTACCAAGTCATCGATTAAAACGCCGATATATGCTTCATCCCTTGCAAGGGTGAACGGTTCTCCGCCGTGGCGAATTGATGTGGGCGTTGATACCTGCATGATTCCTTGTCCAGCTGCTTCCTCGTAACCGGTTGTTCCGTTTACTTGTCCGGCAAAGAACAGATTCTTTATATTCTTCGTTTCCAGCGTATGTTTCAGTTGGGTGGGGTCAAAGAAGTCGTATTCGATGGCATAGCCCGGGCGGTAGATGACGAGGTCTCTGAACGCCGGTATCTTTTTCAATGCTGCAATCTGGATGTTCATGGGCAATGAAGAAGAGAATCCATTCAAGTAGAGCTCTTGGGTTGTTTCCCCTTCGGCTCCAGGAAAAGCTGGTGCTGCGGTTTGTCGGGGAAAGTCACAATCTTGGTTTCTATACTGGGGCAATAACGTGGCCGATACTTTGGATTTGTCCGTTGAAAAGGGGAGAATCCGGCAGACCTTCCTGCAGGATGCGGTGTGCTTCTTCGTTGGTGAAGCAGGTCCAGCAAGGGAGCTGTTTCAAATGGCGTACATGAGTGTCCATGAACGAGAACTTGTGGAAGTCACATTCTCCGTCTTGGATTTCCATATCCTCATAATGCACGCTGCGTCCATCTATGCGTACGGGGGTTCCCGTCTTCATGCGTCCAAAGGTGATGCCATGCTTTGCGATGGATTCGGTTAATTGGTAGGATGCAGGTTCTGCCATACGTCCGCCTGGAAGCATGGTACGTCCCACGTGCATCAGTCCATTGAGGAAGTTCCTGCGGTGAGTACTACACATTTGGCATGGAACGTTACTCCCCATAATGTGACTACTCCCGTAATCTCACCGTTTTCAACGAGGATTTCCTGCACGGTATCCTGCCAGATATGCAGGTTGGGGATATTTTCCAGTATCTCTCTCCATGCCCAGATGAATTTGTTGCGGTCGCACTGCGCGCGCGGACTCCACATAGCGGGACCTTTGGAACGGTTCAGTATACGGAACTGTATGGCTGTCTGGTCTGTCACCAATCCCATATATCCTCCCAAGGCGTCTATTTCGCGTACTATCTGTCCTTTGGCGATGCCTCCCACTGCCGGGTTACAACTCATCTGTCCGATTTTGTTCATATCCATTGTGATAAGACAAGTCTTCGAACCCAGGTTTGCAGCAGCGGCAGCGGCTTCGCATCCTGCGTGTCCGGCGCCGATTACAATAACGTCATACTTAAACTCCATTCGTTCAGTGTATTTTAAAACTGTGCAAAGTTACGAAAAAAGTTGTATGCCGGGACGTGTCATATCTTAAAATCCGGATATATCTTCTTTGGCATTGCTTATATTTCCGTATCCAGCATCATACTTATTGCTTGGAATGCTTAGGTTATAGACATATTGCTTGTGTTTGGCTTAAAATACAATTCAAAATGAAGCTTTTTGAATACTATTGCTTTTACTTTTTGAAAAAGATACATACCTTTGCAGCGTTTGGATATTAAAAAGTGTTTTGATTGACTAATTTTAAGGAAGAGAAGCATGAGAAAGAAATTCTTCTTGTTAATCATTGTCTGCCTGGTTATGGGGGCGGGAGTGATGGCTCAGACGTCTACGGTCTCGGGAACAGTATTTGCCGAGGACAACAATGAGCCGATTATTGGGGCATCGGTATTGGTGAAGGGTACAACGCTGGGGGCTGTGACCGATATCGAAGGTAAATTTACAATCTTGAATGTGCCGGGCACGGCAAAGACAGTGATTGTCTCTTTTGTAGGTATGCAGAAAGTAGAAGCTGCCATAAAGCCTGCTATGAAGGTGGTGCTGAAATCGGATTCGGAACTGCTGGATGAAGTGATGGTGGTGGCTTACGGCACGGCCAAAAAGAGCAGCTATGCAGGTTCGGCTTCTTTAGTGAAAGCGGATGCGCTGAAAGACATTCCGACGACCAGCTTTGAAAACGCGTTGAACGGTAAAGTGGCGGGCTTGCAACTGACGAATAATTCCGGCCAGGCGGGTTCCGCACCGGCCATCCGCATCCGTGGCATAGGTTCTATGAATGCCGGGAATGAACCGTTGTATGTAGTGGACGGTGTTCCGGTCTCTTCGGGCAATACGGGCAGATGAGCGGTGAGCTCTATTCTACCAACAACATCATGAATACGTTGAACCCGGAAGACATCGAATCTATTTCTGTATTGAAAGATGCGGCGGCCAGCTCGCTTTATGGGTCGCGTGCGGCAAACGGCGTCATTCTGATTACTACCAAAAAAGGACAGATTGGCAAGCCGGTGGTGACGCTGAAAGCCGAAGTGGGCTTCACGCCCTGCTGGGCAACGGACAACTATGAAACGGCCAGCGTACAGGAGAATGTGAATATGCTCTACACCGTATTTCACGATGCCCGTACAAGCGGTAAGGGCGAAACGGACGAAAAGGCAGCAGCCTATGCCATAGGCCAGTTGAACAGCCGTTTCAACAAACATGGCTACCAATTTACCACAAATGGTACGGGAGCTTACGAGAACGTCAATATCCTTGAGTACGACAACTCCGGGCGTGGAGGCAAATACTACGATTGGGACAAGGCATATTTCCGTACCGCCATTTATCAGACCTACGATATGTCCGTCAGTGGTGCTACGCAGAATACCAACTATTACACTTCCCTTTCCTATACCCAGGACGAAGGACGTTTGAAGATGAACAGCTTCGACCGTGTTTCCGGTCGCCTGAACCTCACCCAGAAGGTGGGGAAATTCCTTGAACTGACCACCAATGCCAGCCTGGCGCGTACCAAGAAAAGCGGTTATAATGATACACGCAACACGGGCAGCAATTACTTCATGCAGACCCGTAACTTGCTGTGGGGACTCTACTGGCCCACTGATTACAAGACCGGCGAGCTCTGGACCGAACGTTACGGTAGCTACGCCTACAATGGGCTTTATTATGACAAAGAGTGGGAGAACGGTTCTACCAGTACCAAAATCATGGCTGCGGAGACGCTCACCCTGCATCTGATGCCGGGCCTGGACCTTCGTTCTATCTATCTTACGACAATACTACTGTAAAAGACCATATCTATTACAAGTGCCAATCACTATAAAGGCTCGGCAGACAATGGGAATGTCAACGAATACCGTACTACATACGAGAAGATGGTTACCTCCACTACCGCCAATTATACCGGCACCTTCGACAAACACACAGTTGGCACCATGGTGGGTTTCGAAGCGGAGAAGAACAAGACAGACTATGTGCGTGCCACAGGAAGTAATCTTGCGGTCAGCACCATTCATACAGTTTCTACTGCCGGAACGCAGACTTCTGCCGGATATTCCTGGGGAAACTCGATGGTGTCCGTGCTCTCCAAGTTGGATTATAATTACGATGAACGCTACTTCATTTCCGGTTCTTACCGCCGCGACGGTTCTTCCCGGCTCAGCAAGCAGGAACGTTGGGGAAACTTCTGGTCAGTGGCAGGAGCGTGGAACATCATGCGCGAGGGTTTTATGAGCAAATATTCTTTCCTGAGCAACCTGCGTATACGTGCCTCTTATGGTATTAACGGTACGCTGCCTTCGGACAATTACGGCTATATGAGCTTGATGAGCTATACCAGTAAGTACATGGGTAACCCGGGCGGTACAATCACTACCGTCACCAATGACAAGCTGTCTTGGGAGACGAGCTACAACACGAATGTGGGTATCGACTTCGGCTTCTTCGGCCAGCGTCTGCGCGGTACGGTGGAATACTTCAACCGTGATTCGAAGAACCTGCTCCAGGATGTTCCCATTTCGATGGTTACGGGATTTTCCTCTACGTTGCGGAACGTAGGATGCATCAATAACCATGGGGTAGAGGTGGAGTTGAGTGGTGACATCATTGATAGTAAAGGATGGTTATGGAGTGCCGGTGTCAACGCAACCTTTCTCCGTTCTGAGGTGAAAGAGTTGTATGGCGGTGCGGACATTATCTGGTACGACCCCACCAGTAGCGACAGCCGTGCGCAATATGTATACCGGGAAGGTCAGTCCACGCTGGCTTTCTATGGATACGAATGGGCAGGTGTGGACAAGACCAACGGCAAGAACGTCTACTATGTAAATGACCCCAAGAATGGCAAGGCCGGAGATTTTGAGTATAACGGACGCGGAGCTACTTATGACTATAACAATGCCAACTACACCATCATCGGCAATGCCGTTCCCAAAGTGTATGGGGGCATCAATACCTCGGTCTCCTACAAAGGCATAGCCTTTCGTTGGGCTTTACCTATAAGATAGGAGGAGACTTGTACGATGGAGCTACATGGATGTGGCCGACGACGGTTATTATTGGGAGCGTATCCGTGCTAAAAGCTACTACAACAACCTTTGGACGCCAGACCATACGAACGGTACAGAGCCCCGTATCGAAGGTGTAGACCTCGATGACCCGCAACAATACAGCAGCCGCCACTTGTTCAATGCCAGTTATCTGCGCTTGAAGAATCTCTCATTGGCCTATACGCTGCCCAAAGCCATGACCCGCAAGGCTTTCATCGAGAATGCCCGCCTTTTCTTCACTACCAGCAACCTTTGGACAATAGCCAAATACAAGGAGGCAGACCCCGAAGTGAGACGAATAGCGCACACGTGTTGGGAAACCCCTATCGGAAAAACGTTTGTCGTTGGCGTTGAATTGAAATTTTAATGAACTGGAGGAACTAACAATGAAAAAGATATATCATTTATTGGCACTTGTGATACTTGGTGCCTTTACATTCACTTCGTGTGACGATTTTCTGGATATGCAGCCCACCAACTCCGGAAATGCAGAAGGTGCTGTCGGTACGGTAGCCGATGCGCAGGTGGTTATCAACGGTGTGATGAGTGCGATGACCTCATCGTCCTATTACGGCAGAAACCTTTTTATGTACGGTGATGCCAAGGGCGGTGACCTCACGATTTTTGCTGCCGGACGCGGACTGGATGCATTCTATACGTTCAACCACACTTCCAACAGCAATACTTATTCCGGTTTCTGGAGCCGTGGATATTACTGCATTCTGCAGGTCAACACCTTGTTGAGCAACATTGAGAAGCTGGAAGAATCGGGCAGTATGGAAGACTTTTCCGAAGCCAAAGGGCAGGCGTTGACTCTGAGGGCGCTGTTCTATTTCGATTTGGTCCGTCTCTACGGGCTTCCTTACAATTACAACAAGACCTCTTATGGAGTTCCCAATGTAACCGAGCCGCTTACGGTGAACGCCCAGCCCACCCGTGCTACTGTGGAGGAGAACTATCGCCAGATTCTGCAGGACTTGTCGGACGGGGCGGCCCTGCTTGCCAAGAAGAAGACAAAGCAGAGCGGATATGCGGACTATTACACCAACATAGCCCTGCAAGCGCGTGTGAAACTCTATATGGAAGATTATGACGGTGCTTTGAACGCTGCCCGGGAGATTATAGAAAGCGGTGTGTACAAACTGTATGAGCCTGCCGATTGGACGGCTTCCTGGAGCAAGCAGTTTGGTTCCGAGTCCATCTTTGAGCTGGGCATCACCACTGAGGAATCAGACCTGGGAACTTCTTCTTTGGGCTTTTACCTGATGCGCTACGGACAGTTGAAGAATGCCATGGGCTGGTATCTTGCCAGCGATTATTTCTTGAACCGTCTGGGTGAAGACGAGACGGATGTGCGTTGGGGAATCATGGACAACGATGAATACTGGGTGGACAATGAGATTGAACGCAAGGGAGCCTGCTACAAGTATATGGGCAGTACCACTCTGGCAGGTGACGGCAAGGCAACCAATACAGCCGTCAATATCAAGATAATCCGTCTTTCCGAGATATATCTGATTGCCGCCGAAGCAGCCTTGCACTCCACGAAGCAGGAAGCAGGCGCAGATGCCGCCGCCGGTTACCTGAATGAAATCCGCAGGCGTTCTCCCGGACTGGCACCAGCCACTGCCGCTACCATTACCGATGATATGATTCTGGACGAGCGCAGCAAGGAGCTTTTTGGTGAAGGACAACGCTTCTTCGACATGATGCGTATGGGCAGAACCATCGAATTCAACGACGATTTTCAAGATATTCCGGTGAGTCACCGTGGAAAAACAATCGACCGTACTTTCGAGAAGATTGTGCTTCCTATTTCGCAAGATGAGATAAATGCCAATCCGGCATTGGAGAACCAGCAGAATCCGGGATATTAGTCGTTCCCTGCTGTCTATTGTTTGCTACTCCTTGTATATCAGGGAGGTATTTTGCCAACAAGTTGTCACTGCCTTGGCAAACTTTTGCCACGCCTATGGCAAAGTTTTGCCAACGCGGTGGCAAAGTCTTGCCAATGGGAAGGCAAAACCTTGTCATAGGCGTGGCAAGAAAAGCGGAAAAAGGTGCCTTTGATGAATTTCTTTGATAAAATGAGACGGTAATACCTTGATATTCCACAAAAATACTATTTATTGGTTCTAAATTTCTATTCTTTTTTTCTGAATCGGCTTATCTTTGCTTTCGTAGAAACCAATAAAAAGTTATAATACTATGAGAAGATTTTTCCTCATATCGTCATTCTTGACGTTTGTTTGCAATCGGAGGCTCGGCGCAATGGAAGCCGGCAGGTGATAAAATCAAAACGGACTGGGCATCCCAGATCAATCCCGCGAATGTGTTGCCCGAATATCCTCGTCCCATCATGGAACGGAGTGACTGGAAGAACTTGAACGGACTGTGGAATTATGCCGTTATAAATAAAGGTGAGCATCTTCCGGCAGAGTTCGAAGGCAGATACTTGTTCCTTTTGCCATCGAATCCTCCTTGTCCGGAGTTGGAAAAAGAATCAATGAAAACCAGGAACTGGTCTACCAGCGCAGTTTTGAAATTCCTTCTGCCTGGAAGGGAAAACAAGTGCTGTTGCACTTTGGTGCTGTCGACTGGAAAACGGATGTATGGGTGAATGATGTGAAAGTAGGCAGCCATACGGGGGATTTACTCCGTTCTCTTTCGATATTACTGCCGCCCTTTCTGGCAAAGGCAATAATCAGTTGGTCGTAAAAGTTTGGGACCCAACGGATAAAGGGCCTCAACCCCGTGGAAAGCAGGTCAGCAATCCGGAAGGTATCTGGTACACTCCCGTAAGCGGTATCTGGCAGACGGTATGGATGGAGCCGGTTGCCGGAAAACATATCGAGAACCTCCGTATTACTCCCGATATTGACCGTAATATGCTGACAGTGAAGGCAGAATTGAATAAGGCATGCCCTTCCGACTTTGTGGAAGTGAATGTGTATGACGGCAATCAACTGGTAGCCACCGGCAAAAGTATCAATGCAGAGCCGGTGGAGGTGTCCATGCCCCGGAATGCCAAGTTGTGGAGTCCGGATTCCCCCTTCCTCTATACGCTGAAAGTGACTCTGAAAAGCGGAGGCAAGGTAGTGGATAAGGTGGACAGCTATGCTGCCATGCGTAAGTACTCCACCCGTCGTGACGCGGATGGCATCGTACGCCTGGAACTGAATAACGAGGCTTTGTTCCAGTTTGGACCGCTGGACCAGGGTTGGTGGCCCGACGGACTGTATACAGCTCCCACAGACGAGGCTTTGCTGTATGATGTACAGAAGACGAAAGATTTCGGTTTCAATATGATTCGCAAGCATATCAAGGTGGAACCGGCACGTTGGTACACACATTGTGACCGTTTGGGTATCATCGTATGGCAGGATATGCCGAGCGGTGACCGTAATCCGGAATGGCAGAACCGCCGCTATTTCGACGGAACAGAACTGAAACGCTCCACCGAATCCGAAGCTATTATCACAAGGAATGGAAGGAAATAATGGATTGTCTCTACTCTTATCCGTGTATCGGTACATGGGTACCGTTCAACGAAGCCTGGGGGCAGTTCAAGACGGTAGAGATAGCCGAATGGACGAAACAGTATGACCCGACCCGCCTGGTGAATCCGGCAAGTGGCGGTAACCATTATACTTGCGGTGACATGCTCGACCTCCACAACTATCCCCAACCGGAAATGTATTTGTATGATGCACAGCGCGCCACGGTTTTGGGTGAGTATGGCGGCATTGGCCTTGTCTTGAAAGATCATCTTTGGGAACCGAACCGCAACTGGGGATATGTTCAGTTCAACTCTTCCAAAGAAGTGACTGATGAGTACGTGAAATATGCCGATATGCTGTATCAGATGATAAAAAGAGGTTTCTCGGCAGCCGTCTATACACAGACCACGGATGTGGAGGTGGAAGTGAACGGTCTGATGACTTACGACCGCAAGGTGATAAAGCTGGATGAGAAACGCGTGAAAGAGATAAATACACGTATCTGCAATTCACTTAAGAAATAGGGGCATTTACAATTTACCATTTACAAAGTACAATTTGGCTGCGCTGTCATCTGCATAGTTAAATTGTACTTTGTAAATGGTAAAATTGTGCATTAAAAATGTTGTTATGAAACGATTGATTATAAAGCTTTTCCTTAGTCTGTGCCTATGGGCGGTATTGCCGGTCTGTGCGCAGGATGCTGTTCATTACTATTTCAGAACGATGGATATCCGGAACGGTCTTTCGCAGAACACCGTGTATCAGATTTTGCAGGATAGGAAAGGCTTTATGTGGTTCGGAACCAAGGACGGTCTGAACCGGTATGACGGGTTGTCTTTCCGTGTCTACAAGAAAGAGAACTCCGGTTTAGGCAAGAATTTCATAACCGCGCTCTACGAGGACCGCCGGGGCAATATCTGGATTGGTACCGATGGGGGAGTCTTTATTTACGACCCGGTACTGGATTCCTTTACCGCTTTCGATGAGGCCAGTGATAATGGCAGTATCATCAGGGATTTCGTCACCATGATTGGAAGTGACGAGGACGACAATATCTGGATATCGGTAGAAAACCAGGGGTTGTTCTGCTATAAACCGGATGAAGGGAGGCTGCTGAACCATCTGCACGATTCGGGACTGCCCAATGTAACCCGCTTTTGGCTGAATTGGGAATACGTGTTGGCTGGCCTTGTATGCGGATAATCTTTACTATACGAAAGCTGACTTTGAAACTCCTCTGCAGCCTTTCAAGGATGCGGAAGGAAATGAGATTTTCAAGAATGATATTATCAACTGGCAGGTCAGCGGACCCCATAATTGTGTGTATATCGCTTCGCTGAACGGGTTGACAGAGATAAACCAGACTACCGGCAAGACGCGGAAGCTGCTGAACACCTATGTGAGGGCTTTGCAGTTCAAATCTGACAACGAGCTGTGGGTGGGCGCAGAGTCCGGCTTGTATATTTACAATCTGACGAATGACAAGATTACCCATTTGACCGTTCCCGACCAGGATGATTCGTATGCATTGTCGGACAATGCCATTTATTCGCTCTGCTGCGACAAGGAGAACGGCATGTGGATAGGGTCTTATTTCGGTGGAGTGAACTATTGCCTTATC
>ENA-OQEB01001115-OQEB01001115.1-human-gut-metagenome-genome-assembly--contig:-NODE-1115-length-10270-cov-2.367150_pt1 | contig 10270 bp, 11 predicted proteins | sample MGYA00242787_ERZ504619 | MGnify/ENA primary metagenome ERZ504619 (study PRJEB26092, sample SAMD00036317) | human gut metagenome | host: Homo sapiens | study: EMG produced TPA metagenomics assembly of... | reverse complement strand
ATTTGAAGATGGTGTAGCTTATGGTATTGAAAGATTATATTTTAGGTAAATAGGATTTTTTTAATTTATCTAGAATAAGATAGAGAGAATATATTTTATTAATAATTTTTTTAGATATGGAAGGTTGGGGCATCAACCTTCTTTGGAGAGATATAGTAAGACCTGCTATTTTAGTAGGCAAGTATCGTTTGTATCCAAGAATCCCCTGCCTTTAGGCATGGGGAGTATGTCAAAAGAACATTTCCACTTTATTTAGAAGATGATATAAATGCTAATCCAACTGGTGGCATTTGTGAAATTCAATATAAATTAGTTGATGCGAAGCTTGCCGAATTTTAAAACCTGTTAAATACACTATTTATAATATTGTAGACGAAAAAGTAATGAAATAAAATCATAAATAAAAATCCTACAGATAAATTCTGTAGGATTTTTTTATAAATTTAATTATTTAGCCATTAATTCAGCGATTTTATTAGCAATTGCAGCTGGGTCTTCTGCATCATACCTTCAATGAGAAGTGCTTGAGCATATAGAAGTGAGCAATAATCTTTAAATGCAGTACTTTCTTTGCCTTGTTCATGTACTTTTTGTAAACGAGCAAATAAGTCATGTTTTGGATTGATTTCTAAGATACGTCTAGCTTTGAACATTGGATTATTTGCATCAGCAAAAGCTTGTTCCATAGCGAAGCTTGGACCTTGTTCGTCTGCTACTAAGCAAACAGCGGAAGATTTTAAACGGCTACTGATTTTTACTTCAGCAACTTTATCGCCGAGAGTTTCTTTGATATCTTTGATTAATCTTCATTGGATTTTGCGATTGTTTCAGTTTCTTTTTTCACTTCTTGAGATTCAACATCATCAAGGTCTAAATCGCCACGGCTGATGGAATGGAATGGTTTACCTTCGTATTCACGCATAACTTCAATAGCGAATTCATCAACGTTATCAAGGAAGTATAATACATCAATACCTTTATCGCGTAAAATTTCCATCTGTGGTAAGCTATCGATGCTTGCACGGTCTTTACCTGTAGCATAGTAGATTTTTTTCTGGCTTTCAGGCATATTTTCTACATATTCTTTTAAAGTGATGAGTTTATCTTCTTTGGAAGTTGTGAATAAGAGTAAATCTTTTAATTTATTTACTACATCACTGCCACCATTGTATACACTGCCATAGATACCGATTTTTAAAGATTTACCGTATTCTTTCCAGAATTGTTCATATTTACTGCGGTCTTTTTTGAGTGTATTTGCTAATTGTTTTAAGATAGTTTTTTCTAAGTTTTTACCGATTAATTTTAATTCACGGCTCTGTTGTAAAAGTTCACGAGAGATATTTAAGGAGAAATCAGGAGAGTCAACTAAACCTTTAACAAAGCGGAGATATTCAGGTAAGAGGTCTTTGCATTTATCCATGATGAATACATGGCGAGAATAAAGCTGTAAGCCTGGTTCATAATCGCTATGATAAAGATTATAAGGAGCATGTGCAGGGAAGAATAAAAGGGAAGTGTATTCGATATTACCTTCGATTTTATTGTGCATTACTTCCATTGGTTTTTCCCAATCATGGAAAAGATTTTGATAGAATTCAGTGTATTCTTCTTCTTTGATTTCAGATTTATTTTTAGCCCAAAGTGGTTGCATGGAGTTTAAGATGCGAACTTCATTTTTCTTGATAGTGCCAGCACCTTCGATTGGTTTACCATCAGCATCTTTTGGCTGTTCTTCAACGACAAAGTTCATTTTGATTGGGTAACGAACATAATCGGAATATTTTTTTACAAGAGATTGTAATTTATATGTGTCAGTGAAGTTTCTTCAGCTTTATCACCATAGAATTCAGGTAAAAGTGTGATAGTGATATTAGTACCACGGCTATCTTTAGTGCATTCTTCGATAGTGTAAGAACCATCAGCTGTGGATTCCCATTTATAAGCTTGAGTTTCGCCAGCTTTTCTGGAAACTACAGTGATTTTTTCAGCTACCATGAAAGCGGAGTAAAAACCTACACCGAATTGACCGATTAAATCTTTTTGAGTGTCATTATCGCCTTCTTTAGCTTGTTGAAGTTTTTCTAAGAATGCTTTTGTACCAGATTTTGCGATAGTACCTAAGTTTTCAATGAGTTCTTCTCTATTCATACCAAGACCATTATCAGAAATAGTCAATGTATGGCTAGCTTCATCAGGAATTAAGAAGATTTCATAATCGCTATTGCCTTCGAGTAAATCACGATTTGTAAGTGATTCAAAATGTAATTTATCAATTGCATCAGAAGCGTTGGAAATTAATTCGCGAAGGAATATTTCACGGTTTGTATAAATAGAATGTATCATTAAATCGAGTAATTTTTTAGTTTCAGCTTGAAATTGATGTGTTTCTTTAGCCAAGATTTGTCACTCCTAAATTTAGATTAAAAAATGAATTATTAGCACTCTGATACAAAGAGTGCTAACCGTTAATTATTATTATATAATTATAGGTCAAAATGTCAATAGAGAATAAAAGAAAAAGCCAGTTATACTGGCTTTTTCTCTATTTTTAAGATTATTTATCATTGAAGGATAATAAACCATATTGGTAATTGTTAATATCATCTTCAGTTAATGCTGATTTTGATGATAAAACGATACAGTAATTGGATTTTGCACCTTTAAAATATGTTTCGATATGTTGTCCTTCTTGTTCAATTGTTTTATCTACTTGACCATCTTTATCTGTATCGATTTGGATAGTTTTTGCAGTAACAGCATAAATAGCATTATGTCCTTGAATTGGAACAAGAGAAATCGCTTCATATCCACGTTCAATAGCTAATCGAGTAAATAAATCTTGTCTAGCTTCATCAGTTAAATTATCAAGGTCAGGGAAAGTATCATTACTGAAAGCATTTGGGGAAACAACCCAGTATTTTGTAGGGTTATGACCATCTGTTTCAAATATGAGAACATCTCCTTGTTCTTGAGGGGAAAGAATGCTCAAATTAATTACAGCGAGAGGTTTTTCAGGACATTTTATACTGTAACCGAAGCGTTCACTAGTATATAAATATCCGTCTGCTGCAAAACTTGTGCCTGGCATAGCTGCTACAGCTAGTAGTGTAAAAATACTCATAAAAGTCAGAAACATTCTTTTTAACATCATAAGTATATCTCCTTAAATTTATAGAATAAGATGCTATATTTATAGCATCTTATTCATAGTATTTATTTAGCCAATTATATCATAGATAAGCATAAAAAGCGATTTTATTTTATATCAAAAGATAATATTGGTCAAAAAAATTACATAAATTTATCGACTTCGGATTTTGGTTTAACTTTCTTATCTCCAGTGAGCCAAGAAGTTATTTTCATAACAACAAGATACATAACAGGGATTAAGAATACACCTAAGATAGTGGCAAAAATCATACCACCAACAACGGCAATACCCATGTTATTACGAGCAGCAGCACCAGCACCAGTTGCTACAGCAAGTGGTAAACAGCCGATGATGAATGCAAGAGATGTCATTATGATTGGACGAAGACGAAGTTTTGCCGCTTCTAGAGCAGCTTTTAATGGTTTCATACCAGTATCAACACGAACTTTAGCGAATTCTACGATAAGAATAGCGTTCTTAGCTGCCAAACCGATGATAACGATGATACCGATTTGCATATAGATACTGATTTGCATATTTAAGACATATGCAGATAATAAAGCACCAAAGATACCAGTTGGAACAGTCAACAATACAGCATATGGTACGCTCCAGCTTTCGTATAAAGCAGCAAGGCATAAGAATACGAATACAAGAGCAAGAGCCATAACTTGAGTTGTAGAGCTTGTTGCAGCACGTTCTTCACGGCTTTGACCAGACCAGTCAATATTAAATCCAGTAGGTGCCACTTCTTTTACAACTTCTTCAATAGCAGCCATGGCTTGACCAGAGCTATATCCATCTTTTGGGCTACCTTGAATTGTAACACTTCTGCTAGCATTGAAACGAGAGATGATAGCAGGGCCTGAATTTAATTTTTGGTTTAATTATAGTATTTAATGGAACCATTTGACCATTAGATCCGCGAATAAAGATGAAACGTGTTGTATCAGCTTCATTACGGAAATTGCTATCTGCTTGCATTACTACTTATAAGTACGACCAAATTGGTTGAAATCGTTGATTTCTGTACCACCAAAGTTTACTTGGAGAGCAGTGAACACATCAGAGATATTTAAACCTAAGTTTTTAACTTTTTCACGGTCTACTTCAAATTCATATATTGGTGATTTTATACTGTAAGTAGTATATACACCTTGAAGTTCTGGACGCTGATTAGCGGCAGCAACGATTTTTTTAGTGATAGTATCTAATTCTTCATTAGTATGACCGCTCATATCTTGCAATTGAAGATTGAACCGCTGACCATACCAAGACCTGGAAGAGATGGTGGGTTCATAGCGATGATAGAAGCTTCTGGGTAATTCATACCTTGTTTAAATGCCATACCAACTTCAGCATCGATACTTGTTTCTGGAGTAGTTCTTTCACTCCATGGTTTTAAACCAACGAAGAAAGTAGCTGCACTAGATTTTGCACCATCAGATAAAATATCATAACCAGAAATACCCATAACCTGGTCAACACCTGGATTTTGTCTGAGTTCTTGAGATAAGGCATCCATTATTTCTTCTGTACGATTTAAGGATGTACCTTCTGGTAATGTTACAGAACCAAGATAGAAACCTTGGTCTTCCGGAGGAATGAATGTAGTTGGTAATATTCTAAATAAACCAGCCATGAGAGCTGTGATAATTACAAGAAATACTACGCAAAGTTTAGCTTTACCAATGAGGAAAGCAATACATTTTACATATCCTCTAGTCATCCAATTCATGAATTGGTTAAATCTAATAAAGAAACTACCTATAGTAGAATCTTTATTTTCATTAGGAGTATGTGGTTTTAACAAATGTAGCACAAAGTGCAGGTGTAAGTGTTAAAGCCACAAAGGCAGATAATGCCATAGAAATAGCAATAGTCAAAGCGAACTGACGATATAAAACCCCTGTCATACCGCCTAAACCTGCTACTGGTACGAATACAGAGGCAAGTGTGAAGGCAATAGCGACAACTGGACCTTGTACCTCGTCCATAGCACGACCTGTTGCTTCTTTAGGGTCAAGACCATCTTCTGCCATATGACGCTCAACGTTTTCGATAACAACGATAGCATCATCGACAACAAGCCCGATGGCAAGAACCATACCGAATAAGGTAAGTGTATTAATAGTAAAATTCAATACAATGAAGGCTGCAAAAGTACCGATAAGGGAAACTGGTACAGCGAGCATTGGAATTAAAGTTGCACGCCAGCTCTGTAAGAAGATATATACAATGAGCATAACGAGTAAGAGGGCTTCAACAAATGTTTTAACAACTTCCTGAATAGATTCGCTGATATATGTTGTATTATCTACAACTGCTTCATATTCTAAATCAGGAGGAAAATCTGCTTTAGCTTCTTCAAGGATTTCTTTTACTTGGCTTACAGTTTCCATTGCGTTAGCATCACTAGTAAGCTGAACACCGAATGTTACGGCATTTTGGTTATTGTGTTTAGCGATGATATTATTTGTTCTAGCGCCTGTTTCTACTTTAGCAATGTCTTTGACACGAACAAATGAGCCACTATTAGCATCAGAACGAATAATAATATTTCCAAATTCTTCAGGTGTGATTAAACGACCTTGAATTTTACCAGTATATTGGAATTCTTGATCACGTGGTGCTGGCAATTGACCAATTGTACCAGCTGGAGCTTGAGTGTTTTGTTCTTTTACAGCACTAACGACATCGGCAACAGTAAGACCAAGTTCAGCAAGTTTATCTGGATTGATCCAAATACGCATGGAATAGTCAGAACCGAATACGTTTAAGTCCCCAACCCCAGGAACACGTTTGATTTTATCTACAAGGTAAATATCAGCATAGTTTTTCAAGAACACGCTGTCATAAGTACCATTTGGAGATGTAAGTGATAATACCATTGCCATATCACTAGAAGCTTTACGAGTAGTAAGACCAAAAGTCTGTACATCAGATGGTAAGCTTGGTGTAGCAGTGGCAGCATTATTTTGAACTTTTACGGAGTCCATATCACCATCAGTACCTAATTTGAAGACTACTTGTAAGCTATAGCTACCATCATTTGAAGCAGTAGAACTCATATAATCCATGCCTTCAACACCGTTTACTTGCTGTTCAACTACTTGAGCGACAGTCTCATTTACGGTATCAGCATTGGCACCTGTATAAGTTGTGCTTACAGTAATTGTAGGTGGAGAAATCTGTGGATATTGTGCTATTGGTAAGTTAAAAGCAGAAATTGTACCTAAGATTACAATGATTAAAGATATAACAATAGCAAATATCGGACGATTTATAAAGAATCTTGACAATTATAGCACCCCCTGATTAAAAAGTTAAACCTAATTCTTCAGGAGTTACCATAGTGACGTTAAGAGGAACGCCTTCTTGTAATTTAGTAAGACCTTCAACAACAACAACGTCATTAGCATCTAAACCATCTTTAACAATCCAATAACTACCAACTTTATCACCTAAAGTAACAGCTTTACTTACAGATTTATTGTCTGGACCTACTACAGTTACGAAAGTTTTTTCAAGAACTTGTTGTACTGCACGTTGTGGAATTAAAGTAGCATTTGGAATTACTTGTCCAGAAATTTTTACACGAGCGAACATACCAGGAAGTAAAAGACCATCTGGATTATCAAATAAAGCATTGATTGCAAGTGTACCAGTATTTGTAGTTAAAGAACGGTCTACTTGCACAAGGTGACCAGAAATAGGATATTCTGTACCATCACTTAAAGTGATAGTTACATTGTTAGTATCACTATTAAAGAAAGATGCAAGATTTAAATATTCATTTTCACTTACATTAAATTGAGCATATACCTGGTCTACAGAGCCCATTGTTACAAGAACTGTACTTCCAGCAGTAGCATAAGCACCTACATCAATATCATTGATATCGAGTTTACCAGAAGTTGGGGCATAAACAACTGTATCATCTAAATCTTCTTGAGCTTTTTTTACAAGAGCAGCATTGGAATCAATGATTGCTTGCTGAGCTTGCAATGATGCAGTTAAAGCTTCTACTTGAGATTGTTGAGTTGCAGCTTGTTGATCGGAAATTGCGTTTTGAGATAATAATGTTTGGTAACGGTTATTATCTACTTGAGCATTTTGTAATGTAGCTAAAGCGTTTTGATAATTAGCTTGAGATTGAGCTAATGTTGCTTGAGCTGAGAGCAATGTACTTTCATATTGACGACTGTCAATTTTGTAAAGTGGTTGACCTGCTTGTACGAATTCGCCACCTGTAATATATTTTTCAACAATTGTGCCTGAAACACGAGAAGTGATTTTTACTTCGTCTGTTGATTTGATATTACCAGCATATTCATAATTAAGTGGTGTATCACGTTTGATTACCTGCATTGCTTTTACAGTTGCAGGACCACCTGCTGTTTTGTTGCCCTGTGATGTAGCTGTTAACTTAGAATATGCAAGATATCCAATAAGTGCTATAACTACTATGGCTACAACTAGGATAACAGCTTTTTTCTTTGATTGTGTGGCCAAAATTATTAAACCTCCTTTGATAAATTTCAAAAGCTGTGCTTTAGCACAGCTTTATAATCAGCTTTTTAGATTTTTTATTAAATAGCTGATAGTACACAAGTATTTACTATTATCGTGTTCTATAGTATAGTATATCTATTGAAAAGTCAAGAATTTTGCACTCTTGAAGACAGTTTTTAATCTGGTTTTAATCTTTGAAAAAATAAAATTTTTTATTATTAAATTTTGACAAAGGGAGAGAAATTTTTGGAGAAGAATAGCAGAAAGATATCAGATATTTATTTTGATTTATTTGATATTATGATGACTTATAATCACAAATTATGCGAACTGCAGCTTTGCCATTACCACTCAATCACTTTGCAGTGATGTATTATCTTTTTGAAAAAGAGGATACATTTGCTACTGTAACAGAGCTAGCAAAACATTTATCTATATCAAAACAACAAATGAGTCCTATCATTGATAAATTAGTAAAAAAAGAATTTATTAAAAAGACTTGTTTAAGTAAAGATAGAAGATATAGTCAAATTTCTTTGAGTGAAAAAGGTAGAAATTTTTTAAAGGAACATCAAAAATCGCAAAGACTTATTTTTATGGAAAGTACGACTGATTTATCAGATAGTGATACGGAAAAATTTGATCAGAGTGTAAGACTTGTAAAGAAAATGATGGCGAAAATATTCGAAAAGCAAAAAGGATAAACTGGTTTACATGTTGACAATAATGATTATTTGCTATATCATAAAAAATCGAACCATTTATTTAATAAAATGAGATTAATGGTTTTGTGATATGGGGGTAATTAGAATGAAAATGAGTAAATTGGCAATTATAGGTCTTGGTCATGTAGGTTCAGCTGTATTAACACAAGCAATGGCAATGAATTTAGCTGCTGAAATCGTATGTATAGATATTAATGAAAAAGTAGCTCATGGCGAAGCTTTAGACGCAACTCATGCGACACCTTGTACATATGTACCAGGTATGAAAGTTTATTCAGGCGATTTTAGTCAGTGTAAAGATGCTGATATAATTATTTGTTCTGGTGGCCCTAGTATCTTACCTGGGGAAAAATTAGATAGACTAATACTTGCAGAACGAAATGTAAAAGTTATTGGTGAAATCATGACAGAGGTTACAAAATATACAAAAAATACACCTTTTATCATGATTACTAATCCGCTTGATGTAACTACATATTTGGCAGCTACTAAATTTGGTTATGAAAAAGGAAAATTATTCGGTACAGGGACTACTTTAGAAACACTTCGCTTAAAACGCATCATAGCAAATCATTATAATGTTGATGCTAAAGATGTTCAGGGCTTTATGCTTGGTGAACATGGTAATTCTGCTTTTCCTGCATGGTCTACAATTAGCATTGGTGGTGTGCGTTTAGCTGATTTAGATAAATATTATGATCATAACAGTGATTTTGATAAAAAAGCTATAGCTCAGGAAGTAGTAAATACAGCATATGATGTATTATTGTCTAAAGGTTGGACAAATACTGGTATAGCAATGGGTGCTTGTAGACTAGCTCGTGCTGTTATGTTTAATGAACGTTGTGTAACACCAGTTTCTACTCCACTTGAAGGCGAATATGGCTTAACAGATGTAGCACTTAGCTTGCCAAGTATCATTGGTGCAAATGGTGTAGAAAAACGATTAGCTATAGATTTACCAGAAGATGAATTAAAAGCTCTTCATTTTAGTGCAGAAAGTATAAAAACTGTACTTAGAGCAAATAAATTAATTGACTAAGTATGAATATAAAATAAAGCTACTTTTGATTTAGAGATAAAATCGAAAGTAGCTTTATTATTTTGGTAAGAAAATAAAGTTGTTTGCAAGAAAAACCATAGATATAAAAGACAAGTATCTTTAGATGTGATAGAATAACATAGATATTGTAAAAAATAATGATAGATTTTAAATAACCTAAGGGGATTTTTAATGGAAAAAAGTAAATTAGTTATTTGTGATTTAGATGGTACTTTATTTGATACGCGCAGAGTGAATTATATGGCATATCGTGAAGCTATTGAAAGAGCTGGATTACCTGTGATTTTTGATTACGATATATATGTTGAAAAATGTTGGGGCCTACTTATCGTGGATTTTTACCGATAATGGGTGTTCCTGAAAATCGTTTTGAAGAAATTCATGATGCTAAGAAATTATATTATGAAGAAAATCTAAAATATGCTACAGAAAATACTCATTTGTTTAATATTATTAAAGCTATGAAAAATGAATATCATACAGCTGTAGTAACAAGTGGTTCAAGTAATTCTAAAGATATTTTGCGTTATTTTGGCAGATTAGAATTATTTGATGTTATTTTTACTATTGATGATGTGAAAAATGGCAAGCCAGACCCAGAAGGATTTTTAAAAGCAATGGAATATTTTAAGGTTAAGCCAGAAGATACCATTATTTTTGAGGACTCTGACGTGGGCTTAGCCGCTGCAAGAAAAACAGGTGCTAGTATTTGCGTAGTTGATGATTTTAAATAATATGATTAAAATGAATTTTTGAGGTGAAATATGTTTACAATAACTACAAATTCACCTGAACAAACAAGTCTTTTAGGTG
>ENA-OQEB01001114-OQEB01001114.1-human-gut-metagenome-genome-assembly--contig:-NODE-1114-length-10282-cov-2.331462_pt1 | contig 10282 bp, 14 predicted proteins | sample MGYA00242787_ERZ504619 | MGnify/ENA primary metagenome ERZ504619 (study PRJEB26092, sample SAMD00036317) | human gut metagenome | host: Homo sapiens | study: EMG produced TPA metagenomics assembly of... | reverse complement strand
ATGAATTGACGGGCGACCACATATTCAGCCTCCCTTGTGTAAAGGGAGGTGCCGAACGAATGTGTGAGAGAGTGTAAGGTTGATTTTATATGATTTTGTAAAAATCCCTCAGTCATTTTTTTGTTCCAAAAAAAAAACGACAGCTCCCTTTACAAGGGAGCCTGTGTCGAACAGCCGTATAATAACCCCAAAAATGAAAACAGGTGCACGGAAAATGAATAAACCGTACACCTGTTTTCCTTATATGAAGTGTGTTTGAGGGGGGCTTGTTAATCCTTGAAAAGGTCGGTTGACAAATATCTCTCGCCTGTATCGGGGAGAAGCGCAACTATCGTCTTGCCCTTGTTTTCGGGGCGTTTTGCAAGCTCTGTTGCGGCATAAATCGCTGCGCCCGAGGAAATGCCTACCAAAAGTCCGTCAGACTTCGTTACGGCTCTGCTCGAAGCAAATGCCGCCTCGTTCGGAACGTCGATTATCTCGTCATAAATGCTTGTGTCAAGGGTTTTCGGAACAAAGCCTGCGCCGATACCCTGAATTTTATGAGCACCGCCGTGGCCCTGTGAAAGCACGGGAGAGGTTTCAGGCTCAACCGCAACGATTCTGACGTTCGGATTTTTCTCTTTAAGATATTTGCCGACACCCGAAAGCGTACCGCCTGTGCCTACGCCTGCGACGAAAATATCAACCTTGCCGTCGGTATCCTCGTAAATTTCGGGGCCCGTTGTATTGTAATGCGTTCTCGGATTGGCTTCGTTGACAAACTGTCCTGCAATTATACTGCCGGGGATTTCCTTTTGAAGCTCCTCCGCCTTTTGGATAGCGCCTGTCATACCCTTTGAGCCGTCGGTCAGGACAAGCTCTGCGCCGTAAGCTTTCATAAGCAAGCGTCTTTCAACCGACATCGTTTCGGGCATTGTGATTATAACCTTATATCCTCTTGCCGCAGCAACCGAGGAAATTCCGATACCCGTATTTCCGCTTGTGGGTTCGATTATCGTGCCGCCCTTTTTGAGAAGACCCTTTTTCTCGGCGTCCTCGATAATTCCTTTGGCAATTCTGTCCTTTACGCTTCCCGCAGGATTGAAATATTCAAGCTTTGCGAGAATTGTCGCTGAAAGCCCATTCTCCTTTTCGTAGTTTGTAAGCTCAAGCAGCGGTGTTTTGCCGATAAGCTCGGATAAGCTCTTATAAATCTTTGACATAGTGTTCTCCCCTTATTCTTCAATTGCTTTGAAAGCATTTTCAAGGTCGGCGATAATATCGTCGATATGCTCCGTGCCTATTGAAAGTCTGATTGTATTCTGCTTAATTCCCTGATCCTCAAGCTCCTGCTCGGTAAGCTGTGAATGTGTTGTTGTCGCAGGGTGAATTACAAGCGATTTCACATCCGCAACATTTGCAAGAAGCGAGAAAATTTCAAGGTTATCAATGAATTTGTGAGCTTCCTTCTGTCCGCCCTTTATTTCAAATGTGAAAATGCTTGCGCCGCCGTTCGGGAAGTATTTTTCATAAAGTGCGTGGTCGGGATGGTCGGGTAAGGACGGATGATTTACCTTTTCGACAAGCGGATGCTTTGAAAGGTATTCAACAACCTTTTTCGTGTTCTCTGCGTGGCGTTCAAGCCTCAAGGAGAGGGTTTCCGTACCCTGCAAGAGCAGGAATGCCGCAAACGGCGAGATTGTTGCGCCCTCGTCACGAAGAAGTATCGCCCTTATATATGTTACAAACGCCGCAGGGCCTACCGCATCGGCAAAGGAAATTCCGTGATAGCTCGGATTAGGCTCTGCAATGGGAGCATATTTTCCGCTTTTTTTCCAATCGAATTTGCCCGAGTCTACAATTACACCTCCGAGGGTCGTACCGTGACCGCCGATAAATTTTGTAGCCGAATGGACGACAATATCCGCACCGTGCTCAATGGGCCTTATGAAATAAGGAGTGCCGAAGGTGTTGTCAACGACAAGCGGAAGTCCGTGCTTGTGTGCGATTTCGGCGATTTTGTCAATGTCGGGAATATCGCTGTTGGGATTGCCGAGGGTTTCTATATAAACCGTCTTTGTTTCGGGCTTTATGGCACTTTCGAGCTCGTCAAGGTTGTGCGCATTAACAAAGCTTGTGCTGACGCCGAACTGGCTCAAGGTGTGGGCAAGAAGATTGTATGTTCCGCCGTAAATTGTTTTCTGTGCGACAATGTGGTCGCCTGCCTGAGCAAGTGCCTGAAGCGTATATGTGATAGCCGCCGCACCCGAAGCCACCGCAAGCGCCGCAGCTCCGCCCTCAAGAGCAGCAATTCTCTTTTCGAAAACGTCCTGCGTTGAGTTTGTGAGTCTGCCGTAAATGTTTCCTGCGTCTGCAAGTCCGAAGCGTGCCGCCGCATGCGCCGAATCGTGAAAAACATAAGATGTTGTGGCATATATCGGAACAGCTCTTGAATCGGTTGCCGGATCGGGCTTCTCCTGTCCTACGTGAAGCTGTAATGTTTCAAATTTATAGTTTTTACTCATTTTAATTACCTCTTTATAAATAAATTTTTAGTATTGTTTTCATTATAAAGAGCAACACATTCGACTGTTACGCCAGTTACATTGTTGAGTTTTTATTCTTTTAAGTTTGTTCATTTCCATACCTCCGAAGCATTTTTATATATTTCCTATCGGTTAAGTATGGAATTACTATATCACGTTTTATTTTATATGTCAACACTTTTTTATAATTTTTTCGGATTGATTTTGATTGCCCGTGCCCCTGTCCCTACGGTATGATATAATTTTCACTCCGTGCGAAGTACCAACCCTTAACTTCACATTTCTAACTCCTAACTTCTCGCTCCTCACTCCACCCATAACTTTTCACTCAACAAAAAAGCACCCTAAAAGAGTGCTTTTCGTTACTTATTTGATAATTTTTCAATTACCTTTTCGTAGTTCTCCGCCTTATGAGGAAAGAGGCAGTTTGAGCAATCCTTTACTCCGTTTTCGAGGATTTTGAAATTGCCGCCGCAGTCCTCTTTTAAGTAAAGCGGACAATAGCAGAAAAGGCAGTTGAGCTTTTCAAGTCCTTTATGGCAGGGGTAAAACTCGCACTCCCTGTTTTCAAAAAATTTGTAGCTCATATCAGTCTGCCGTATAATTTCTGACTCTTAACGGAATACCCATTTTATCCGCAAGTGCCTGACAAGCGTCTATATCTTCCTTTGAAATAACGTCAACAACAGAGAATTTGAGGTTTACTCCGCAAGCCTTACACTCCTCGGCAAATTTGAGAATTGCAGGGAAAGCCTTTTCCTTAAAGCTCGGATGGCAAAGTGCCTCGTACTTTTCGGAATTGCACTCATTAAGAGAAATTGAAACCGTGTCCATAAGCTCGCAGATTTCCTTTGCCGTCGGACGCTTGTTGAGAAGATCGGAAAGTCCGTTCGTGTTAATTCTCAGCTTGCATTCGGGCAGCTTTTCTCTTAAATATTTTGCGGTTTTTACAAACACGTCATAAGCGCAGGTAGGCTCGCCGTAGCCGCAGAAGATAATCTCCCCCGTGTATCCCGAAAAATCGAACTCGTCAATTTCCTTTTTGACCTGCTCAAACGACGGACTGTGTCCCGAAAACCAAAGTGTATCGGCATCTCCGACGCTGTCGCCGTTATTTCTTATGCAAAATTCGCATTTGCACGGGCACGCATTTGTAATGTTCAAATAAACGTGTCCCTCAAAGGTATAGACAATATTTGCCATATTTATCGCTCCTATTATTTGATAATTTTAGATTTGAAATTCATCTTATCAAGAGCAGCGGCAACAATATAATAGATAATTGCGCTTCCGACAGCCTGAATAATGCTGAACGGAACAGATGTCCAAGCCGTGGGGAAGGAATAGAGTATTCCCTCGGCAAGAAGATAGCCGAAAACGGTTATAAGTCCCGAAAGCACGGGCATACCTGCGGTTGCCTTGTTAAGTATCCTGTTCGGCTGTTTTGTAACTTTAAGAGTATACATAAGAGCGAACGGAACCGTATTCAATGCCTTGATTACCGCCGTGAACGGTGCCCAAACAGCCACACCTGCGAGAATATCCGCAAGAGCGCCGCCGATTGCAGCCGCTACCATTGCATAGGGAAGCGGAAGTATGCACGCCGCAAGGTATACCATACTGTCGCCGAAATGCAAATAGCCGTCATTGATACCGGTATTGAACTTGACAAAAGCCGTCATAACCGCAATAAGTGCCGCACAAAGTGCTGCCGTCACTATAAGATAAAGATGTTTCGTTTGAACCTTTTTAGTTGTTTTTTTAGCTTCATTACTCATTTGTAAGCATCTCCAAATATTTCTGAAAATTAACTCCGTCGTTTCGGTCTGTACCCTCACGGTAGGAGTCTTTTATGGATTTTTCTAAAAATCTTGTTGCGGATTCGACCGCATAGACCATACTCGTACCCTTTACGGCATGAGCGCAGACGATACTCGAAAAAATATCCCCTGTTCCGGAATAACTTCCGCCGAATATCTCCGATTTTGAAACAGAAACCTTGTCCTTTTCGACAAGAATATTGCAAATACAGCTCGAGCTGCGCACACCCGTAACTATAACGCACTTGACGTTTCCTACAAGAAGCGTTCTTGCAATTTTTTCAACGGTTTCAAGATAATCCGAGCGAGAGCTTTGCATAATAAGGTCTTTATAGCTGTGCCTTGCCAATATGCATAACTCCGTAAGATTAGGCGTGATTATATCCGCTTTTTTCGCAAGCTGTGCAACCTTTGCACAAAGTGACCTTGAATAAGTGCCGTAAACCTGACCGTCGTCAGCCATAACGGGATCGACAACAACAACCGTGTCTTTGGTTGAAAATTCGTCGATGAATGTTGAAATAAGCTCCGCCTGCGTAGCGGAAGCAATGTAGCCTGTAAGTATGCCGTCAAATTTCGTGCCGAGCTTCTTCCACTCGCCGAGAAATTTTGAAAGCTCCGTGGTCAAATCGATGCAATGAAATGAGTCATAGCCTGTCTGATTTGACAAAACGGCAGTCGGCAACGGGCAACATTCAATGCCGAGGGCAGATATGACGGGCAACGCCGCCGTAAGAGAACATCTGCCAAAGCCCGATATATCGTTTACAGCCGCAATTCTCTTCAAATAATCACCTACTTGCATTTCTCTCTTATAGCATATATAATATAACTGATTTGTCATTATTAAAATAGCCAAAAATTAAAAAAGTTAAGGGGTCAGTTATGGAGTTTTCAGGCAGAGAACACACATTATATATGGAGGTTTACGATTATTATAAATCGCTTATCCTGACGGGAAAATTGCCTAAAATGTCAAGGCTTCCGTCCATTCGCCGCTGCTCTGCCCAGCTCGGAGTCAGCCGCACAACCGTAGAGAACGCATATTTACAGCTTGCCGCCGACGGTTATATCCTCTCAAAGCCCCAAAGCGGATACTATGTTACCGATATAGCCTCGCACTCTCAAAAAAAGAGCGAAAATGTTAAAAAGAGCGACACGAAAAAGAATGAGATTATATATGATTTCGCTTCGCTTAAAGCCGACAGGGAAAGCTTCGACTTTGATTTGTGGCGAAGATACTTAAAAAGTGCGTTGAGGCAGGATGACAGACTTCTCTCCTACGGCGAGGTGCAGGGTGAGGCGGAGCTCCGTCAGGTGCTTTCAAAGTATATTACCGAAAACAGAAACGTTATGTGCAACGAGGACGATATTGTTATCGGCGCAGGCGTGCAAAGTCTTTTGAACATTCTCTGCGGAATAATCGGCGACAGAAAAAGCGTATTTTTCAGAGACCCTCATTCCTACAGGGCATTGCGATATTCGACGACCATAAATTTACCGTTACAAAATCGGAAAGCAATGCGGACGTCATATACATTTCCCCCTCGCACATAAACAGTTGGGGCGACGTTATGCCCACGCAGGAGCGTTTGGAGCTTCTAAAGCAGGCTCACGAAAACGGAACGCTGATAATCGAGGACGACTACGACAGCGAGTTCGGATATTTCAACCGCCCCACCCCTCCCTGCAGGGTCTTGACGGTGGAGAAAACGTCGTATATATAGGTACATTTTCAAAGCTGCTTGTTCCGTCAATTCGTATCAGCTTTATGATTCTTCCCGAAAAACTGAAATCTGCGTACAAAAAAAAGGCAAACGCTTACAGTCAGACGGTTTCGACAACAGACCAGATAGCTCTCTGCCAATTTATCAGAGACGGGCATATGTCAAGGCGTATTAAAAAGGTCAGAAAATTATATTCGCAAAAGGCGGTTGAGCTGAACAACGCAATTCACTCGGTATTCGGCAAAAAGGCAAAGACGCATATCGGACAGACGGGTTTTTTAATAAGGCTCGAACTCGACTGTGAGCTTTCTGCCGACGAAATAATCAAGCGTGCCGAGAAAAGCGGAATATCCTTGAGAACGGGAGAGCAATCCGAAAATCCGCAACTTCTTTTATCCTGCTCATCTGTCAAAACGGATGATTTTCTTCCTGCAATGCAGCTGCTCAAAGCGGCGATTGAGGATTAAAGTGTAAAATTTGCGATTTTTCCGCTTTATTAAATTATGCAAAAAATCTTGCAAATAGAATTTTTTCTAATAGGCTAAATGTATAGTTAAAAATCAGGTAAAAATCAATGTAAAGTAAATTACTTTACAAAAATGTCGAAAACAAACCTTGATTTATCAAGTTTTTAACATTTTGAACAGAGTTTTGAACCGTTTTTATGATTAAAAGTTGTTTTGGTAAAAATTGGGAAAAGTGCATATCCCTTTACAGAATTCGACCGAAATGTGCATATTCCGAGCCGAAATCACGAAATTTTCAGACGGAAATCTTGCATTTTTAATTAAAATAAGACGCCCTATCTGCTTAATCGACAGACAAGGCGTCTTAAAATTTTTATAAATTTATTGTAATCAGTTTTTAAGGCTCTGCAACGGAGCAGGAATTCTGCCGCCTCTTGAAATGAACTTAGCCGGAGATGCGGTGCTGACTTTCATAATCGGAGAAACACCGAACAGACCGCCGAACTCGACCTCCTCGCCGTCCTTCTTGCCGATAGCCGGGATAACTCTGACTGCGGTTGTCTTGGAGTTTACCATACCGATAGCCGCTTCGTCGGCAATGATAGCCGAAATAACCTCTGCCGAGGTGTCGCCGGGAATTGCAATCATATCAAGACCGACAGAGCAAACAGCCGTCATAGCCTCAAGCTTTTCAATCGAAAGCACCTTGCTTCTTGCGGCGTCAATCATACCTGCGTCCTCGGAAACGGGGATAAATGCGCCCGAAAGTCCGCCAACGTGTGAGGAAGCCATAACTCCGCCCTTTTTAACTGCGTCATTGAGAAGTGCCAAGCAAGCAGTCGTTCCGCAAGCACCGCACTGTTCAAGTCCCATTTCCTCAAGTATATGAGCAACCGAGTCGCCGACAGCAGGTGTGGGAGCTAACGACAGGTCAACAATTCCGAACGGAACATTGAGCCTCTCCGAAGCAACCTTTGCAACCAGCTGACCGACTCTTGTAATCTTGAAAGCAGTCTTTTTAACCGTATCCGCAACCTCCGTAATATCGGCGTCGGGAATTTTAGAAAGAGCCGCACGAACAACGCCCGGACCCGAAACACCGACGTTTATTACGCTGTCGGGCTCGCCTGCACCGTGGAATGCACCTGCCATAAAGGGGTTGTCGTCGGGAGCGTTACAGAAAATAACAAGCTTTGACGGGCCTACAAGTCCCTTGTCAATGGTTTTCTCCGCCGACTCCTTGACAATCTGTCCCATAAGTCTTACGGCGTCCATATTGATACCTGCTTTTGTCGAGCCTATGTTTACGCTTGAGCAAATTCTGTCTGTTACGGCAAGAGCCTCGGGAATACTTCTGATAAGCCTCTCGTCGCCTGCGGCAAAGCCCTTTTGAACAAGAGCCGAATAACCGCCGAGGAAGTTTACACCGACCTCTTTAGCTGCCTTATCAAGCACCCTTGCATATTTTACGGGGTCGCCGCCGCTTGCTGCGCTTACCATTGCAATAGGAGTAACGGAAATCCTCTTGTTGATAATCGGAATACCGTACTCTCTTTCGATATTTTCGCCCGTCTTAACGAGGTTTTCGGCTCTTTTGCAAATCTTGTCATAAATCTTATCACAAGCTTGTCAATATCAGAGTCTGCACAGTCAAGAAGCGAAATACCCATTGTGATAGTACGAATATCGAGGTTTTCCTCTTGAATCATATTTATAGTTTCGAGTATATCGTGAGTATTTATCATTATGTAATATGTCCTTTCCGCTTAATAAGGATTATATTCTGTGCATGGAGTTGAAAATATCCTCATGCATAACGTTGATTTTAAGCGCCTTATTCTCGCCGAGCTTTTCAGCTTCTTCTGCAAAAGCGGTAAACTCAACGTTGCACTTTGAAACGTCAACGAGCATAATCATACAGAACATTTCCTGCAAAATCGACTGTGAAACCTCGATTATATTGACCTCATGCTTTGCACAAAGCTCCGAAACGCTTGCGAGTATTCCTACGGTGTCTTTTCCGACAACTGTTATAATAGAACGCATAAAAAGTTACCTCCAAAATTATATGTAAACATTTTATCACATTTTGGCGATAAATAGTATATAAAATTCACTTTTTTTCAAAAAAATGATGTAATATCCTCAAAAATATGGTATATTAGGTAATATATTAAAAAGGAAGAACCGATATATGAAAGTTAAAGCCGCAGCAAAAATAAATCTTATGCTTGATGTCGTCGGAGTTTTACCCAACGGCTATCACAGTCTTTATATGATTATGCAGTCGGTTGACTGTTATGACTATGTCAGAGTTGACAGGACTGAGAATTCGGGCATAAAAATAATAACCGACGACCCCCGTGTGCCGACGGACGAAAAGAATATTGCCTATAAGGCGGCGAAGGCTTTTTTCGACAAAACGGGCATTTGCGAAAGCAACGGCATTGAAATTGAAATTGAAAAGCATATTCCGATGGCGGCAGGTCTTGCAGGCGGAAGTGCCGACGGTGCAGGAGTTATTTTTGCACTCGACAAGCTGTTTGATACAAGGCTTTCTACCTTTGAGCTGTGTGAAATCGGCGAAAAGGTGGGTGCCGATGTTCCGTTTTCAATTCACGGCGGCACGGCATTGTGTACCGATATAGCTCGGTTATCGCACCGCTTCCCGATTTGGATAACTGCTATGTTCTAATCTGCAAGCCGCCCGTTGACGTATCGACACTCGGCGCATATAAGCTGATTGACGAGGCAAAGCGGCTTCGCCACGGCGACAGGTGCGGTATGCTCTACGCTATGAAGCACAACGACAGAGAGCTTATGTATAAAAAGGCTATGAACGTGTTTGAGCAGGTAATCGAAGTACCGCAAAGGCCGTATCTCAAGGCATTTATGAAAAAGCACGGCGCAAAGCTCTCCCTGATGAGTGGCTCGGGTGCTGCAATTTACGGTGTATTCGAGGACAAAGAAAGTGCCCAAAAGTGCTTTGAGGAATTGAAGAAAAAGTATGACGAGGTATTTTTGACAGTACCGTGTAAGAAATCGGTCGAGGAGGTTTTTGACAGATGAAATATTCAACAAAAAGCAGATATGCTCTGCGATTGATGGTCGATTTAACCCTCCACGGCAACGGCGACTACATTGCGTTAAAGGATATATCGGAAAGACAGAATATCTCGGTTAAATATCTTGAACAGATCGTGTCGGTGCTCGGCAAGGCAGGAATGTTGAAAAGCGTCAGAGGGCCGCAGGGCGGCTATAAGCTGGCAAAAGACCCGTCGGAGTACACGGCAGGCGATATTTTGAGGATAACCGAGGGAAATCTTGCCCCCATCCCCTGCCTCGAAAACGAGGAAAATGACTGCGACAGAATTTCACAATGTGCAACCCTCGATTTTTGGAAAGGGCTTTATGATACAGTCAACAGCTACGTTGACGGCGTAACCCTCCAAGATCTCGCCGAAAAGTTTAAGCTGAAAAGCTCAGTAGATTTTATTATATGACAAAAGCTCCTCTGCTTAGAGGAGCTTTATTACATGTGGGGCTGTTCTAATGGGGCTGTTCGAAATCCGCAAAACATTATATACCAACAATCCGTAGGGACAGGGCTCGCCCCTGTCCGTCAAAGGCTCCCTTGTAAAGGGAGCTGTCGTTTTGGAACAAAAAAATGACTGAGGGATTTTATAAATTCATATAAAATCTATCTTATAATCCTCCGAGTTGCCTACGCAACCCACCTCCTT
>ENA-OQEB01001113-OQEB01001113.1-human-gut-metagenome-genome-assembly--contig:-NODE-1113-length-10288-cov-3.984549_pt1 | contig 10288 bp, 13 predicted proteins | sample MGYA00242787_ERZ504619 | MGnify/ENA primary metagenome ERZ504619 (study PRJEB26092, sample SAMD00036317) | human gut metagenome | host: Homo sapiens | study: EMG produced TPA metagenomics assembly of... | reverse complement strand
CGTTTTTTTTTTTCAGGCCCGGGGCCCGCTCAGCGCCCGTGCCAGAGCCAGCGTGCTGGAGCCTGCATCCAGATAGATGAAATCTTCCGGCAGGATCAGTTCTGCCGCCGCCTGGGCGATGCTCTGCTTCTGGCTGACGGCCAGCTCTTCCTTGGCGGCCATGGTGGGCTCGTCGGTGCGGAAGGGGCTGTCCGGCAGGGTGGCCCCGCCGTGCACCTTGTTCAGTTTGCCCTGCTTGTCCAGCTCGTTCAGGTCGCGCCGGATGGTGGATTCGCTTGCGTTCAACGCCTCGCACAACTCCTGTACGGTGGCGGTGTGCTGCCGCGCCAGCAGATCCAGAATCAGGCTGAATCGTTCTTCTGCCAGCATCGGAACATTCCCCCTTGTTCGATTTATATGATTGATTTTGATTGACGTTGGCGGATTTTGACCGCCTTGCCCCCTTATTATAGCAAAATATCAGTCAAAATCAATCAGATTCCGCCAGGTTTGAGTGACAAAATATTGCTCTGTTTTTTGGGCAGGATGCATAAAGAGTGGGATACATTTGAAAAAACGCCCCCTTCGTGCTATAATTTTCCCATAAAACAGCTGGGAATCCATAGGATAAGCCTGGCTGTCCGGCAACCGGAGGGAAGGCATATGAATAAACCGAAGATCATCTTTTTTGATGTGGATGGAACACTGGTGCCGCTGAAGGGTGCTGCCCGGCCCCGCACGCTGGAAGCCTTGCGGCGGCTGCACCAGAACGGCATCCGTCTCTGCATCGCCACCGGGCGGGCTCCTATGGAGGTGCCGAAGTTTGAGGGGGTGTCCTTTGATGCTTTCCTGACCTACAACGGCTCCTACTGCTTCACTCCAGAGCAGGATATTTTCAAGAACACCATCCCTACGGAGGAGGTTGCTACCCTCATCCGGAACGCAGCGGCGTTGGGACGGCCCGTTGCCCTGGCCAACACGACCCGGCTGGCGGCCAACGGCTCCGAACCGGATCTGGAAGAGTATTTTGCCATCGGCGGCGTTGAGTTGAAGATCGCTGAGGATTTTGAGGAGATGGCAAAGGGAGAAATTTTCCAGGTGCTCATGGGTGGCCGGGAAGAGGAGTACCCAGCTATTTTGAAGGATGTACCCATGCAAAGATCGCGGCGTGGTGGAATCGGGCTGTGGACATCATTCCGGCCAGCGGCGGCAAGGGGATTGCCGTGGAAAAGGTGTTGGAGTTCTATGGCATCTCCAAAGCCGATAGCATGGCGTTCGGAGATGGCAACAATGATTTGGAGATGTTTGGGGCTGTGGGCACCGGTGTGGCTATGGGCAATGCCTCTGAGAAGCTGAAGCTGCTGCTGCCGCACACTGCCGTACCGTGATGGAGGATGGCATCTATTGGTACTGTCTGGAACAGGGCCTCATAACGACTTAAAAATATAGAGATGCGCAAAAAAGCAGGTGCACCGTTCAGGTGCACCTGTTTTTTATGGAGAAGGGAAGTGTTCCTTACTTATTCTGGATGTACTCGTCCATGGCCTTGGCAGCTGCCTTACCGGCACCCATGGCCTTGATGACGGTGGCGGCACCGGTCACGGCATCGCCGCCGGCGTACACGCCCTCACGGCTGGTCTTGCCCTCGTCGCCCTCGGTGACGATGCAGCCGTGCTTGTTGGTCTCCAGACCAGGGGTGGTGGAGCGGATCAGGGGGTTGGGGCTGGTGCCCAGGCTCATGATCACGGTATCCACATCCAGCTCAAACTCGCTGCCCTTCTTTTCAATGGGACGGCGGCGGCCGGAAGCATCGGGCTCACCCAGCTCCATCTCAATGCAGGTGATGGACTTGACGAAGCCCTCGTCGTTGGCGTGGATCTCCACGGGGTTGCACAGGGTCTTGAAGATGATGCCCTCTTCCTCGGCGTGCTCGACCTCCTCCTTACGGGCAGGCAGCTCGGCCATGCCGCGGCGGTAGACGATGTACACAGTCTCAGCACCCAGACGCAGGGCGCTGCGGGCAGCATCCATGGCCACGTTGCCGCCGCCCACAACGGCCACCTTTTTGCCGGTGCGGATGGGGGTCTTGCTGGTGGGCAGGTAGGCCTTCATCAGGTTGGAGCGGGTCAGGAACTCGTTGGCGGAGTACACGCCCTTCAGGCTCTCGCCGGGGATGCCCATGAAGCGGGGCAGACCGGCACCGGAGCCAACGAACACGGCCTCGTAGCCGTACTCGTCCATCAGCTCGTCGATGGTCAGCACCTTGCCGATGACCATGTTGCACTCAAAATCCACGCCCATCTTCTTCAGGCCGTCGATCTCCTGCTGCACGATGGCCTTGGGCAGACGGAACTCGGGGATGCCGTACATCAGCACGCCGCCGGCCACATGCAGGGCCTCGTAGACGGTGACCTTATAACCCAGCTTGGCCAGGTCGCCTGCGGCAGTCAGACCGGCAGGGCCTGCACCGATGATGGCAACCTTGTGGCCGTTCCATGCGGGCACGATGGGGGCGGTGTGGACGTTTTCGCGATGCCAGTCGGCCACAAAGCGCTCCAGGCGGCCGATGCCCACGGGCTCGTTCTTGATGCCGCGAGTGCACTTGCCCTCGCACTGGCTCTCCTGGGGGCAGACACGGCCGCAGACGGCGGGCAGGGAGGAGGAGCGGGCAATGACCTGATAGGCGGCTTCAAAGTCGCCCTCGGCCACATGACCGATGAACTCGGGGATATCGATGCCCACGGGGCAGCCGGTCTGGCAGGGCTTGTTCTTACAGTGGATGCAGCGCTTTGCCTCGTTCACGGCCATCTCTTCGGTATAGCCCAGTGCAACTTCCTCAAAGTTCTTGTTGCGGACGTTGGGGTCCTGGGTGGGCATGGGGCACTTTTTGGGATCCATATTGAAAGCCATCTTACTTTGCCTCCTCAGTCTTGAACAGATTGCAGGCCTTCTCGCGGGCCTTTGCCTCAAAGGGGCGGTACATGGTGCCGCGGGCCATGGCTTCGTCGAAATCGACGAGGTCACCGTCAAAGTCGGGGCCGTCCACGCAGGCAAACTTGGTCTCGCCGCCCACGGTCAGGCGGCAGCCGCCGCACATGCCGGTGCGTCGATCATAATGGGTTCATGGAGACGATGCTCTTCAGCCTGTGCTTCTGGCAGGTCTTAACGACGAATTTCATCATGATCAGCGGGCCGATGGTGATGACCAGATCATACTGGTTGCCGGCGGCTACCAGCTCGTCCAGAGCGGCAGTGACCACACCCTTGGTGCCGTAGCTGCCGTCATCGGTCATAATGCGCAGCTCGTCACTGCAGGCGTTGAACTCGTCCTCGAGGATGAGCAGATCCTTATTGCGGAAGCCGATGACGCTGTGGACGGTGCAGCCCTGGTCGTGCAGCTCCTTGGCAATGGGCAGGGCGATGGCGCAGCCCACGCCGCCGCCCACAACACAGACCTTTTTCAGGCCCTCGGTCTCGGTGGCGCGGCCCAAGGGGCCCACAAAGTCATGGACGCTGTCGCCTGCATTCAGGCTGTTCAGCTCCATGGTGGTGCCGCCCACGATCTGGAAGATGATATCCACAGTGCCCTTTTCGCGGTCGTAACCGGCCACGGTCAGGGGGATGCGCTCGCTGTCCTCAAACGGGCGCACAATGATGAACTGGCCCGGCTTTGCCTTTTTGGCAATGAGCGGGGCTTCAATGACCATCTTTGTCACGGTGGGGTTCAGCGCGACCTTTTCAGTGATCTTGTACATTGCGGTTGCTCCTTTTTCTGGCAAAATCTCGGCACAAAAATACGTCTGCCCGCCCGCGCGGCACAGCAGACGTGTTTTTGTGCAACTTTTTGACAAGTTTATTATAACCTCTTTAAGAAGGGAAAGCAACCGAATTTTCTTTGTGTCTGCCGCCGCAAAGCTGAAACATTTCGGTTTCATTCCGGTTTCGGCTTTGTTTTTGAAAAACAGGCGCAGACAGGCGTGTTTTGCAAAAAGTCTGATTTTTTGGAAATTTGTTGTTGACAAAGCCTGCGTTTTACGCTATAATAGCCAACGTCGCCGGGAGCGAAACCCCGGCAGACCACATGAAATGTGCGGCCGTAGCTCATCTGGTAGAGCGCCACCTTGCCAAGGTGGAGGTAGCGAGTTCGAGCCTCGTCGGCCGCTCCATTTTGTGGAAGTTTAGCTCAGCTGGGAGAGCATCTGCCTTACAAGCAGAGGGTCAGCGGTTCGAGCCCGTTAACTTCCACCATGTGGCCCGGTAGCTCAGTTGGTTAGAGCACCAGCCTGTCACGCTGGGGGTCGTCGGTTCGAGCCCGATCCGGGTCGTTGCTGCTTCTCTGGAAGCAGCTTATATGCCTCTGTAGCTCAGTCGGTAGAGCAGGGGACTGAAAATCCCCGTGTCATTGGTTCGATTCCGATCGGAGGCACTTTATATGCGGCCGTAGCTCATCTGGTAGAGCGCCACCTTGCCAAGGTGGAGGTAGCGAGTTCGAGCCTCGTCGGCCGCTCCAGACAAACAAGCCACTGCAAAACATGATTCGTCGTGTGATGCAGCGGCTTTTTTGTACGTTGAAAGCTTTTTTGGAATTGGAAAAGGAGGGAAAAACGCAGTGATATTCGGCAAGTACATCAACCGGTATTACCTCAAGCATGCTCCCGTACTGCTGCTGGGCCTTGCCGCCCTGCTGACGGTGGATTACATCCAGCTTTTGATCCCGCAGCTCTACCGGCTGGTCATCAACGGGGTGAACCTTGGCCAGGTGGTGGTGAACGGTGAGACGCTGCCCTTTACCAAAGAGGTGCTGCTGCAGCACATCTGCCTGCCCATGATCTGGATCGTGGTGCTGATGGTCATTGGGCGCTTTTTGTGGCGCATCTGTTTCTTCGGCTCGGCGGTGCGGGTCGCGGCAGACCTGCGGGAGCGGATGTTTGACCACAGCCGCAGGCTGTCCCAGCAGTACTATCAGGTGAACAAGGTCGGCAACCTGATGAGCCTGTACACCAACGACCTGGACACCATTCAGGAGTGCTTTGGTGACGGCGTGCTGATGTTCTTCGACGCGCTGACCCTGGGTCTGCTGGCCCTTTATAAGATGTGGACCATGGACGTGCGGCTGACCCTGCTGGCCCTGATCCCGGCGCTTATCATGTTTGCCATCGGCACCCAGATGAGCAAGGTGATGACCCGGCGCTGGGAGGAGCGGCAGGAGGCCTTCTCCGGCCTTTCCGATTTCGCGCAGGAGAACTTTTCCGGCATCGCGGTCATCAAGGCCTTTGTCAAGGAGTACAAGGAACTGCAGGCCTTCCGGAAGCTGAACAAGGAAAATGAGGAGATCAACGTGACCTACACGAAGATCGCCACCCTGCTGGAGGTGCTGGTGACCCTGTTCGTGGAGTCCGTGGTCTGCATCATTCTGGGTTACGGCGGTTATCTGGTCTATCAGGGCCGGTTCAACGCCGGCCAGCTGGTGGAGTACATCGGCTACTTTGAGGCCATCGTCTGGCCCATCATGGCTGTGTCCATGCTGATCGAAAAGACCAGCCGCGGCAGGGCCTCCCTGAACCGCATCACCGAGCTGCTGGATGCTCCCATCGATGTGGCCGACCGCCCCGGCGTGGCCGACCTGACCGACCCCAAAGGCGGCATCGAGTTCCGCCACCTGAACTTCCGCTACCCGGACGGCGAGTACGATGTGCTGCGGGATATCTCCTTTACCATTGCGCCCGGCGAGAGCGTGGGCATCGTGGGCAAGACCGGTGCGGGCAAGACCGCCCTGGTGGACCTGCTGCTGCGCACCTATAATGTGCCGGACGGAACCTGTTCGTGGACGGCAGGGATGTGAACAGCCTCTCCATCCACTCGGTGCGCAATGCCTGTGCCTACGTTCCGCAGGATAATTTCCTGTTCTCGGACACCATCGCCCACAACATTGCCTTTGGTGTGGACGATGCCACCCCCGAGGACATCGAGCGGGCGGCAAGCATGGCCGATGTGCGGGATAATATCGTGGATTTCAAGGACGGCTACGAGACCGTTCTGGGCGAGCGTGGCGTGACGGTGTCCGGTGGTCAGAAGCAGCGCATCTCCATCGCCCGCGCCCTGCTCAAGGACGCACCCATCCTGATCCTGGACGACTCCGTCTCGGCGGTGGATACCAGCACCGAGAAGATCATTCTGGACAACCTCAAGAACAGCCGGGCAGGCAAGACCACCCTGCTCATTGCCCACCGCATTTCCACGGTGGAGCGGCTGGATAAGATCATCTTCCTCAACGAGGGCCGGGTGGAAGCCGTCGGCCCCCACGACCAGCTGTATGCTTCCTGCCCGGAGTACCGCCGGATGGTCGATCTGCAACGGCTGGAGGATGAGACGAAGGGAGGCGAAAACGCATGATGCATCTGAATCCGTTGGTTCTGGTGGGCGCTGTCATCGGCGTGATCACCGCCCTGCTGGTGGCAGCTTATGCCGCCGTCAAGGACAAAAAGACCGCCATGGGCTTTGAGCGCAACATGGAGGACGGCGAGATCATGCGCCGCCTTGCCCGCTATGCCCGGCCCTACCTGAGCAAATTCCTCATTGTGGGCCTGCTGATGCTCTTCTCCATTGCCTACGATATCATTTCACCCCTCATCGTGGGCCGCATCGAGGAGCTGGTGGCCGGGGAGTTTGAACTCCCGCGCCCTCTTCCTGGGCGTGTCAGTGTATGCAGGCGTGCTGGTGTTCTCTATGGCAGCACCTACCTGCAGGCCGTGATCCTGCAGCGGGTGGGCCAGCGCATCATCTCCGATCTGCGCGAGGATCTGTTCAGCCACATTGAATCTTTGGCACACGAGCAGCTCAACGAGATCCCCGTGGGCAAGCTGGTCACCCGAGTGACCAACGATACCAACGCCATCTCCATGATGTTCACCAACCTCTTGGTCCAGCTGACCAAGAACAGCTTTGTCATTCTGGGCATTCTGGTGGCCATGCTCTGCCTGAACTACGAGCTGACGTTGATGGTGCTCTGCTTTGTGCCCTTCATCGTGATCTTCACGGTCATCTTCCGCAAGTTCTCCCGCCGCGCCAACCGCAAGCTCAAGAACGCGACCACCGATATCAATACCTATCTGTCCGAAAACCTGTCCGGCATCAAGGTCACCCAGATCTTTGGCCGGGAGGACGAGAAGATGGAGGACTTCCGCCAAAAGAGCCAGAAGCTGGCCCGGGCCAATCAGGAGCAGATCTTCGTGTTCAGCGTGTTCCGTCCGCTGGTGTATATGCTCTATGTCAGCTCGATCCTGTGCCTGTTCTATCTGGGCGGCATGGGTCACCTGAACAACGTCAGCTTTCTGGGTCAGACCATTTCCAGCGGCACCATCGTCACCTTTTATATGTACATCTCCAAGTTCTTTACCCCCATCCAGAACCTGGCCGAGCAGTTCAACTGGCTGCAGTCGGCGCTGGCATCGGCAGAAAAGGTGTTCTCCATCATGGACATCCAGCCCAGGATGCAGGATGCCCCCGATGCCATTGAGCTGGACGAGGTGAAGGGCGAGATCGAGTTCCGGGACGTGTGGTTCAGCTACATTCCCGGCGAGTGGGTGCTGCAGGGCGTTTCCTTCCATGTGGATGCCCGCCAGACCGTGGCCTTTGTGGGTTCCACCGGCTCCGGCAAGAGCACCATCCTCTCCCTGATCTGCCGGAACTACGAGTTCCAGAAGGGCCAGATCCTGATCGACGGCATCGACATCCGCAAGATCAAGATCTCCTCCCTGCGCAGGCACTTCGGCCAGATGCTGCAGGATGTGTTCCTGTTCTCGGGTACCATCCGTTCCAACATCGTTCTGCGGGAAGAGGGTATCCCCGACAGCGAGATCATGGAGGTGTGCCGCTACGTCAACGCCGACAAGTTCATCAACAAGCTGGACCACGGCTGGACGAAGAGGTGCGTGAGCGTGGCAACAACTTCTCCGCCGGACAGCGGCAGCTGCTCAGCTTCGCCCGCACCATCATCCACAAGCCCAGCGTGATGATCCTGGATGAAGCTACCGCCAACATCGACACCGAGACGGAGCTGCTCATTCAGGATTCGTTGGAAAAGATGCGTACCGTGGGCACCATGCTCATAGTGGCCCACCGGCTGTCCACCATCCAGCATGCGGACAACATCATCGTGCTGTCCCACGGTAAAATTCTGGAGCAGGGCACCCACCAGCAGCTGCTGGCCCGGCATGGCCGCTACTACCAGCTGTACACCCTGCAATACCACAAGGCGCAGCTGAACGCAGCCGAATAAGCGCAGACAGAAAGGCCGCTGACCTGAGATGGGTCAGCGGCCTTTCTGTCTGCACCGGGGGTGGAGTCGTCCGCTTCCGGATCGTCGAGGGAGCACAATTAACACTTGCAAAACAGGTGCATCGCTCGTATAATAAAATGTGGTAAAATAATAAAAAAGAGAAATGGAAAGGAGGGGCCACAGGATGCAGTGGATCGATGCGATCGGCTACGAAGAAGTGATGACCTTTCTGCGCAGTACACCGGCGAACCTCTTTTTCAAGGATACGGAATGCCGTTATCTTTTTATTTCGGACGTTAGGACTTTCTTCCCCTACGGAGAAGGGCAGGAAGAGGATGTGCTGGGCAAGACAGATCTGGAGATCTGGAGCAGCGAGGAACAGGCCCGCTTTTATTATGAGCAGGACCAGAAGGTGCTTGCCACCGGCAAGGGAACCGGCTATATCACCGAGGTGCCCCGGAAGGATGGGACGGCATACTATCAGATCAAAAAGAACCCCGTTGTGCTGGAGGGAAAGATCATCGGCATCGTGGGGCTTATTGGTGATATCACCGAACGGGTGCGGCTGGAAAAGCAGGCCGAGAATTGGGCCATCCACGATGAACTGACCGGTCTGTATAACCGCAACTACCTGAAGATAAAGGGCGCAGAGCAGTTGAAGAAAACCACCATGCCCGTCACGATCATTATGGGTGACTGTAACTACCTGAAGCGTGTGAATGATGCCTACGGACACGAGTACGGCGACCTGCTGCTCAAGCGGGTGGGCCGGGTGATCCGGGAAAACCTGCCGCCGGAGAGCGTGGCCCTGCGGATGGGCGGCGATGAATTCCTCATTGCCTGCAACCACTTCTCTGCAGAAGAGGCCGAACAGCTGATCGAGAGGCTGCACGGGGAGCTGGCCCGCCAGAGCGACGACCGCCTCAAGCTGGATGTTGCCTTTGGATACCACACTGTGACAGAAGGCCCCTTTGATTATATCGCAGTCTACCATGCTGCCGACCGGGATATGTACCGGAACAAGCGCAAAAACCGCTGAAAATCCGGATGAAATAACAGCCTCAGCCCGATTTCCAAAGGGCTGAGGCTGTTTTGGTGATTTGTTACATCAGGCGGTGAGCACCAGCGCGCAGAGCGGCAGGGTGAGCACCGTGCCCATGAGGATGGCCAGCGCACCGGCTCCGATCAGCAAAAACAGCACAGCCACCTGCTGCGGCTTACAGGATCACATTTTTGATGAGCAGGGAAACGCTGCCGTCCGGATCATGGAGGAACTCCAGCTCGGAATCGGAGTTCAGCAGCTCGGTGGGGATCTTGACCTCGATGCCGTTGGCGGTGCGGATGCTCCGGCTCTCCATCCGGCGGATGCGGGCAGGGGTCACGGTGACAGGAGCAGCGGCCTCTTCCAGCACCTCGCTCTTCTCCACATAGTCATCAAAGGGCACAGCGGCCAGCGGGTATTCCTCGGCCAGCTGCTGGCGCACCTGCTCCACCGATACCTGATTGTCGTTGTCGGCAGCCTGGTTGGCAATGAGCATGGCCACCTGCGCATCGGCATGGGGCTCGTCCTCATAGGCATCCTTCACAGCCTGTGCGGCGGCCTCCTGAATGGCCTGCAGCTTCTTTTTCTCGGGCTCGGCTGGGTGTACTGGAACACAACAGAGGAGAGGTAGAACTCCTTGTGGCCGTCGATGTCGTATTTCTTTTCCAGCAGGCGCATGGAGTAGTCCGTCAGGTTGACGAGCGCACCCTCCTCCACTTTGCCGCTCTGGGTGGGAAGGCAGGCCCGCTGCTGGATGATGGAGTTGACCGGGGCACCCTCCACGGTCTCGGTGTAGTGGGTGTAGCCGTTTTTATAGTTCAGCTTGAGGATGCCCAGCCAGGGCGCGCCGTCCCGGGTGAAATCCACCACGGCCAGGTCCGCCCCGGGGATGGTGGTGTGGGCGTGCATGTAATCGAACAGCACCCCGCAATGCGGCAGGACAGATCAATGAAATCCTGATTGTGCTCCAGCTCGTTCCGGAAAGCTGA
>ENA-OQEB01001112-OQEB01001112.1-human-gut-metagenome-genome-assembly--contig:-NODE-1112-length-10298-cov-4.068725_pt1 | contig 10298 bp, 15 predicted proteins | sample MGYA00242787_ERZ504619 | MGnify/ENA primary metagenome ERZ504619 (study PRJEB26092, sample SAMD00036317) | human gut metagenome | host: Homo sapiens | study: EMG produced TPA metagenomics assembly of... | reverse complement strand
TGTTGGCGTTGATGGTGATGCGCCGCCACCGTCAGCGCGGGTCGGTGATGCGCTCAAACAGCTTTGCGCTTTCGCTGATGAGGGTGCTGCCAGATTGGTAGGGGCATCAAATCGAACGGTGCCGTGGGCTGCCTTGGGGATGGTTCTGCCGTAGCGGTCGGTCTGGGTCAGACCACGATAACCGCCCTTGTCCACGTTCTCCCGGTCGTAGCCTATCTCCAAGGTGATGGATTCCGTCACCAGCTTCTTTTCGGTGAGCCGGAACATCAAGATTTCTGCCATTTCCCGGACAATGAGTTTTGCTTTATCATACGGATAAGGAGTGGAAAGCACCTGTCCCTCGCTGATGCTATTGGTGCTGGGCTTGTAGCTTTTGATCTCTGCCATACCGCAGGGTTCGTAGCCCCATGCGTGGTCAATAAGGATTTCTGCATCCATGCCAAAAATTTCATACAGACGATCTTCTCCATGGATGGAAAACCGTGCCAAGTCCCCCATCGTATAAATGCCGTGGGCTTCCAACCGCTTGACGGTACCAGGGCCGGTCATCCAGAAATCCGTCAGCGGGCGGTGGTTCCACAGCAGATACCGGTAAGACTGCTCGTCCAGCTCTGCAATGCGGACACCATCCTTGTCCGCCGGGATGTGTTTTGCCACAATGTCCATGGCCAGCTTTGCAAGGTAGAGGTTGGTGCCGATGCCTGCCGTTGCAGTGATGCCGGTGTTGTACAGCACCTCCCGCACCATGGTCATGGCAAGCTCATGGGCGCTCATCTGGTAATAGGGCAGATAGCCTGTCACATCGATAAAAACCTCGTCGATGGAGTAGGGGTAGATATCCGCCGGGGACACATATTTGAGGTAGGTCTTGTAGATTTGGGTGGAAACGTCCAGATACCGCTGCATCCGGGGCGGCGCAACGATGTAGCTCAAGCCCAGCGCAGGGTCTGCGTTCAGGGCGTTGGCATCAAAAGAGGTTCTGGCGAAGTGGTACTTGCCGTCCTCTCCCCGGACTGCTTTTTTCTGCCGGATGGCAGTTTGCAGCCGCTGGGCGTTGACTTCCCGGACCCGCTGAACGGCTTCAAACAGCCGTGCTCTGCCGGGTATCTTGTATGCTTTTAAGGAGGGCGACACCGCAAGGCAGATGGTCTTTTCGGTGCGGGAGGCGTCTGCTACCACCAAATTGGTGGTCAGGGGGTCCAGATGACGGTCTACGCACTCCACCGAGGCATAGAAACTTTTCAGGTCGATTGCCAGATAGGTGCGCTGCGCTGCCATACTTCAGCCCTCCTTTGTAAAATTCACAACTATTTATCTTATTATAATAAATCTTTACGCCATTTTCAAGATGGAACGCTATTTTATCTGTGATATAGACAAACAAAAAAAGAGTGGCAGCATTTCAAGCTGAAACGCTGTCACTTTTTTTATAGGGCTGCTGCCCTGTTTAATATAAGATCCTCGAAACGTGATGTTCCTGTTTACCCAGATACAGCTCCACGATTATCCGTCCGTTTTCGGTGTTGCAGAGGTTCTCTTTGCAATATACCGACAAAAGATCTTCCTAACAAGAATACAGCGATGTAGAAAACCGTTCCATTCGCTCAGCATCTCCGGCTCACCGGACAAGCTGCTTCTGACAAAACTGCCAGAATTGTTCGGCAGCGTCCGGCAGACAGATTCCACGGCGGCGGGACAGATAGGCCATGCGCCAGGGTCCGGGGAAGTAAGAGGCAAAACCGTCAATGGAAGCTTTGGAACAGCGGATCATCCGGTAGCACGGCGATTCCAAAGCCGGATGCCACCAGCCCTGCAATGACAGCGTCCTCCTCCGTTTCCATAGCAACCGTTGGTGCTGCATGGATCTGGCTGAAAAGCGCATCCACATTTTTGCGCAGACCGGAGCAGGATGCAAAACAGATCTGCGGATATGGCAGGGTGTCCTGCAATGCCACGCTCTGCCTGCTGCTCAGTGGGTGCCCCAAAGGGGTGATCACCACAAAGGGCTTCCGATGAAAGGAAAAGGACTCAAAAACGGCGGCGTTGCCCGGTGAGGACGTGAAGCAAAAATCCAACCGTTTTTCCTCTACGCTTTGAGCAGACTTGCGCTGAATCCGTTCTCGCTGCGGAGCTGAAAGCGGACATCAAAATCTGCCTGCGCCTGAAAATTCCGCATCAGGTCGAACAAGCGTTGTTCCAAGGTGCGGATACTTCCCAGCAGAATCAGTCCCCCATTCTGACTGGCTTCCCGTACAGCCCGTGTTCCGCTGTCCAGAACATCCAGCGAGCTTTTGACGACACGAAGAAATTCGTGTCCATAGCGTGTCAGGCGGATGCTGCGTCCGGCTTTTTCAAACAGCGGAGCGCCCAGCTCCTGCTCGATCTGCGAGACCGCATAGGTCAGATTGGGCTGACTGATATGAAGCTTTTCCGCTGCTTTGCCGTAATGTTCCAGTTGAGCCAGAACTTCAAAATAGCGCAGATGATCCAAATTCACGAAGTAACACTCCTCAATTCAATAAAAAATGTTGATGAATTTCATAAATACGTTCCGTTTGTTTTCATCAAACGAAAGCCCTATACTAGGAACAACGACAATTCGTTTGAAAAATAACGAACAAAAAAGGAAACTGGAGGAAATACAAATGGAACGAAAAGTAGTTTTGATCACGGGCGGCGCAATGGGTCAGGGCAAGGCACACGCCCTGAAGTATGCACAGAACGGTTTTGATGTTGTTCTGGCAGATATGCAGGATCCCGAAGGCGAAACCTTCAAGGCGACCGTGGCAGAGATCGAAGCCGCCGGTGCAAAGGCACTGGCTGTCAAGTGCAATATCTGCTCGGACGAGGATATGCAGAATCTTTTTGCAAAGGCATGGGAGACCTTTGGTCGTTTGGATGTGGTCATTGCCAACGCTGGCGTCATCAACTTTGGCTATACTTGGGAGCTGACCGACGCACAGGTGGAAAAGGTCATCAACATCGACCTGATCGGCACCTGGCGCACGGATAAGTACGCTGCACTCTATATGCGCAAGCAGGGATTTGGACGCATCATCAACATTTCTTCCACCTCCGGCATGTACGGCACGCCGCAGCTTGCCACCTACTGCATGGCAAAGTGGGGCGTGCGTGGTCTGACCAAAACGCTGGCACAAGAGCTAAAGGGCACCGGCATCGTGGTCAACGATGTCTGCCCCACCAAGGTCAAGACCCCCATGTGCGAGACCGAGAGCTACGTCAAGTTCATCAACGACCTGACCGGCAAGGACTTCAAAAACTGGCAGGAAATGTACGAAGGCGTGCCTTTCCTTGAGGTGGAAGACATCTCCGATATGGTCTATTGGCTGGGCACCAGCCGTGCTGCCGGTAAGTTCAGTGGTCGTGATCTGGGTCTGGACCTCGGCACGCTGCAGCAGTAAGGGAGAATACCAATGAAGATCACAAAAATGACACGTTGGCGTGTGTTTGCAGGTGTCTGGATCCAGAGCCTGTTTACCTCCGCCACTGCCTTCTTCAGCCTGTTCGCCCTGCCGCTTACCAGCCAGTTCGGATGGAGCAGCGCCGACTTCAGCATGGCATACACCATTTATATGTTCGTCTACTGCGCCATGGGCTTTGTCGGCGGACTGCTGGCAGAAAAACTCCAGCCTCGGGTGGCCATCTATCTGGGCCTCTCCTTCTTTGCAGCAGGCTGGTTCCTCACCGGTTTTGCTTCTTCCATTCCGCAGTTGTATCTGTTCTACGGCGTCATGGCAGGTGCAGGTGCAGGCACCATTTACCCCACCTGCCTGCCACTGCGCTGAAATGGTTCCCGGATAAGAGCGGCTCGATCTCCGGCCTTGTGCAGGCTGGTGCCTCCTGCGGTCCCTTCATCATGTCGCCGATTGCCCAGTGGCTCATCAGCACCTACGGTGCCCAGATGGCCTGCCGCATTCTGGCCGTCATCTTCCTTATCGGCGTAGGTGCTGTGGCATGGATGATCGTCCCCTGCCCGGAGGCTGGATCCCCGAAGGCTGGAAGCCCACCGCAACCCAGGCAAAGGAGCTCCACGCAAGAACTACAACATTCCGGAAATGGTCAAGACCCCGGTGTTCTGGGTAATGCTGATCATGTTCATTTTTGCAAATGCCGCCGGTACCATGATGGTCAGTGCTACCTCTCCCATTGCACAGAATCAGATCGGTCAGTCTGCCATGACAGCTGCCATGTGCGTCAGCATTATGACCCTTGCCAATATGTGCGGCCGCATCAGCTTCGGCTTTATCTACGATAGGCTCAAGGGCTGGAATTCTCTAATCCTTGTTCTGGTGCTCAACGGCCTGTCCATGTGTATGCTGACGGTCGCAAAAAGCCTGCCCTACTTCATCGTCTGCATCTGCCTTGTGGGTTTCTCTTTTGGCGGTCTGCTGGTGGTATTTGCCCCCATCGTCAAGACGGTGTTTGGTTCCATGTTCTACAACCGGAACTACGGCCTTATCTTTATCGGCTACGGCATCGGTGCCTTTGTAGGCCCCAAGATCAGTGCCAGCTTCTACGACAGCACCGGTTCTTATGTGGCCGGTTATATCGGTTCCGCTATTCTGGCCGCTGCTGCCGTTCTCCTCGTCTTTGCCGCAAAGAAGCTCACCGCTTCCATGCAGGCAGCAAATGAAAAAGCCTGAGAACGCTTTCATTTTACCATAGGTTTTCTATCTTTTCCACCGGTTTTATTGGTAACCGGCTGCGCGTACAGGAACACCGGCTGCACAGCATGTGTGGCCGGTGTTTTTTGTTCGTCGGCCTGAAGTAAGTCGGGTGGGACGCTTTCCCTATAGACAGCCGTTCTGCCATGCGGTTTACTCGAATCAGATCAATCTTTTCAGGAGGAAAGTCATGGTGGGAGAAAACAACAAGGTCGTCATTGTTACCGGAGGAAGCTCCGGCATCGGACGGTGCACGGCATCCGCTCTGAAAGAGAATGGCTGCATCGTCTATGAGTTCAGCCGCAGGAATATCCCTATGGAGGGTGTCACCCATCTGTCTGTCGATGTGACCGATGAAGATGCGGTCAACGCCGCTGTGCAGCAGGTCATCCAAAAAGAAACTAAAATCGATGCAGTGATCAACTGTGCAGGTTTTGGCATTTCCGGTGCGGTGGAGTTTACGTCCATGGAGCAAGCCAGAGCACAGTTTGATGTGAACTTCTTCGGAACGGTCAATGTAAATAAAGCAGTTCTCCCTTCCTGCGCCGTCAGGGGAAGGGGCATATTGTGAACATCAGCTCCGTTGCCGCCGTAGCACACATTCCGTTCCAGACCTTCTACTCCGCAAGCAAAGCCGCCGTTTCCTCTTACTCTTACTCTTACGCTCTGGCAAACAAAGTCAAGCCCTACGGCATCCATATTACCGTCGTAGAATTGGGTGACATCTGCACCGGATTTACAAAAGCACGTCAGAAAAGCATTCTCGGCGACGATGAATACGGTGGACGTGTCTCCCGGAGCGTCAGTCAGATGGAGCATGACGAGCAAAACGGCATGGACCCGGCACGCATCGGACGGTACATCGCCGGTATTGTGGAGAAAAAGAACCCGGCAGTCGTTTATGTTGCCGGCGCACAGTATAAATTCCTGAGCCTTTTGTGCAAGCTCCTGCCCGCCGCAGCACGCGGAAAGATCGTGGGGAAAATATACGGGTAACAGGCGCATTGCTCTGCAAAGCTGCTAAAAGAGGATATGTACGCCGCCCGCAGGCGGCACGCTCTATTCCACCGATGATTCCTGAAGCCAGCCTTTGCGCAGCTGATCCAGTGCGTGGGTCTCAAGCCTTGAGACATAACTTCTGCTGATCTGGAGCAGCTGTGCCGTTTCCAGTTGGGTCAGGGGCGGCTGACCCGCCAGCCCGTACCGCAGCAGGATCAGCTTGCGCTCCCGGGCGGGCAGGCCCTCGATCAGCCTGCGCAGCCGCCGGGCCTCATCCTGCCGCTCACAGGCATCCTCCATGCAGAAACCGTCCTGCAGTACATCGGAAAGGGTCAGTGCGCTGTCCTCCTTTCCCGCTTCCAGTGTTTCCTGCAGGGAAACGACCACGCCATTTCTGCGCTCCCTGCGAAAATGCATCCGCAGCTCATTCTCAATGCATCTGCTGGCATAGGTCGCAAACCGCGCCTTGCGGGTGGTGTCAAAGGTATCCACGGCCTTCATCAGCCAATGGTTCCAATTGAGATCAGGTCCTCCTGGTCGCCAGGCTGGGCGTAGTATTTCTTTGCCACATGGGCCACCAGCCGCAGGTTGTGGCGAATGATCTTTTCCCGCGCACTCCTGTCCCCCGCCCGCAGGGCCGCAAAGGTTTCGATCTCCTCCCGCGCGCTGAGCGGCTTTGGGAAACTCCCCGCTTCCAGATGCAGCGCCAGCACCAGAAATTTTGTAGCGAAAAATTGCAGCAGCGTTAATAGCATACACAGCACCCCCTGGTGCTACTGTATGCTGTTGGAAGATCACAAAGTATTCCTCCGAATCCGGAGCACAGATGGCATTCTGCAATTTTCCTGCGGGTTCGTTCGTATTAAGGATAAGGGACCGAATTCTGTTGGTAAAACGGAGGAACCATTATGGCGATCTTTGAAAAGACCATTCAAAACAAGAAATTTGATCAGCTGCTCTGGAAGTTGGAAAACGAAATTCCGGCCAGCAGCTGGTCGGCAGAGCTGGAAGCCGGAAGTGATTTCAAAGAGGGCGATGCCCGGTGCAGCGTCCGCGTCTTTGAACGGTACAGCATGATGGGCGGTAATCGCCTGAGTCTGACGCTGACCATGTTTCAGAACGGGGACAGCCCGATCCGGTTATCCGCCATCACCGCAGGCGGCAGTCAGGCGGTGTTCTTCAAAGTGAACACCCTTGGAGAGGAATCCTTTTTGGAGGACGTAAAGGGACTGCTGGAAGAAATTTTGGAGGAGTAAGATGTTTTTCGCTGGATTCGATCTGTTGTTCAGCATCCTGTTTCCCATCCTGTTCCTTGTGGTTCTGGGCATGATCCTATACACCATCATCGGAAATATCCGCACATGGAATAAAAACAACCATTCGCCGCGGCTCACCGTTCCGGCAGCGGTGGTGGCAAAGCGCACGGAGGTCTCTCATCACCACACGGACAACACGATGATGCATACGTTTACCACCTATTATGTGACCTTTCAGGTGGAAAGCGGCGACCGTATGGAACTTACCGTAGACGGCTCAGAGTATGGGATGCTTGTGGAGGGCGACATTGGAAAGCTGAGTTTTCAAGGCACCCGCTATCTTGGGTTCCAGCGGAACTGAGTGCTTCTGCACTGCTGCCCAACTGGATGAATCGTAAGTTGAACAAGGCAGGATTACACACAAAAAAACATCTGCTGCCCCTTTGCCGGACGTGACAGCCTCCGGCGTGGGACAGCAGATGTTTTCCTTTTTTACGATGCAGTCAGATTCACTCCGCAATGGGCATGGTCTGGTAGAACCAGTCCTCAATGGCCTTGCGGGTCCGGGCGAAGAACTGCTTCACCGGGCAGGCAGCGTCGCGGGCTTCCTGCTCCAGATCCGTACCTTCGGGGAAATTGCGGATGACGGTATAGGCCACCGACTGCGGCGGCAGCGACATCATCACGGCAGGGTCGTGCACCACACAGATCTGCTCCCCTGCTGCAAGGGTAGCGGGATCGGAGGTGGTCTTTTCATCGTGATCCTTCCACTCGGTACGCTCAGTGATCACCATTTCATAGGTCTCCTGCCCCTCTGCGGTCACCAGTACGGACTCCACTGTACCGTCCGCAGCGCGGCTGATCTCTTCTACCGTACCATAGTAGTAGAGCCGCTCCGAAAACAGTGCCGAGGCAGCGGGCAGTGCACTGACACTGAGCATCAGCACTGCAAGCAGACAAAAGAACGAGCGATAGGTCTTTTTCATAAAAAGCCTCCATTTTTCATGTTGAAGCGGAGCACCCGCCGTATGGCGCTCCCGGATGCCTTATTCTAACACAACTCTTGTCGGATTTCTATATCCAGGCTTAACCGGCGGAAAAATATCGCAGAGGACGGCCAATGATCACGTCTTTTCCCGAAAAAAGCAAACCCGGAAGGCACACAGACCTTCCGGGCTTGCACTTTTGGCGATGCGCTGTGCGCATCTCAGACTACTTTACAGCTGGCAGGCGGTATCGTAGCCGGTACGGATGGCGTTGGAAATATCTGCAGCCTTGCCTGCGGCATCGCCGATGGCATACACCGGGATATTGGCAGCTTCCAGCGCAGCAGCGTCAAACTCGTTGGAGCGTGCGCCCATAGCCAGCACGATGTAATCGCAGGGGATGGTCACCTCTGCGCCGTCCTTGTTCTCACAGACAACGGCATCCATGCGGAATTCCTTGACCTTGTGGCCGGGGTACTGCTCCACACCGTAGGTCTTGTAGTTTTCCAGCAGGGTGGGCAGAATGGTGGTGCTCTCGCCTGCCGCGATCTTGTCCATCATCTCGATGACAGACACCTTGCAGCCCCGGGCAGCCAGATACTCTGCGGTCTCGCAGCCCACCATGCCGCCGCCGATGACAGCCACGGTGCCGTAGACCTGCTGCTCACCGGCCAGCACCTTCCAGCATCGGCACGTTCACGCGTCAATGCCGGGGATGCGGGGTGCGGCGCTATGTGCGCCCACAGCGTTGATGACTGCCTCAAAACCGGCATCCTTCAGCTGCTCTGCCGTGCGGGTCTGGCCCATGCACAGGTGCACCCCGGCATTGCAGACCGCGCGGATCAGATCCTGTGCGGCGCGGCGCATCTCCTCCTTGCGGGGAGGCACGCAGGCGATGTTCAGCTGACCGCCAGAGAGGTGGTCTTCTCAAACAGGGTCACATCGTGACCGCGCAGAGCTGCCACACGGGCTGCCTCCAGACCGGCAGGGCCGCCGCCCAGAACAGCCACCTTCTTTTTCTGTGCGGCAGGCTGGATGCTGCGGCTGTTCTCGTAGCCGTTCTCTGCATTCAGCACGCAGGACAGGAACTGGCGGTTCTGGATGGCATCGGTGCAGCCCTTGTTGCAGCTGATGCAGCGGCGAATATCGCAGGCCTTACCTGCAGCGATCTTTGCGCCCCAGTCGGGGTCTGCCAGCAGCGGGCGGCCAACAGCCACCATATCAGCCATGCCGCTCTCGATGACACGCTCTGCCATCTCGCATCCACGATACGGCCCACGGCGCTGACCGGCACGTTGACAGCCTTTTTGATGTCGCCGGCGATCCTGACAAAGAAGCCGTAGGCTGCACACCCATGGGAGGAATGGTATCGGCCATGTTGCCGGTGTGGTTGGCCTGGGCAACGTGGAACATATCCACGCCGTCCTCCACCAGCACTGAGCAAACTGCACGGCATCGGCCTCGTCGATGCCGCCCTTGCCGCGCTGCGGGGTAACGATGGACAGCTTGTAATCAATGATCATATCCGGCACAGCCTTGCGGATGGCGCGGGTCAGCATCCGGGCAAAGCGGACCCGGTTCTCCAGACTGCCGCCGAACTTGTCGGTGCGGTGGTTCATCCGGGTGGAGCACAGGCAGCCGTTCAGGCGGTCGCCGTGGATCTGGATCACGTCCACACCGGCCTTCTGGGCACGCACCGCGCAGGCGCACATCTTATCGATGATGGACATCAGCATCTCCTCGCTGACCTCATCGGTAAAGAACATCATATCGTGATGCAGGCGCTGACGCATCTCGTCAAACTTTTTCTGCATGAACAGGCTGTTGATGGCATCCACATCGTACTCCGGGTGGAAGAGCTGGACACCCAGCTTGGTGCCGTAGGCGTGAACGCTGTCGGCCAGCTCCTTGAAGCAGGGATCTGGCTGTCGTCAAACAGCTTGGGGGTGGGAGAAAAGCTGTTGATGGGTGCCACATCGCCCAGAACGATGTAACCCACGCCGCCCTTTGCCAAGCGGGTGTAGAAGCCCATGTCCTGCTCGCTGATCATGCCGTTCTTCTCGTAACCGGTGGTCAGCGGGGGGAACATAATGCGGTTCTTAAAGGTCTGTCCGCCCACTACAATGGGCTGCAGGATCATGTTTTCCATACAAATGCCTCCTTACAGATGTGCTTTGATGAATGCGGCGGTCTTTTCCTCCACGGCGGCACGAGCGGTCAGCGTGGCAAAGTTGTGTCCGCCGCCTGCAATGGTATCCACCTCGGGTGCGGTGTACCCCTCGGCATAGCGGCTGCAGGTTCCTCGTCCACCAGACGGTCATCGTCGCCCGCAGCAGAAGCACCGGGCCGTTGTAGCCCTTGGCCTCGGTAAA
>ENA-OQEB01001111-OQEB01001111.1-human-gut-metagenome-genome-assembly--contig:-NODE-1111-length-10299-cov-3.059379_pt1 | contig 10299 bp, 15 predicted proteins | sample MGYA00242787_ERZ504619 | MGnify/ENA primary metagenome ERZ504619 (study PRJEB26092, sample SAMD00036317) | human gut metagenome | host: Homo sapiens | study: EMG produced TPA metagenomics assembly of... | reverse complement strand
GATTTCGGTTCGGAGTTTCGCGGTCCGAACGTTTGCTGCAGGCTGGGAGTGCTTTGTACATGGTGTTGAGTCACGACCTCGCACGGGCGTCGCGCTTGAGCACGAGCACGAGTCGCTGGCCGGTACGGCCCGACGTCTCGTCGCGCATGTCGGCGATGCCCTGGATCTTGCCGTCGCGCACGCCTTCTCGGATGGAAGCGGCCAGACGGTCGGGATTCACCTGATACGGCAGCTCGGTGACCACCAGGCACATACGGCCCTTGATCTCCTCGGTGTTGACCACCGCGCGCATCGTAATCAGGCCGCGGCCGGTGCGGTACGCCTGCTCGATGCCCTTGTGGCCGAGGATCGTGGCGCCGGTCGGGAAGTCCGGTCCTTGATGATGCCGATGAGTGCGTTCAGCAGCTCTTCACGCTCGCTTCGGGATGATCGAGCGTCCAATGCACGCCTTCCGCCAGCTCGCGCATGTTGTGCGGCGGAATGTTGGTCGCCATGCCGACGGCGATACCGGACGAGCCGTTGGCCAGCAGGTTCGGGAAGCGCGCGGGCAACACGGTGGGTTCCTGCGTACGGCCATCGTAGTTGGGCACGAAGTCGACGGTGTCCTTGTCGATGTCTCGCACCATTTCCATCGCAAGCGGCATCATGCGGCACTCGGTGTAACGCATGGCTGCGGGCGGGTCGTCACCGGCCGAGCCGAAGTTGCCCTGCCCGTCGACCAGCGTGTATCGCATCGACCATGGCTGGGCCATGCGCACCAGCGAATCGTAGATCGCGGCGTCGCCGTGTGGGTGGTAGTTGCCCATCACGTCGGCGACGGGTCGGGCGCACTTGGAATAGCCGCGATCAGGACGGTAGCCGCCGTCATACATCGCGTACACGATGCGGCGGTGCACCGGCTTCATGCCGTCGCGCACATCCGGAAGGCTCGTTCGACGATGACGGAGATGGCATAGTCGAGGTACGACTGACGCATCTCCTTCTGGATGTCGGTGTGGGCCACGCGATTGTCGTCGAGGACCAACTGTTCGTTGGCCTGAGGGCTGATGGGCTCCATCGAGTGTTCGGCACGCTCGTCGTTCTGCTCCGGCAGGTCGGTGCCGTTGCTGTTTTCGTCTGCCACTTGGTTGTCCTTTGGTTAAATTCTGTTCGACCGTATGTTGGACGTCGTTTCTGTCGCTGTCATCGGTGGATCGGGACCACCCCCAGTCAGCTGCGCTGACAGCCCTCCCCCCGCCGGCGGGGCTTGGATTAGAACCTTAAGCGTCGATGAAGCGCACATCCTTGGCATTGCGTTGGATGAAAAGACGGCGCGGTTCCACGTCGTCGCCCATCAGCATCGAGAAGGTCTCGTCCGCTGCCGCGGCATCCTCGATGTGAATCTGCTTCAGGATGCGGTGCTCAGGATCCATGGTGGTCTCCCACAGTTCCTGGTAGGTCATCTCGCCCAGACCCTTGTATCGCTGGATGCCTTCGCCCTTGGGCAGCTGCCGGCCTGCGGCCTTGCCCTGGGCGAGTTTCTCGTCGCGTTCGCGGTCGGTGTACACGTAATCATGATCGCCGCGCGTCCACTTGAGACGGTACAGCGGAGGCATGGCCACATACACGTATCCTGCGGTGATCATCGGTCGCATGTAACGGAAGAACAGCGTCAGGTTCAGCGTGGCGATATGGGCACCGTCCACATCTGCATCGGCCATGATGATGACCTTGTGGTAGCGCACCTTGCTCACGTCGAATTCCTCGCCATAGCCGCCGCCGACCGCGGTGATCAGCGACTCGATGGTGTCGGACTTCATCATGCGGTCGATGGAGGCGCGTTCGGTGTTGAGAATCTTGCCTCGAAGCGGCAGGATGGCCTGCGTTTCCGGGTTTCGCCCTTGAATGGCGGAGCCGCCTGCCGAATCACCCTCGACGATGAACAGCTCGCACTCTTCGGGGTTGCTGGACTGGCAGTCCTTGAGCTTGTCGGGCATGCCGGCCGACTCGAAAATCGACTTGCGCCGGGTGTTCTCGCGGGCTTTCTTCGCCGCGATGCGGGCGCGGGAGGCTTCGATGGCCTTCTGGATGATGTTCTTGGCCTCTGCGGGGTGCGCGTCGAACCAGTCGCCGAGCTTGTCGGTCATCACGCGCTGCACGAAGGTCTTCGCCTCGGAGTTGCCGAGCTTGGTCTTCGTCTGCCCTTCGAACTGAGGAGTGGTCAGCTTGACGGACACGACGGCGGTCAGGCCTTCGCGCACATCGTCGCCGGAGAGGTTGTCGTCCTTCTCCTTGAGGATGTTCTTGTCTCGCGCATACCGGTTCACCAGCGAGGTCAGCGCTGCACGGAAGCCTTCTTCGTGCGTGCCGCCTTCTGTGGTGGAGATCGTGTTCGCGAACGTGTGCACAGCCTCGGAATACGCGGTGGTCCACTGCATCGCGACCTCGGCCGAGATGCCGATCTTGAGGTCTTCGGCCTCGAAATCGATGACATCCTCCTCGACGGGAGTGGCCTTGCGGGACTTGACCAGGTACGAGACATAATCCTTGATGCCGTTCATGTACTGGTAAGTCACGCTCTGGTGCTTCGGCTCGGTGGAATCGTCATCGCCGGCCACTTCGTCGCCGGCCAGATCCGGCTCGCGCAGGTCGGTGAGTGAAATCTTCAGTCCCTTGTTCAGGAACGCCATCTGCTGGAAGCGGGAGCGCAGCGTCTCGAAGTCGTATACCGTGCTTTCGAAGATCGCCGCATCGGGCCAGAACGTCACGGAAGTGCCGGTCGACTCATCCTCGGCCATCGGGGCGCCCTTGGCGAGGCGGGCCGTCGGATGCTGGTTGACGTATGTCTGGGTCCAGTGGAATCCCTGGCGCCGCACTTCGATATCGACTCGCGTCGACAGCGCGTTGACCACGGAGATGCCGACACCGTGAAGGCCGCCGGACACCGCGTATCCGCCGCCGCCGAATTTACCGCCGGCGTGCAGCTTGGTCATCACGGTCTCGACGCCGGAGACGCCTTCGCCGGGAACTTCGTCGACCGGGATGCCTCGACCGTCGTCAACGACGCGGATGCCGTTGTCCGGCAGGATCGTCACTTCGATATGCGTGGCGTAGCCGGCCAGTGCCTCGTCGACGGAGTTGTCGACGATCTCGTAGACCAGGTGGTGCAGACCGCGCGGGCCGGTGGAGCCGATGTACATGCCCGGGCGGATTCGCACCGCCTCAAGGCCTTCCAGCACCTTCAGGTCGCTGGCGTCATAATGGTCGGGCGATAAGGTGTCGTCAAGCTGGGCGTCATCGAGCTCATCCTGGGCGATGGCTTCATCGACCTCGCGGTCATGCTGCTCGGCGCTGCTCGCCGTCAGACCGCTGCCCGGAGCCTGCTCAGGCATGCCGGACTCGTCACGGGATTCATGTTCGGAATCCGATTCAAGAACTGCCACTAACGGTTTCCTTCCTGCATATTCTTTCGTCATGAAAGGTTGTTCTGCGGGCGATACGCTCTAAAACGCGAATAACGGGGGTTTCTAAGCGCTGAACCTATTATCCGCCAATCCTACCGTCTACGGGGACTTTGGCTCTCTGAGCGAATTTAGCGCCTCTTCATCCTTGAGCCGCGAAATGTCGCGGCACGGGGGCCTGTTACCTGAATCTTGTGGACGTCCAACCCCTGCAGGCGCTCCTTGATGGTACGTTCCAGCTGCGGAATCAGGTAGGTGAGCTGGGTGGCCCAAGCCGCGGAATCGGCACGGATGGTCATGACTCCGTCGCGCAGCCCGATGACCTGCGAATGCTGGGCGATGACCGGTCCGACCACCTGATCCCAGTGATTGCGCAGCTGCGCGATTTTCAGATACGGTATCCAATGACCGTTATTCGCAATCAGCGCCGTTACGCTGCCCAAGGTGCTCGGGTCACGGCCCGGCTTGCCGAAGTTCTCCCATGCGGCCTCGGCGTCAATCATCCGCTGACGCTTTCCTCCCGCCATCTTGGCGATGTGCTCGAACACCGTGGCGGGCAGTTTGCGCTGGTCGAGATGCAGGGTCGCGCAAATCGGCTCGTGCGAATCGTGTACATTGCCCGGCTTGACCGCGCTGCCCGGCTTGTCGGGCCTGCTCGGTGCCCCCGGCCCGCTCGGCGTATTCGGCTTGCGGGGTTCGGTCATTGTTCGCCGGTCCTCTCGGCATCCGCTTCGTCGCGCCGTTTGAGATCGGCCACTGCGATGCGGTTCACCGGTATCTCGCCGGATTCTGTCGACTCATTCGCCGGCCGTATCGGAATATCGCTTTCCGCGGCTGCGGTGATCAGTACCTGATCCTGAGCCGCGGCAAAACGCAGGATCTCGGTGCGGCGCGATTCGTCGAGCTGAGCGAACACATCGTCGAGAATCACCACCGGCCTGGTGTCGAAATACTCGCAGAGGGCCCGGTATTGTGCCATCTTCAATGCCAGGCCAACGTCCACATCTCGCCGTTGGAGGCGAATTCCCTGGCCGGCATGCCATTGAGCGTCACCAACAGGTCATCTCGTTGCGGGCCGATCAGATTGACGCCGCGAGACACCTCGCCGGGATAGATGCGCTGGAAATGCTGGCTTATCAGCGGTTCGGGCGCTGTGTTCCAAGGATCTCGTCGAATGACGCACGTATTCGACCGCTGCCTGCTCACCACCATCCTGCGCGGCATCCTGAATTTCCGCATTGGACGGCAAGTCGCCCGCCACACCGGCCAATCTGGCATACAGCGGGCCGAACGACTTGTTCAGTTCCGCGATGATGCGCTGCCTGTCGCGGCTGAGCGCGACTCCCGCCTCGATGAACTGTCCGGTCCAGATCTCCAGCCCGCTGAGCGCGGCGTCAATCGGGGATCCTGCACGCTGCCATTGACCGAGCTGTTTGAGCAGTGCCGCCCGTTGCTTGGCGACGTGCGTGAATGATTGCAACCGGTTCGCATATCCGGGAATCAGCAGCGAGGCGACCTGGTTGATGAACGAGCGGCGCACGGCGGGGTCGCCCGCCACAAGCTGCTGATCCTCCGGGGTGAAGCTCACGGTCGGCAGCGTGCCGAGAATCTCCCGCAGATACCGCGACTGGCCCGCCGTTGATGCGGGCGCGGTTGGCGCGCGTGCCGCAATCGTGGCTCAAGGGTGGTGGTCTGTGTCTGCCGGACCGGTTTCATGTCCGAGATATCCACGGCATCAGCGCTGGCATTGACGCCATCATCAGCGGCTCCGGATCCGTCACGGATTCGATATTGGCCCGGATCGTCGCTGCATGTTCGCCGCGCTGCACCAGCGGAACCGAGCTGGATGTGCGATGGCTCAGACCCGTGGACAGCACTTCTATCGCTTCGACGATGTTGGTTTTCCCAAGCCCGTTCGCCCCCTGCAGGATGTTGATGCCCGGCGTGAGGTCGAGCACGCAATGGTTCCATGACCGGTAATGGTCAAGCGCAAGACGCGAAATGTACAAGATGGGCTCCTGTCATGTCATCGCCGGCACCGTGTGTTTCGGCGGTGCCGGCGATTCGATTCGGATTCCAGTGTTCAGCCGTCGGGCTCAGCTGTTGAAACGCATCGGGACGAGCAGATAGCGGTAATCCATCGATTCGTCGCTGTCCGCCTCCTGCTGGCCGTTGAATTCGACGGGCTTGACGGCCGTGGTCATCTTCATGCGCACGAACGGCTCAGTGATGGCGCTCAGGCCTTCGATCAGGTAGGACGGGTTGAACGCGACGGTGATGTCTTCGCCGTCCATGTCGATGTCCAGCATTTCCTGCGCCTGGCTTCGTCCACGGCGCCGGCGGACAAGGTGACCTCCTGGCCGGAGAACACCATGCGGATCGGGGCGTTGCGTTCGGCGACCAGCGCGACGCGCTTGATGGCGGCGATCAGCAGCTGCTTGTCGATGACGGCCTGAATCGGGTATTCGTCGGCGAACAGGCGGTCGACCGCAGGGAATTCGCCGTCGATCAGCTGGGATGTCGAGACGCGTCCGGCGTTCTCGAAACCGAGCAGCGTGGGGTTGTCGGCGTCGAAATCGATGACGACGTTCTGGTGATCGTCAAGTGCGCGGGCGACGTCGCGCAGCAGGGATCCGCGCACCAGTGTGGTCGTAGAGGTGTCGATGTTCTGCGGCGTCCAGGTGAACGTGGCACGGGACAGGCGGAAACGGTCGGTCGAGGTCATGGTGACTTTGTCGCCGTCGAACTGCATGCGCACGCCGGTCAGCACCGGGCGGTTCTCCTCGCGGGAGACCGCGACGCTGGCCTGGGTTACGGCCTGGATGAACGTGGGTGCGTCGACCTGGCCGAGCTTTGCCGGTACGACCGGCAGATCCGGGTATTCGGCATCGGGCATGAGCTGCATGGTGAACGTGGACTTGCCCGAGTTGATGGTCATGGTGGAGCCGTCGGTCGACAGGTAGGTCTTTTCGGCAGGCAGTGACTTGGTGATGTCGGCGAGGAGTTTGCCGAGTACCAGTGCGGTTCCGGGTTCGTCGATACCGGCTTCGATGTGGTGACGTGCGGAAATCTCGTAATTGAACGCGGACAGTTGAAGGGTGCCGTCGATGGCTTCGAGCTGGATACCTGCAAGGATGGGGCTCGCCGGGCGGGCGTCAATGACGCGGGTCGTCCAGGCTACGGCGTCGGCGAGAGCCGCGGAATCGATTTCTACTTTCATGGGTTCCCTCATTTCACGATGTGCTTGGCAACATTCTAGCGGGTCATGTTCGGATTGTTTTTCTCATGCGCGAAGTGAGTTATCATCACGACGGTTATCGAAAGAGAAATAAGATAGTCGTAGTAATAAGCCCTGTGGATAGTGTGGATAACTGCGCGAATCCTTGTGTTTATATGGGCTGAGTAACCCACAGATTATGTGGATAACTTTCCGGACAAAATGTGCATAAGTACCGAGTTATCCACATTTTCGGCGAACTGTTTTGATTGTCCACATTTCCTGTGGATTAATCCACTGTTCATCCACAAAAAATGTGCAGTAGTCCACAAGTTATCCGCAGGCTCTACCCACATTTGTGAATAAGCATGTGGATAACTTTTCTTTCAAGCAGCAGACCGTTCGGCGTGTTGCGCCTGTTTTATTGTACAGATTAAATATGTATGTCTATATTATTTGAGTCTGATAGGTCCTGTCGACGGTGACGAATCAGGCCTTCATCCAGCAGAATCACGCACAGCGACGAAAAAAGGCGTTTTTGGTGTCTCAGCGCGATCGTGCCAGACGGGACCATTGCACAGCCGAGAGAAAACGACTGTCGTCACTCATTGCCGCGCTGCTTGAGGCGCGCGGTCAGCTCGGTCACGTAGTTGTAAATTTCAGGCTTTTCCTGCATATCATCGCTGACGCGGGTATACGCGTGCATGACCGTGGTGTGATCGCGGCCGCCGAACACTTCGCCGATATCGACCAGGCTCATGCTGGTCATCTCACGGGCAAGATACATGGCGACCTGACGGGCCAGCGCGATGTTTTTCGTTCGCGCGCGCCCGACGATGTCGTCGAATGTCAGATGGAAATACTTCGCCGTCTGCCCGATGATGTCGGTCGGCTTGATTTCCACGTCGGTGGTGAAGAAGTCCTGCAGCGTCTGCTCGGCAAGCGCGCGGGTCACCGGCTGACTGCTCAGCGATGCCACCGCGCTCACGCGAATCAGGGCGCCTTCCAGCTCGCGGATGTTCTCGGTGAAGCGCTCCGCGATCAGATTCAGCACGTCATTCGGTGTCGAAGTGCCGTTCATCGAAGCCATCATGCGCAAAATAGCGATGCGGGTCTCAAGATCAGGCGGCTTGACATCGACGGTGAGTCCGGAGTCGAAACGCGAGATGAGTCGTGCCTCGAAGCCCTTGAGGTTCTTGGGCGCGACATCGGACGCGATGACGATACGCTTGTTGGCCTGATGCAGCGCGTTGAATGTGTGGAAGAACTGTTCGAGGGTCGCTTCCTTGCCGCCGAGGAACTGGATGTCGTCGATGAGCAACACGTCGACCTCGCGGTATCGGCGGTTGAATTCTGCGATGCGGTTCTGGCTCTGGGCCGGGGTCTGCAGTGCCTCGATGAATTCGTTGGTGAATTCCTCGCTGTTGACGTATCGGACCTTGAGCGTGGGATCCTTGACCAATGCATAGTTGCCGATGGCGTTGAGCAGGTGGGTCTTGCCCAGTCCCGATCCGCCGTAGATACACAACGGGTTGAATTCCTGCCCGGTTCCCTCGGCGACCGCAAGCGCGACAGTGCGTGCGAAACGGTTGGAATCACCGGGAACGAACGTGTCGAACGTCGAGTTTTTGTTCAGATGGGTTTCCGGATCGCGCATCACCTTCTGCTGCCGGACCGGAAAACTCGGCTCGCCGGGTATTCGAGGAGCCGTGGCGCCTGGTTGCTGATTCGCCTCCGTCATTTCCGCGGAATCGAATCGATGGAGGAGATTGACTGCATGCTGTTGGCATGTAGGATTCCTGAGCCAGATCGGCGACGGTCGGCGACGGATTCGCAGGGAATGGTTCGCTCGGTTTCGCCGCAGTATCGGGATGCCGGTATTCCGGCGGCTGCGGTTCCGGTTGGGACACCTGAGGAGCCACGATTTTGAACGCCGGGAACATGTCGTTTCCGGATATGATTTTCAAAGCGTTGAGCAGCGGCGCATTGAGTTCATTCTGCAACGCTTGCTGCGTGGCCATGTTGCTTACGCACAATACGATGGTCGTGCCATATACCGCTTCCGGTACGACTCCTTCAAGCCAGCTCTTGTCGCGCGGCGACAGCGTGGGATTCTGCTTGAGCAGACGCAGCGTGTCCGACCATATCCGCGTGGCTTGCCCGGCTGGACCGAGAAGGTCATCCGACATTGTGACCTCCTTCAGGTATGTGTGCCGGTGCGCACCGCAGCGGATGCGCTACGGTAGCTATAATAAGTACAACAACAACAGGATATATGTACTCCACTTTAGCCAAGTTATCCACAGCTTAGCGTGTTGTGTCGCCTCAATTGTGAATAACATTCATGTAATTTGTGGATAACTTCTCTACATGTTTTGGCGTGTTTCCAATGTTTTCCGCTGCTCTGCAAGGGGCACGACACACTGATAAATCGTGAAGAAATTGTTTTCATTTTGATTTTTGGGCATGGCTCAGAGTACCGTTATAGAGCTTGACTCATGAGAGCCGTGCATTAGCATGGCAAAAACCGGGAGCATAACTATGAAGAGGACATTCCAGCCCAACAACCGCCGTCGCTCGATGAAGCATGGTTTCCGCGTGCGCATGCGCACCCGTTCCGGCCGCGCGATGATCAACCGCCGCCGTAACAAGGGACGTAAGTCTCTGTCCGCCTGATTGCGGTAGGTGACGAAGGCGAGTGAAGCGGCTGAAAAGCCATCGTGACTTCATCGCAGTGCTGAAGCGTCGCTTCAAGGTGACGGATTCGGATATCGTCGTGCACTTTGTGGTGCATGACGATACCCGTGATGTTCAGGCATCTGCGGATATCATGAGACGTATGGGACTTGCCGTCAGCAAGGCTGTTGGTAACGCTGTAACGCGTAATCGTGTGAAGCGTCGATTTCGTGTGCTCGCAAGACGATATGAAGATATGCTTCCGATGCAGTGCGATATCGTCGTGAGAGCCAAACCCAGCGCATCGCGTGTCGATTTCGCTGACCTTGACCGACAGTTTTCCCGTTGCTTCGCCAAAGTCACGACTACGCATGAACGCAGGGTGAGTCGCTGATGTCAGCCATCGGATCGGCGCTTATCGGCATGATCAAGTGGTACCAGAGGGCCATTTCGGCGAAAACGCCGCCATGCTGCAAGTACTATCCGAGTTGCTCACATTACGCGATCACTGCGGTTCGGCGCTTCGGCGCGGTAAGAGGAATCGTGCTGTTTATTTGGCGTTTTCTTCGCTGCAACCCTTGGAGTCGTGGCGGCATCGATGATGTTCCGCAACATTTTTCACTGTGCTACAGATTTCGCTGGTCGAAGGCATATGAGAAGCCTCGACTCACACCAATGGCCGATGATTAAGGAGATGGCCTGATGAACACTTCCGGAGAATTTCTTCTTGACAGAGGCATTTGGGGCTGGCTGTATAAGCTGCTGACCCCACTTGAGTGGCTCATGACCCAGGTCATGGTCCTGTTCCATAAGTTCCTCACCCTGCTGGGCATGGCACCGATCGGCATCTCTTGGGTGCTGGCGATCGTGTTCCTTGTGCTCGTGGTGCACGCTGTATTTTGCCGGTTTATCTCAAGCAGATGAAGTCGATGCGCAAGATGCAGGCCTTGCAGCCCAAGATGCAGC
>ENA-OQEB01001110-OQEB01001110.1-human-gut-metagenome-genome-assembly--contig:-NODE-1110-length-10300-cov-4.448540_pt1 | contig 10300 bp, 12 predicted proteins | sample MGYA00242787_ERZ504619 | MGnify/ENA primary metagenome ERZ504619 (study PRJEB26092, sample SAMD00036317) | human gut metagenome | host: Homo sapiens | study: EMG produced TPA metagenomics assembly of... | reverse complement strand
CCCGGGAGCTGCTCTCCCTCTGCCCGGCCTTCGACTGTCTGGACGAGTACCGGGCCCGCTGTTTTGTGCCGGGCCACTGGGTCACTGTCTGCACCGGGGCCGAGACCTATGCCGCAAAGGCCCTTTCCATTGACGATGCGGGCCGTCTGGTGGTGGAGCGCGAGGGCGGCAGGCAGGTTGCCCTGCAGCACGGCGAGGTCAGCATCCGGCCGACAAGGACAGGGTGAGGTGGATTGTCAAGGAGGAGAGGTCGTCCTCAAAAAAAAAATTCCCAGTCAGGTGAAAGGATTCCTCATTTTTTGCATTATAGGAAGTAGAAGAGTATAAGCCCCCTACCACCCAGCCGGGAGACCGGCGCAAGGAAAGTGAGGAATCCCCTATGAAGAAGCGACTACTCAGCCTGTTGGTGGCAATCAGTATGGTGCTGACGTTCCTGCCCGTGTCGGCATTGACCGCAGCAGCGGAGGATAGCAGCAACGGCGAACTTAAAATCGGACAAAACGGTTATCCTGTTCTGGATCATATCCCTCACCAAACAGTCAACGGGCATGATATCTACACTGGTGATGGCTGGACTTACGATGCCGATGAAAATTGTAAAATTCTGACCCTGTGCCCCAGTGCACCAACAAACTATGATTTTTGGGCCATTCACGAAGTGAACTTTAAAACCAACTGTAACCTGGTAATTGGTTCCCATGCAGCTGTTACCGGCGGATCTTTTAATGCTTCTGTTACCAACAGGGGCACAATAACTGGCGGCATCTTTGGCAATGCTGTTACCAATCATGGTAAAATAATTGGCGGTAAATTTTACTCTTCAGTCACCAATGAATCGGATGGCATCATTGAAAATGGTCAGTTTGGTCGTTATTCTCACCTGTGCACCGTTACAAACAATAGCGGCACGATCAACGGCGGCACTTTCCAAGATGAGCTAACCGGAAGTGGCATAGAACCGGGTTATACCCTCACAGCAATAACACCCAAAAATTTTATCAGTGTTTCGGTCAATGGGTATCGCAATTCATGCTATATCATCCCGAATCAAACATATCATGCTTCTGTCAGAATTGTTTATGCTTTTGACAATTATAGTGGTTTTCCATCACTCCCACCACTTGATGTAGCCATCAATAGTGCGCAGCACATGCTTCTGTCCGACTGGTATGGGATCGATCTCAAGATTGAGTTCAAGGATATCAGCGGAGTTTATGAAGTCACCTTCACCGCACCGCCTGCAAATGGCTCAACCGTAACCATCAGCCACTGACCCGGCTGGTGATTGACAAGGACGGCTACCCTGCCGTGGCACAAGATCGGAATGGCAACCGGGCAAATTATCCCGGCGATGGTTGGAAGTTTGAAAACAACAGCCTGACTTTGGAGCCTGCCGCCGAGAAAAGCTATGACTTTAACAACACCGACCTGAACCCCCATAGAGTGGCGGTGAACTGCCCGGTTACGGTGGACAGCAACGCCACCATCACCAACGGCATTTTCCTGAAAGAAGTTACCGGCAGCGCCAGCGCCCTGAACGGCGTGTTCCTGAATGTTCCCACCGGCTGCGAAGCAAACGCCAAGAAGATCACGGTTTCGGATAACGGAACCATTACGGCCCTGAAAACCAGCGGCGATACCACCACACTGGACAGCGCCGCCAATGAACTTTATGTGGTCGGCCAGCCCACCGGTACCCTGTATGTGACCCTGAGCAGCGGCAAGGTACGGGAAGTACAGCTGCCTCTTACGGCTGACCTTGAGCTGCAGCTGAACGACCCGAAACCGGAACCCAAACCCGAACCTGAGCCGAAACCGGAACCCGAGCCGGAACCGGAGACCTACACCCTGAAAGTGGTGGGCGGCAGCTTTACGACCGGCGAAAGGGATGCGCTGACCAGCGGCACCGTGCCGGTGAATGCAGAAGCAAAAGTGACCCTGAACCCGGATGCCGTACCGGAGGGCATGGTGTTCGACCAGTGGGCCATCAGTGAGGAAAGCCTGCTGGGCAACCCCAATGTGGCCTACAACGCCGAAAGCTTTACCATCCGGCCAATGCAGTGGAAAAAGGCAAGACCGTTACCGTGGAAGCCAGTACCGGGAAGCCACCATTGAAAGCGAAGGCCCCGGCATTCTGGGCACCGCCGCCATAATCGGCACGGCGGGTGCTGGTGCTGCTGTGCTGGGCTACACCGGCTACATGATCGGCACCGAGCTGTACCTGAACACCATCCTGCCTGCCGGTGCAGCCATCCCCAACAACGCCGGGGAGCTGGCCCTGCTGCTGTGGAAGCTGCCGGGACCCCAGCCCCCGCTGCTCTTCTCCCTGCCGATGCTGCCCCGGTCCAGCAGGCCCTTGCATGGGCCATCGAGAACCAGCTCCTCGCCCCGGATGCGTCTGCGGAGGATTCCGTCAGCCGCTGGGAGGTTATTCGGAGCTGGAATCAGATGAAGGGGTAAGTGGCGAACCCTCTCAGTCAAAGCCTTCGGCTTTGCCACTAGCCGGGTTGTGGCACCCAGCAGTTACTTCATGCAATAAATTGCATTCGTATCTTGCTGGCCACTGCCCCAACAACTCCTCCCTCAATCCGCCGCTGGCGGCGGTCGTTGTTGTTGCCCCAAAGGGGGAGCCAAGGGCAATCCCAGATTTAGCAGCATCTGCTCTGTGATGTCTTACCTCTCCTTCGGGAGAGGTGGCATTGCGCAAGCAATGACGGAGAGGGTGAGGATGCTAACTAAACAGCGAACCCCCCGGTGCGATCTGCACTGGGGGGTTCGCTGTTATTGTTGCTTCAGGAAATATGTACCGCTTCCAGCACCCTGATGCCCTCCTGCTCCATCACGTCGCGCAGGGCCTCGAGGTAGCCGGGCTTGTCCACCTTGTTTTCAATGCAGCAGGTCAGCACGCCGTGCAGGCTGGTGACCTCCATTGCAAGGGATGCACCGTCCGGCAGCACCCAGGTCTGGAAATCGGTCAGGTACGCTTCCAGCTCCGGGCTGTGCGGCAGCAGCGGGCTGCCGATGTAGCTGACCCAGAAATCTGCCGGGAAGCCGCTGATGTACTCGCCCATCTGGAACACACGCTTCTTGATCTTGAGCGCGGCCTTCTGCCGGAACACCTGATACACCCAGCCATCTGTTCGGCCATGCGGAACAGGCGGCGCTCCGGGGTCAGGCTTTCCCGGATCTCATGGTCGAGCTGCTTTGCAAAGCTGTGGAGCCGGGCCTGCGGTTCCAGCTGCAGGGCCAGCTGAAAGGACGCAATGCAGTTGTACAGGGCATGCGGCACCCCCAGCGCCGCGCGGGTGTCGGCGGCATAGCTGTACACTAGGTCGTTCTTTTCCAGATACCGCTGCGCTGCCTGGCAGGTCAGCCCCATGAGGCGCTGAAGGCTTCACGCCCTCCTTCTGCGCCAGATCCACAAGGCTCTGCCTGTCCAGCCGCAGCCGCTGAAAATGGGGCGTGCCTTCGTGGATCTGCAGCACGTCCTTCTGCATGTTGTTGGCCACCTGGCTCTCCGGGTAGCGGGCCAGCAGCTGTTCCACATCGTAGGGTGGGTCAGAGGCAAGGGCCTCGCACACAAAACCGGCGTTGGAGCGCAGGTTGCAGTAGAGCTTGAGCAGCAGGGTGAAAAAGGGCGAGCCGCCCCGGCCATCGGCCAGGAAGTGGAACCAGTCCAGATAGACCGTGTTCCCCTCACAGCCCAGCGAGAAGAGATAATCGTTCGTCTCCTCTGGGATCTTTGGCTGGGTGCTGCCCTGCCGCACACGGCAGGGGGCAGTGTTGGGCTCCAGACGGGCCTCCCGCTTTTCCCACACCACATGGCAGAAATAATATTCTGCCAGCGGGCGGGCCGCCTCCAGCGCCTGCTGCAGAAGAGCCGGGTCAACGGCCTCCTTCAGCGTGGCCTGATAGCGGCAGAGAACCTGATTTTCACGGTAGTAGTAGACGATGCCCTGAAACACCGCACGCTGCTCTGCATTCATCCGGAATTTACCCCGCGTTCTCGGCCAGATAATCGGCCAGATCGCCGATGGTCACAAAGTTGCGCAGCTCCTTTTCGGGGATGCGCAGGCCAAAGGTCTCTTCCAGATCGGCCACGACGGTCAGGATCTCCATAGAGGACAGATCCAGATCATCCATCATCACGCTGTTTTCGTTGACATCCTCGGGCGAGATCTCTGCCACATCCTCCAGAATTGCCAGGATCTGAGACACGATTTCTGCTCTTTCCATCAAAAAATCTTCCTTTCCGTGAGGGATTTTTTATCGCCTGCAAGGGCGCAGTTTCAGTATGCCACGCGCCGGGCCGGTTTAGCCAGCCGGGCGGGACATTCCTGTGTTTTATAATACCTGTTTTATGGAGGAAATGCAACACACCGACCGCCCGGTTTTGCGCTTTTTTTACAATTTCCGCGCTTACCTGCGCAGCAGCTTGCCCATGGCGTTGCGGGGCAGGGGCTCGGCACTGAACTCCACCGCCGTGATCCGCTGGTACAGCGGCAGGGTACGGTTCAGCCCGGTGAGGAAAGCCCGGACCTCTGCCTGCTTTTCCTCAGCACAGCAGATCAGCGCGCCGATCTTTTTGCCCATCTCCCTGACCACGCACTCCTGCACCTCAGGGCAGGCGTAGAGCTTTCTTTCCAGCTCCTCGGGACTGACGTTCTCGCCGGTACCCAGAATGATCAGATTCTTCTTCCGGCCCACCATGTAGTAATAGCCGTCCTCGTCCTCATGGGCCAGGTCGCCGGTGTGGAGCCAGCCGTCTTTGTCGATGATCTCGGCGGTGGCTTCGGGGTCTTTATAGTAGCCCAGCATCACACAGCCGCCCCGGATGCAGATCTCGCCGGTCTCATCTAGCTTATACTCACAGTGGCCGTCCGGCTTGCCCAGCGCCCGGATATGGGGCTCTGCCTGGGCGTAGTTCACCAGACCATCGCCGCAGGTCTCGGTCATGCCGTAGCACTGGGTGATGTACATGCCGTTTTCCACCAGACCCAGCAGCAGCTCGCTGTCGAACATGGCAGAGCTGCCGCAGGGGTTCCACAGGCCGTTCAGCTTATCGGCGCGGCCGCGCTTGACATCCTTGTAGATGCTCTCCATCAGCACCGGGGCCACGGCAATGGAATCGCTGTGCATCAGCCCCAGATCCCGGTAGAAATTCCGCAGGTCACTGCAAAGGTTCAGGCCCAGCCCTTGAAGGCCAGGAGAACAGGCAGATAAAGGTGCCAGATGGAACAGGGGCAGGATGGCAAAGTTGCTCAGGACATCGTTTTTGTCCTCGGGCAGCTGCCGGTGCTTGAAGTCCAGCATGTGGTCGCCCATGGCAACGTGCATCTGCATCACGGTAAAGAAGTTCCGCTCCGCCAGCATCACGGCCTTGCTGCGGCCGGTGGTGCCGGAGGTGAACAGCATGACCATCAGGCATTGGGGTCGATCTTCTTTTCCAGCCCGCCGGGCGCGGTGTCCTTCCAGACATCCATCGGCCGCAGGCGCTCCCCATACGCAGCCTCCAGCTGGTCACGGCAGCCGTAGTCCACCCCATCGTTCAGGATGAGGGCAGGCTCTGCCAGCTCCAGCTCCCAGCTCAGCTCGTCCCAGGTCTTTTTCTGGTTCATCGTTACCAGGACAGCCCCGGCCAGCACAGCGCCAAAGGTATTCACGCCGTACTCATAGCAGTTCCGGCTCAGCAGGACCACCCGCTTGCCTCCACTTCCGGGATGTTCCGGGCAAACCAGGCAGCGGCCCGGCGGATATCCTGTGCATACTCGGCATAGGTCTTTTCCTTCACGGTGCCGGTGGCATCCTCTACCCAGCGGAACGCCACCCGCCCGGGGAATTCCTGCTCCATTGTCCGGGTGACAAGATCATAGACATTGTTTACCATGGTCTGCTCCTTTTTCTCCCGTTTGATTTTACTTGCGCAGCAGCTTGCCCAGCGCGTTGCGGGGCAGGGGCTCGGCGCTGCACTCCACCACGGAGATGCGCTTGTACATGGGCAGGGTGCGGTTCAGCTCGGTGACAAAGTCCTTCACCTGCTGCCGCTTGTCATCCTCACAGCAGACCACGGTGCCGATCTTCTTGCCCATCTCCTTGACGATGCACTCCTTGATGGCATCGCACTTGCCCAGCAGCTTTTCCAGCTCCTCGGGGCTGACATTCTCGCCGCTGTCCAGAATGATGAGGTTCTTCTTGCGGCCGGTCATATAGTAGTAGCCTTCCTCGTCCACGCGGGCCAGGTCGCCGGTGTGGAGCCAGCCGTCCTTGTCGATGGTCTCGGCAGTGGTCTCGGGATCCTTATAGTAGCCCAGCATCACGCAGCCGCCGCGGACGCAGATCTCGCCGGTCTCGTCCACCTTGACCTCACAGAAGCCGTCCGGCTTGCCCAGGGCACGCAGGTGGTCGCCCTCCTGGCTCACGTTCAGCAGACCATAGCCGGCCAGCTCGGTCATGGAGTAGCACTGATTGATGTAGAAGCCATTCTTCACCAGATCGCTCAGGATGGCGGGATCAAGGATCGCAGAGCTGCAGCTCAGGTTCCACAGACCGTTCAGGCGGTCGGCATGGCCGCGCTTGATCTCGTTGCAGATCATCTCCACCAGCACCGGCGGGGTAGACATGGCATCGCTGTGCATCAGGCTCATATCCCGGCGCAGGTCGCGGGCATCACAGCAGAGATTCAGGGTCCAGCCTGTATGCCATAGACAAAGTAGCAGATGAAACCGGCAGATGGAACATAGGCACCAGCGTAAAATGGCTGAAGGTCTGGTCGAGGTTCTGGGGTGCCAGCCGCTCCTCCTGGTCAAGGATGGACTTCTGGCCATCGATGTACATCTGGCAGGCGGTGAAGTAGTTCTTCTCGCTCAGCATCACGCCCTTGCTGCGGCCGGTGGTGCCGGAGGTGAACATCAGCATCAGCAGATCCTCGTGGTCGATGCGGTTGACCATCTCGGCCTCAGGGGCGGCGGTCCAGGCATCCATGGGGCGGAGCCGAGCGCCGTAAAGTGCTTCCAGCTGGGCGCGGTAGCCGTAATCGATGCCATCATTGAAGATGAGGTCCGGCTCCACCATGCCCAGCTCATATTCCAGCTCGGCCCAGGTCTTGCCCTGGTTCAGGGTCACGATGACAGCGCCTGCCATCATGGTGCCGAAAACGACCCGCGCCATACTCATAGTTGGTGCGGCTCAGGATGACGATCTTCCTGCCCTTGGGCTCGCCCAGCTCCTGCTGCAGGTAGCTGGTCACTTTGCGGATATCCTGCACATACTGGGCGTAGGTCTTTTCCACACCGTGTCCTTGCCCTCCACATAGCGGAACGCCACACGGTCAGCATACTTATTCTGCATCGCAGAGATCATGTCAAAAACGGTCATCGGCATATTTGCCACGGTCACAACTTCCTTACAAGCCTTGTTTGCCATTATTTTACACTCCCTGTTTATTTTTGTTAAAATATTCCCTTTCGTTTCCGCTAAATGGAATCTTCTGGGTACTCTAGCCTAGAGTATACCGCATAGAAGGCTCAAACGCAAGATTTAATTGCACAAATATGCAACTTAAACTTACAGTCAATCTGTGCACCCGGATGTAAATCCTGCCTTTTGTTGCGGGCAGGCCGTGAGTGTGGTACACTTTTCCCGGTATCCGCCCACCGTGCTTTCTCCCTGGGTTTGATTGACAGCAAGGGCAAAAAGCATTATACTTATTATAAATATCTCTAATTTTTAACATGATGCGCCAAAAATCCGGCAATTCTGCATCCCGGGGCGGGGTGCGGCGCAGAGGAGGACCTTTTTATGGAGGGAACCAAACGCCGTGCCGCAAATTCGCTGGGCATGTTCGATCTGCTCAAGGGTGTCGGCATGCTGACCATCGTCTTTGCCCACACCGGTGAGCTTTACCCCATGGGCGATGCCAGCCACATCAACCCGCTGACCTTTTGCATGTTCGCCTACCGCGAATCCCTGATGGCGGCCTTTTACATTGCCAGCGGCTACGGCTTCCGCAAGCGCTCCATCGGCAAGTGCATCGACCAGCAGTTCAAAACGCTGCTCAAGCCTTACATCTATACAGGCATTGCCACCACCGTGTTCCATTTTATCATCCATTACAGCTTGTTCGGCAGCCTGCACAACGCCACCTACGAGACCTACAAGGTGCTGGGCGGCTTTGCACTGGGCCTGCCCCACACGGCCACCTATTTCGGCCAGCTGTTCTTCTCCTGCGGCCCCATGTGGTATCTGCTCTCGCTGATGATCGCATGGATCCTGCTGGATCTCATCCTGAATATCTTCCCGGAGCAGTACATAAACTGGGCGGTGCTGGGTACCATGCTGTTAGGCTGGGGCATCTGCATCACCTGGGAGGCCCCTTTTTGCATCGGCCAGGGCATGGTCACCGTTCCGGCTCTGTATGTGGGCTACCTTGTCAAGAAGTATAAGATCTTTGAACAGCCTCTCTCGCCCCGTCTGCGCGGCGGGATGATCGCGGCGGCGCTGGCTGTGGCCGCACTGGTGCTTCTTACCAAGAGCACCGACTGCGTCTCGATGGCCGAGTGGACCCTCGGCCCCGTGAGCATCCTGCTGGATGCTGTGACGGGCTTGGGCATCCTTTCCATCGTCATCTGGTTCCAGCGCAGGGTGGAGAACGTTGTCACCCATGCCATTCAGGCCATTGGCCGCCGTTCGCTGTTCATCTTCTGCGTCCACACCGTGGAGCTCACGGCCATTCCCTGGTACCTGATGCCCCAGAAGTTTGCGGCTCACCCGGTGCTGGGCATGGTGCTGCAGTTCACCCTTTCGCTGGGCTCCACCCTGCTCATCTGCGAGCTGCTGGTGCGCCGCCGGACCTGAAGTTCTGGCTCACCTCCCGCCGGGAGCAGAAGGCGGCGGAAGCGCCCCGCCGGCGCAGCGCCCGCACCGAAGCGCCCGAGCGTCATTTTGCGGCAAAACACTGATTTTTTGCAGAGGGTGCACCCTCTGCTGAAGTGAAATAATATTATGAGGAGAATCCGGTTATGAACAACGCAGCTCCTGAGAACACTGCGGCTCTGCAGGAAAAGATCGCCGAGCTGGAACAGCAGCTCAAGCTTTCGGACGAAGGTGTTTCCCATCTGGCAGAACGCTGCCTTGCCCTGGAACAGAAGGTGCAGTCCTACCTTGCGGCACACCCCCAGCGCGAGATGCATACCGACTCGCCCACTCTGCTGCAGCCGCTGCTCTATTACGATGCAGGCTTCGGCTTTTCGGAAAAGGACACCCTGACCGCGCCCGACTGCACCACCGACGAGCTGACCGGTGCCGTGACCGCGACCTTTGAGCTGCCGGTGGCTGCACAGGCCCTGCGGTTCGACCCGGGTGAGCTGCCCTGCTGCATCACCAACCTGATCTTTTCAGATGACCGCATCATCTGCGCACCCACCAACGGCCTGAACCTTTCCGGTGGAAGCACCCTGTTCCTGGGCGATGACCCCAACTACCGGCTGGAGGGCACCACCCACTACCCCGCCGGGATGAAACTGGTGGTGAGCTATGGCTACTTCCCGCTGGAGACCCTGACGGACGAGCCTTTGTTCTGCGCCGTGCTGCAGGGCGTGCAGCAGCTCCAGCTGCGCAAGGACAGCGAAAAGCAGCATATCCAGCAGCTGGAGCAGAATGCCGCGGCCCAGCAGCAGATGGTGGCCGCCCTGCAGCAGGAGATCGCACAGTTGTGCCAGAAAAACGCCGATTTGCAGGCCCGGAGCATTGCCTACGAGACCTCGCTGGAAAGCGTGTTTTCCAGTAAAAGCTGGAAGCTCACTGCTCCCATCCGCAGCCTGATGCGTCTGTTCCACCGTGGAAACTGAGAAACGGAACGGAGGAACAGCCATGTATAACAACTACACCCCCCTGCAGCAGCGTCAGCTGGCCCTGCAGGAGTACAGCAACACCCAGAGCACCTACCTGCTGGTCTGCGCATCGGCCCGCAGCACGGCCCTGAAAGCCACACTGACCGACCAGCTCCACCGCAAGTTCCGGCTGGTGGACCGGCTGGACGGGGAACTGACCGCAAGCGTGGACGGCGTGCTTCTGGCCGCTGAGGACGTGGAGCTGATGTCCACCGCCCTGATGTACTTTGCCAAAGCCCTGCAGGATGGTGCGGATTACGCCGTATGCAACGCTGTGTTCGGCTTTGGCGGGGCGACTGCCCTCTATCAGAGCCAGCCGCTGCAGGCGCAGAACCGCTGCGCCGTGGTCAGCCGCACCCTGCTGGAGCGCTGCCGCGCCGCCGCCCATGACCCGAAAATGTCGCCGAGCGCTG
>ENA-OQEB01001109-OQEB01001109.1-human-gut-metagenome-genome-assembly--contig:-NODE-1109-length-10309-cov-3.594480_pt1 | contig 10309 bp, 12 predicted proteins | sample MGYA00242787_ERZ504619 | MGnify/ENA primary metagenome ERZ504619 (study PRJEB26092, sample SAMD00036317) | human gut metagenome | host: Homo sapiens | study: EMG produced TPA metagenomics assembly of... | reverse complement strand
CGACCTCTTCGGCCAGTTCGTCGAGTCCGACGCCTCCGACGCGGGAGGTGGTGCCGGTGAAGTATTCGTCGATGACGTCCTTGTTCAGCCGATGGCTTCGAACAGCTGTGCGCCACGGTAGCTCATGATGGTGGAGACGCCCATTTTCGCCATGATCTTGAGCACGCCGGTCGACAACGCGTTGGTCAGGTTCTTCACCGCGGTTTCGGCATCGACGTTGAGATAGCCTTGCGGGACAGGTCTTCGACGGATTCGAACGCCAGATACGGGTTGACGGCCGCCGCGCCATAGGCGATCAGCAGAGCGACATGGTGGATTTCACGCACATCGCCGGCCTCGACGACCATGGAGATCTGGGTGCGCGTGTGTCTGCGCAGCAGATGGTGCTGCACCGCGGAGGTGAGCAGCAGCGACGGAATCGGTCCCCACGTGTAGTTGGAGTCGCGATCGGAGAGCACGAGGAAGTTGGATCCGTTTTCGATGGCTTCGTCGACTTCCTGGAAGATCTCGTCGAGACGTTCCTTCAGCGCCTTGCCGCCGCCAGCGACCTGATAAAGACCCTTGACGACGAACGGCTTATAGTAGCCGCCGAGGATCTTGGCGCGGTCGAGGCGCTTGAGCTGCGCCATCTCGTCGGAGTTGAGCACCGGCAACGGAATGAGGATCTTCTTGGCATGCAGTTCGGAATCGGCCAGCAGGTTCGGCTCGGGACCGATGGCGGATTCAAGGCAGGTCACGATCTTTTCACGCTCCCAGTCGAGCGGCGGATTGGTGACCTGCGCGAACTTCTGGGTGAAGTAGTCGAACAGCATGCGGCTGCGGGAGGAAAGCGCGGCCATAGGCGCGTCATTGCCCATGGATCCGAGCGGCTCCTTGCCGGTGTTGGCCATCGGGGCGAGCAGCAGCTTCAGATCCTCTTCGGTGTAGCCGAAGGCGCGCTGGCGGCGTTGCACGGACTGGCCGGAGTGGTTGACGTGCTCGCGCTTGGGCAGCTGGCTCATCTCGACGGTGTTGCCTTCGACCCACTGACGGTACGGATGCTGGGACGCGAGGGACTTCTTGATCTCCTCGTCCGGGATGATGCGGCCTTCCTTGGTATCGACGAGGAACATCTTGCCCGGTTCCAGGCGGCCCTTGGACACGATGTGTTCCTCGGCGTTCTCCGGGAGCACGCCGGTTTCGGATGCGAGCACGATGTAGCCGTCGTCGGTAAGCTGCCAGCGGCCGGGGCGGAAGCCGTTGCGGTCGAGCAGCGCGCGACCTGGGTGCCGTCAGTGAAGATGATGTGCGCCGGACCGTCCCACGGTTCGATCAGCGTATTGTTGTATTCGTAGAACGCCCTGACATCGGGGTCAAGCTGGTCGTTCTTCTCCCATGCCGGCGGCAGCATCATGGAGATGGCATGTGGCATGGAACGTCCGGACAGGTGCAGCAGTTCGAGGCATTCGTCGAACGTGCCGGAATCGGAGTAGCCCGGGGTAGCGATCGGCAGCAGCGGCTTGAATTCGCCGAGCAGTTCGGAGCTTAGGCGGCCTTCACGTGCGGACAGCCAGTTGCGGTTGCCCTGGATGGTGTTGATCTCGCCGTTATGGGCCAGCTGGCGGAACGGCTGGGCCAGCGGCCAGCTCGGGAACGTGTTGGTGGAGAAGCGGGAGTGCACGATGGCGATCTTCGCTTCATGCGCTCGTCGGAAAGATCCAGGAAGAAGGGCTTGAGCTGCATGGTGGTGAGCATGCCCTTGTAGGTGATGGTGCGTGCGGACAGGGACGCGAAGTAGATGCCCACCTCGTGTTCGACGCGCTTGCGGATGCGGAAGGTCTTGCGGTCCAGTTCGATGCCTGCAAGCTGGCCTTCGGGGTCGGCCACGACCAGCGTCTTGAACGCGGGCATGCTGGCGAGCGCCTGCAGTCCGAGTCCGTCCGGGTTGGTGGGTACGACGCGCCATGCGAGTACTTCGAGGCCTTCTTCGCGCACAATTTTGGCGATGGCTTGTTCTTGTTGTCCGGAGGTGGCGATGTCGCGGTCGAGGAATGCGATGCCGGCGGCGTAGTGGCCTTCTTCGGGCAGTTCGACGCCTGCGGTGGCGCGCATGAATTCGTCGGGCATGCTCATGAGGATGCCTGCGCCGTCGCCGGTGTTTTCTTCGGCGCCTACGGCTCCGCGGTGGTTGAGGTTGACGAGCACTTCGATGGCGTCGTCGACGATTTTGCGTTCGGGGCGCTTGTTGAGGGTGGTGACCATACCCACGCCGCAGGCGTCGTGCTCGGCGCCGGGATCGTACATACCTTGGGAATCATGGATCGTGAGATCTAACGGGGCGTGGAAAGTCACCGAAACCACCTTCAATGTTTTTGGGCAAGAAAAGTCTTGCGGTTCTTTAATGCGTGGTTTAGAATACCGCGCCCCTGTATCAAATACGTTTCGCGTGTCCATATAACGAATACTCGGAAAAGTCAAGACTGTTTTTTCTTGGGAAAATGTGGAGGATATGTGTTGGGTTGTGGTGGTTGCCGGTATCGATGCGTGTCGTTATGCTGGTGGTTGTCCGAAGAGTACAGGGGAGCCGATGTGGCTGAGATGGGCGTTTGCCCGGACCTTTATGACCTGAACAGGGTAGTGCCTGCGTAGGGATGTTACGAACGGTGCGCGTGCGCGTCTTCTCTGTGCTGACGGCTGGTGTTTGGCCGTGTGTTTCGTGGAAAGAGAAGGGATTTGGCGTGTCTGATGCGTCGCAGGTGCCTGAGCAGCTTGGTTCGGGTTCGAAGAAGTTGACTCCGAAGAATGTGCTGCTGGGTTTGCAGCATGTGTTGGTGTCCAATGTGTGGCTTGATCCGGTGTTTGTGGCTGGTGCCATTGGCTTGCCGTTGGCGTTGTCGTCAAATATGGTGAATGCCATTTTCATTGTGTCTGGTTTGGTCACATTGATTCAGGCCACGAGGTTGGTGCGTTTGCCGATTGTGCAGGGTCCGTCCGCCGCGTTCGATGCGTTGATGATCGCTGCGGGCACTGCTGGTTCGTTGGCTGCCGCTGGTACGTCGATTTTTGTCAGTTCGCTGATTTTCTTGGTGCTGTGTCTGACCCGTGTGATTGAGAAGATGCGTTTTCTGTTCGCGCCGATAGTGTCGGGCGTGATTATTTTTCTGGTTGGCGTTTCGCTGTCGAGTTTCACGTTGAGCGAGTTTCTTGGTGGCGCTCCCGGCGATGATGGTTTTGCCGATCCGAAGACGTTGGCCGTGTCTATCGTGACTTGCGTGCTGGTGGTGGCGCTTTCCCAGTTCGGCAAGGGTATGGCCAGGGCGCTTTCCTATCTGATTGCTCTGGTTGCCGGCACTGCGCTTTCGATGGTATTTGGCATGGCTGATTTTTCCGGTGTCGCGTCGAAGCCTTGGTTTGGTCTTCCTCAGATTATGCCGTATGGCGGTTTTGACTTTGATGCGGCGGTGTTTGTGCCGTTCTTCATCGCATATATGGTTGCGATTATGGAGGCGCTTGGCGTGTATCAGGCGGCCAGTGAGATCCAGGGCGTCAAGCTTGAGGATCGTCAGGTTCGTTATGGTTTGGCCGGCGAGGCTGCCGGTTCCGCGATTTCTTCGCTGATCGGCGGTTTCACCACTACCGCGTATCCGCAGAATGTCGCGTTGCTTAAGGTCACGGATGAGAGCAAGACCCGTACCCGTGTGCCGGTGATCATCGCCGGCGTGGTATTTGTGGTTCTTGGTTTCATTCCGAAGGCCGGAGCGGTATTGTCGTTGATTCCTTCCCCTGTGATCGGCGGCATTTTCCTGCCGGCCGCGGCAAGCCTGATCAGCACGGGCTTCAATAGCTGCGCAAGGTGGAGTCGAACGACCGTTCCCAGGCGGTCATTGGATTGTCCCTGCTGTTGGGCATCGCGCTGCCGAGCGCGTTGAGCGGCTTGGAGGGCGGCGCTCACGTGTTCTTCTCCAATTCGATTCTGGTTGGGGCGTTCTGTGTGGTGATTCTCAAGGCACTGCTGATCGACCTGCCGAATCTGATCAATCGTCGTAAAGGAAACAGCGAAGCTGAAGTTCCGTCGCAGATCTGATTTGCTTTCGAATATCAGTATCGTTTATAGAAAGGAATACCGCATATGACATCAATGTCGTTGGGTGCCGACGCGCAGGAAGTCAAGGCAAACGTGCTTGAGTTCATCGAAAAGTATGGTTGCGAGGTCGCTCCGGATGAGGCGTTCGACGCGCTCGCACATAAGATTTTCGCTTTCCAGTTTGCCCATAACATGCAGTATCGCGCGTATTGCATGTCTCGTAGGGTGACTCCGCAGATGTTGTCGGATTGGATGGATATTCCGCCGATGCCGGTGGATGGGTTCAAGATGCTGACGCTCACTTCGGTGCCTGAAGATGATTGCGAGGCAGTGTTCATGACCAGCGGCACTACGCATCCGGGTCAGCGTGGACGCAACTATCATCCTGATCTTGAGGTGTGGGATGCGTCGATGATCGGCCCGTTCCGTCATTTCATCATGCCTGACCGTGAGCGCATGCGTATCGCGGTGCTCTCCCCTGCCTGGGAGATGAATCATAATGGTTCGTTGGCCCGTTATCTGACGCGTGCGGTGGAGCAGTGCGGCAGCGAGGGCAGCGGCTTCTTCTTCCATGAGGATGGTTTGGACTTCGCTGGTGTGGAAAAGTTCCTTGATCAGTCGGTGGCGGACGGCGAGCCGGTGATGCTGATGGGCGCTTCGTCCGCGTATCTGTATCTGCTTGACTATCTTGCCGAGCGGGGCAAAACCTATGCGTTGGCGAAGGATTCGCGTGTTTTCGATACCGGTGGTTTCAAGAGCACGAAAACCAATATGACCGTCGATGATTTGTATGCGAAGTTCCTTGAGGTGTTTGGCGTCGCACGCACGCATTGCGTGAACATGTACGGTATGACGGAGTTGAGTTCGCAGATTTACGATCAGAATCTGCTGTCGTACTATACGGATGGTTCGTCGAATTATCTGAAGGCGACGCCGTCGTGGGTTCGTTCCGTGTTCCTCGATCCGGCGACGCTCACGCCTGTCGCCGATGGCGAGCAGGGGGTGATCGCACATTACGATTTGGCGAATTGGAATTCCTGTCTGGCGATTCTGACCGAAGATCTTGGCGTGCGCACCGATTCCGGTTACGAGCTCAACGGTCGTGCGAAGGGTGCGGAGGCACGCGGCTGCTCCATCGCCGTCGACGAGGTGATGGCGGCAAACGCATGAGCGTCATCGACATTTTCCATGCGCCGCGCGGCTTCGTATTTGAGGATTTCGAAACACGCGGCGTTCTCACCGACCGCGGTGAGGTCACGTTGCGTTATCCGGTACTCACGCCTGAGACTGTCCAAGATTTGTGCGAGACAACGCGTTGCAATCGATCGCAGACATTGGCAGCATATTCCGTCGAACACATCGTCGACATCATCGGCGAGGCGGTGGAATTGTGGACGAATCCCGATTATGAGGTCGCCAGATAGCGGAGTCTCTGATTTCCTCCATCACCGGCTATGACGCGACGATGACGCGTATCGAACTGAAACGTTACATGCGCATGTTCCGCAGACGCGAACTATTGCGTTTTCTTGATGACGAACTGCCAAGCCCGCGCATGCTGGACGAATACCGACCGAACAAGTCCGGCGGATACACGCGCCTGTACGGGCCGGACTTGACATTCCACGTGTTTTCCAGCAATGTTCCCGGCATTCCCGTATGGAGCATGACCATGAGTCTGCTGACGAAAAGCGCGATCATCGGCAAATCATCGTTCGACGAACCACTGATGCCCGTACTGTTCGCTCGTTCTCTGACACAGATCAACCCGGATCTCGCCGACGTATTGGCCATAGTGCCGTGGCGCGGCGGCACGGTAGAGCTTGAAGACGTGGCGATCGGCGAAGCGAACGCCGTGATCGCCTACGGTTCGTCGCACACCACCGAGGCGATCCGTCCACGCGTGAGCGCGGGCAAACCGTTCCTCAGCTATGGCGCACGCATCGGCTTCTCACTCATCGGACGTGAAGCGCTACGCGCGGACACTCACGTGCAAACCGTGCACCGTATGGCCGTGGACGTGGCCACCTACGACCAGCAAAGCTGCCTGGCGCCGCAAACCATCTTCGTGGAACGCGGCGGAGCCATCTCCCCCGCTCAGACGGCGGAACTGCTCGCCAGCGAACTCGACTCGCAACAACGCAAATATCCACGATCAACCCCTTCCGACACGGAATCCCTCGCCATCCGCAGGGCACGCTCTCAAACCGAGATGCAAGCGCTGTTCATGACGTCCATGACTCCAGACAGCGCCGCACAGGCCGACCCACAGGCACCGTTCGTCATCGAATCGCCGCAAGGCACCGACTGGACCGTGCTCTACTACCCAATACCAGCAGTCTCCCCTCGTTGGGGACACCGCTCAACCGCACCATTAACATCGTCGCCGTGGACCAACTCAAACACGCGCTGCCCACACTGAAACCCTACCGCGAGTGGCTGCAAACCTGTGCGATCGCCACAAGCTCATCCAGACTGTTCGCACTCGCGCAACAAGTGGGCGAATACGGCATCGACCGCATCTGCCCCGTCGGAGAAATGAACCGCGCGAAATCCGGATGGCACCACGACGGCGGATTCAACATCCTCGACCTCGTCAGAGCCGTCGACATCGAACGCAACACCGACCGTTACGCCGACACCTTCGACATCGACTACGAATAATCCCAAAGGACCTTACGTGAACCAGCAATCCGAACACCGGACACTCACCGGCAAAACCGCCATCATCACCGGCGCAAGCCGAGGCATCGGCGCCGCAATCGCACTCAGACTCGCACAACTCGGCGCCAACGTGACCATCGACTACCTAAGCAACGACGAACGCGCCCAACACACCAAGCAACACATCGAAAACGAAGCGGACGCACAAGGACGCGTCATCACATGCAAAGCCGACGTGACCGACGAAACCCAAGTCAACGAACTCGCACAAACCACAGCCAACACCTTCGGCGGCATCGACATCCTCATCAACAACGCGCTCAGCCACTACTCGTTCGACCCACGCAACCGCAACACCTTCAGCAACACCAGCTGGAACGACTACGCGACCCAACTCGAAGGATGTCTCAAAGGCACCTACAACACCTGCACGACCGCGCTGCCCTACATGCGACGCCAATCATGGGGACGCATCGTCAACATCTCCAGCAACCTCGTAGACAGCCCGATCGTCCCCTACCACGACTACATCGCAGCCAAAGGAGCACTCATCGGATTCACGCGCTCGCTGGCGCAGGAGGCCGGAGCGTGGGGCGTCACGGTGAACGCCATCGCGGCCGGTTTGACTGTGGGCACGGATTCGAGCCGCGCCACCACCGAAGACGTCCGCGAGCGATCATCGCGCAGACGCCTTTGGGCAGGCTTGCCACGGCTGATGATATTGCGGGCGGTGTGGCGATGCTGGTTGGCGAGGACGCTCGTTTCGTCACCGGTCAGACGTTGCATGTCGATGGCGGACTCACGATGCGCTGATTACGAACATCCGGTGACAGCCTCGTTCTAAGCTCTATGCCATCGGGCCTGGAATGCAACAACCTGCATCCGAGGCCCGTTTCAATCTGCACACTGTATCCACCCATACCAAGATGGATCATCTAAAACCAATTCGTCAGAGGATTATCGGCATTACAACGAGCAGGCGTCGAAGAAACGCTCGATGACGGTGTCGTTGAGCAAGCGTCCGGTTCGGGTTGGAATCACACGTCCGTCACGGATAACGATAAGGCCTTCGTCTTCCATGGGCTGGATGCGAGCCATATCAACCATGTTTCCAAGGCGACTCAAATCCAGACCCTCACGTATGCGCAGACCAAGCATGATGATTTCTTCGAGGTTCTCCTCGTTGGAGATTCGTTCGCTTCCCGACCATGGCACATTATCATCGTTGATAGCCTGCCCCCACATGCGAGGATGCGCAATATCCCAGCTGCGCAAGCCCGACGATTTGACCGTTTCAGATGTTTCAGCCGACGCGGACTGTTCAACATCCATCACATTGCCGTAATGGCTGTGTGCGCCGGGACCGAGCCCCGCCCAATCAACATTGCGCCAATAGCCAAGATTATGTTGCGATTCATAACCAGGACGTGCCCAATTGCTGATCTCATACCAGTCAAGACCGGCTGCGCTCAGTAGATCGTCGGCAATCTCATACTTGGTCGCCTCATCGTCATCATCAGGCGTTGGCAAGGTTCCAACAGCAATCTGACGTCCCATTTTCGTGTTCGGTGCGACGGTCAACGCATATGCCGAAATATGGTCAACACCCAAGTCGATCGCCGTACGTACGGAAACACGCCAATCGTCGAGACTCTCCCCCGGCGCACCGTAAATCAAATCCACGCTGGAACGCATGCCGGCAGCATTTGCCGCTGCGATTCCCGCCGCCACATTGGCCGGGGTATGCGTACGATCCAATGTTTTCAGCACGCTTGGCACAGCCGACTGCATGCCGAAAGAGATGCGGTTGAATCCGCCGTCCGCGAGTTCCTTCACGTAATCGGCGTTCACCGTGTCCGGATTCGCTTCGGTGGTGATTTCCGCATTGTCGGCAATGCCCCACGTGTCACGCACGGCATTCAACATGGCGACCAGATCCGAGGCTTTCAGAATCGTGGGAGTGCCACCGCCGAAAAAGACGGTGGCCGCTTCCGGTTCGTTAACGCCATGCGCGATCTGCCAATCATGGACGATTGACATCTCGCGAATCACCATATTGGCGTAATTGCCACGCGAAGCGCCCGCTCCCATGTCGACAGCGGTATACGTGTTGAAATCACAGTACCCACAGCGCCGTATGCAGAACGGCACATGAATGTAGGCTTCGAACATCAGCCTTCGGTTTTCTGGGCGGCGCGAATCTTGTCTTTGGTGTCGCGGTCGTTGCCTGCGTCTCCGGTCGACAATGCGGCGATGAACGCCTCCTGCGGCACCTCGACATGGCCGAGCATCTTCATACGCTTCTTGCCGGCCTTCTGCTTTTCGAGCAGCTTGCGCTTACGGGAAATATCGCCGCCATAACACTTGGCGAGCACGTCCTTGCGCAGTGCGCGAATGTTCTCACGTGCGATAATGCGGGAGCGATGGCGGCCTGAATCGGAATTTCGAACTGCTGGCGAGGAATGAGCTCACGCAACTTCTTCGTCATCATCACGCCGTAGGAATACGCCTTATCCTTATGCACGATGGCGCTGAACGCATCGACCTTCTCACCCTGGATGAGAATATCGACCTTCACCAGATCGGCGGACTGTTCGCCGTCCTCATGGTAGTCGAGCGACGCATAGCCCTTGGTGCGGCTCTTCAACTGGTCGAAGAAGTCGAACACGATTTCGGCCAACGGAATGCGATAATGCATTTCCACACGGTCGGCGGAAATATATTCCATAGTGCCCATCTGTCCACGATGGTCCTGGCACAAGTCCATAACCGCGCCGATGAATTCCTTCGGAGTGATGATGTCGGCGGCAACCACCGGTTCGACGATCTGCTTGATCTTGCCGTCGGGGAATTCGCTCGGATTGGTCACACGATGCACGGAATTGTCTTCCGCGGTGACCTCGTATGGCACGTTCGGTGCGGTGGAGATCAAGTCGAGATCGAATTCGCGGCTCAGTCGTTCGGTCACGATTTCCATATGCAGCAGGCCAAGGAAGCCACAGCGGAAACCGAAGCCCAACGCCACGGACGTTTCCGGCTCGTAGATCAAAGCCGCGTCGTTGAGCTTGAGCTTGTCGAGCGCCTCACGAAGTTCCGGATACTGCGCGTTGTCGATTGGGAACAGGCCAGCGTAGACCATGGGCTGCGGGTCACGATAGCCTTCGAGCGGATCGGCCGCAGGCTTGAGCGCGGAAGTGATGGTGTCGCCCACCTTGGACTGGCTGACGTCTTTCGCGCCGGTGATAACATAACCGACCTCACCCGCACCAAGCGCCTTCGTAGGCATCATGTCTGGCTGATCACGCCGATTTCAATCGGATCATGGGTCATGCCAATACCCATCATGTGCAGTTTCTCACGGGAACGCAACTCGCCATCGACCATACGAATGTAGGTGACGATGCCGCGGTAGGAGTCGTAGACGGAGTCGAAGATCAGCGCACGCGCGGGAGCTTTCGGATCGCCGGTTGGTGCAGGAACGTCGGCAACAATGCGGTCGAGCAGTTCGGTCACGCCTTCACCGGTTTACCGGACACGCGCACATTCGAAGATCGCGAACATCAGGCACCTGTTCCATTCCGT
>ENA-OQEB01001108-OQEB01001108.1-human-gut-metagenome-genome-assembly--contig:-NODE-1108-length-10311-cov-1.568932_pt1 | contig 10311 bp, 10 predicted proteins | sample MGYA00242787_ERZ504619 | MGnify/ENA primary metagenome ERZ504619 (study PRJEB26092, sample SAMD00036317) | human gut metagenome | host: Homo sapiens | study: EMG produced TPA metagenomics assembly of... | reverse complement strand
ACAAAAACAAACTCCCTCTTGCGAGGGAGTTCGTTTTTGCGTAAAAGCCATCAAGTTGAAAAATTTATGCGACGTAGGGACAGGGCGGCGAGCCCTGTACGCCAAAGGCTCCCGTGTAAAGGGAGCTGTCGTTTTTTTTGGAAACAAAAAATGACTGAGGGATTTTACAAAAGCATATAAAATCAACCTTACAATCCCTCCGAGTTGCCTACGGCAACCCACCTTTTTTACACAAGTGAGGCTGTTATTGGGCGGTTATATAAAAAACGGACAACCGCAAGGGTTGTCCGTTTATTTTAATATCATTTTATATGAAAATTTTCACAAGCTACGAATCAATAGTTGAAATTCCCATTGTGATTTCTTCAAGCACATCAAGGAGCACCTTAACCGTGTCAAGCGATGTAAAGGTTGTAATTCCGTTTTCGACAGCGCAGTTCCTGATTGCAACGCCGTCCTCATAGTGAACGCCGGAGAGAATTGCCCTTGTATTCACAATGTAACTGACATATCCTGCTCTTATCGCTTCAAGGATTTCCGTACTTCCCTCGCTCAGCTTTTTCAAAACTCTTGTTCTTATACCGTGAGCCTTTAAGAAATCAGCAGTACCGATAGTCGCCTCAATATTAAAGCCCATATCGTAAAAGCGTTTTACAAGCGGCAGTGCTTCCTCTTTGTCCTCGTCGGCAAGGGTTACGATAACAGTACCGTAGTTTTGCAGCTTTAACCCCGAGGCGATAAGAGATTTGTACATAGCTCTGTGAAGCTTATCATCATAACCGATAGCCTCGCCGGTTGATTTCATTTCGGGCGAAAGATATGCGTCCATACCACGAAGCTTTGAGAACGAAAAAGCGGGGGATTTAACATACCAACGATTTTTTTCTTTGGGATAAAGCTCGAAAATTCCCTGTTCCTTTAAGCTTATTCCGAGAATTGCATAAGTCGCAATATCCGCAAGTGAATAACCTGTGGATTTTGAAAGAAAAGGAACTGTTCTTGACGAACGTGGATTTACTTCGATTATATAGACATTCTCGTTTTCATCAACGATAAACTGTATGTTGTAAAGACCGACAATGCCGATTCCCAAGCCGAGCCGCTTTGCATAGTCAAGTATGGTGCTTTTTACCTTGTCCGATACGCTGAAGGTTGGATATACACTCATTGAGTCTCCCGAGTGAACGCCCGTTCTTTCGACAAGCTCCATAATTCCGGGGATAAATACATCCTTTCCGTCGCAGATGGCATCAACCTCAAGCTCTTTGCCTTTAATATATTTGTCAACCAACACAGGCTTGTTTTCGTCAATCTCAACAGCTGTTTTAAGGTAGTGACGAAGGTCAGCCTCTTTTGCGACGATTTGCATTGCTCTGCCGCCTAAAACAAATGACGGGCGCACAAGCACGGGGTAGCCGATTTCTTTTGCGGCGCATATTCCGTCATCAATATTAGTAACGGCACAGCCTTTGGCTGCGGAATATTAAGCTCAACAAGCAGCTTTTCAAACAAATCTCTGTTTTCGGCTTTATCTATTGCCGCACAGTCCGTCCCGATAATTTTTACTCCGTATTCGTCAAGCGGCTCTGCAAGATTTACAGCCGTCTGACGCCGAGAGAAACAATAACGCCGTCAGGACTTTCAAGCGTTATAATGTTCATTACGTCCTCAACGCACAGAGGCTCAAAATAGAGCTTGTCGGAGGTTGTATAGTCGGTTGAAACGGTTTCGGGATTATTGTTAATTATGATAGCCTCGTAGCCTGCTTCCTTAATGGTTTTTACGGCGTGAACGGTTGAATAATCAAATTCTACTCCTTGACCTATAACGAATCGGACCCGAGCGAGAACAATTATTTTTTTACGGTCGGACACAACGGACTCGTTTTCCTCTTCGTAGGTTGAGTAAAAATAGGGAACATAGCTTTTGAATTCGGAGGCGCAGGTGTCAATCATCTTGTATGTCGGCATAATACCGTGCTTTTTACGCAATTCAAAATTTCTCTCGGTGTCATATCCCAGAGATAGCCGATTTCAATATCGGAAAATCCGTTTTTCTTTGCATATTTAAGATAATCAACGTTACCGCTGTTTGCTTTCAATTCTCTTTCAATATCAACAATATTTCTTATTTTTCTTAGGAATAAAAGGTCGATTTTTGTAAGCGAATTCAGCTCTTCGACTGATATGCTTCTGCGTAACAGCTCGGCAAGTGCAAAAATTCTGTCGTCTGTTCCTATTTTGATATATTCACACAAGTCCTCGGTAGACATATCGTCAAATTTAGCTATATGGAGATGATACGCACCTATTTCAAGTGAGCGAACAGCTTTTAACAGGCTTTCCTCAATCGTTCTGCCCACGCTCATAACCTCGCCCGTTGCTTTCATTTGTGTACTCAAGGAATTATTTGCATCTGTGAATTTGTCAAACGGAAAGCGTGGCATTTTCGTAACGACATAGTCAAGTGCAGGCTCAAATGAAGCAAGTGTATTTGCAAGATGAATTTCATCAAGGCACAGTCCAACGCTTATTTTGGCGGAAACTCTTGCTATCGGATAACCGCTTGCCTTTGAAGCTAGTGCCGAAGAACGTGAAACTCTCGGGTTTACCTCGATAAGATAATATTGGAACGATTTCGGGTCAAGCGCAAACTGAACGTTACAGCCGCCCTCGATTTTCAAAGCTCTGATAATTTTAAGTGCGCTGTCACGGAGCATATGGTATTCCTTGTTTGTAAGCGTTTGCGAGGGACAAACGACAATCGAGTCGCCCGTATGTATTCCGACAGGGTCTACGTTTTCCATATTACAAATCGTGATAGCGGTGTCCTCCGAGTCACGGATAACCTCATATTCAATTTCCTTGTAGCCCTTGACGCTTTTTTCAATAAGCACCTGATGAACAGGGGATTGAGCTAACGCATTTTTTATAAGCTCTGTAAATTCCTCTCTGTTTTCGGCAAAGCCGCCGCCCGTTCCGCCGAGTGTGAACGCAGGTCTCAAAACAACGGGATAACCGATTTCTTCTGCAACCTTAAAGCCCTCTTCTTCTGTGTTTGCAATTTCAGACGGAAGAATCGGCTCGCCTATGTTAACGCAAAGCTCCTTGAAAAGCTCTCTGTCCTCGGCTTTTTTAATGCTGTCGCTTTTTGTACCGAGCAGCTCGACGTTACATTCACGAAGAACGCCCTTTTCCTCAAGCTGCATTGCAAGATTAAGTCCTGTCTGTCCGCCTATACCTGCTAAAATAGCGTCGGGACGCTCTTTTCTAACGATTTTAGCAATGTATTCAAGAGTCAGCGGCTCCATATATACCTTATCCGCAATTGTGGGGTCGGTCATAATGGTAGCAGGGTTTGAGTTACAGAGAATTACCTCGTATCCCTCTTCTTTAAGTGCAAGGCAAGCCTGTGTGCCGGCATAATCGAATTCAGCTGCCTGACCTATTACAATAGGACCCGAGCCGATAACAAGAATTTTATTTATATCAGTTCTCTTAGGCATTTCGGCTTTCCTCCATCAAATTTATAAATTTATCAAACAGATAAGTGCTGTCCTGCGGACCGGGTGCGCTTTCGGGATGATATTGAACGGCAAATACCTTGTCTTTTTTACATTCAACTCCCTCAACGGTATCGTCAAGAAGATTGATATGCGTTACGGTAAGCTCGGTGTCGTTCAAGCTGTTCTTTTCAACCGAATAAGAATGGTTTTGTGAGGTTATTTCCACTCTGTTTGTCAAGAGATTTCTAACAGGGTGGTTGCCGCCACGATGTCCGAATTTGAGTTTATACGTCTTTGCACCGTATGCGAGCGAAATTATCTGATGACCGAGACAAATTCCGAATATCGGGCAAAATCCACGCAAGCTTTTAATTGTGTTTATGACCTCGGGCACATCCGTCGGATTGCCGGGACCGTTTGAAATAAAAATGCCGTCGGGGGAGAGCGATTTTATAACCTCGCTGTCGGTATCAAACGGAACTGCGGTAACATTGCAGCCGACACGGTTAAGCTCTCTGACTATGTTTTGCTTCATTCCGCAGTCAATGGCAACAATGTGGAATTTTGCGTTATCAACATTGTAGGTCGTAATCTTTTTTCTGCTGACACGGCTTACTGCGTCGTGCGGTACTTCTGTGCTTGAAAGGATTTTTAATCCGTCCTCAACAGGTGTTTCGGCAGAGGTTAAAAGAGCTTTACAGCTGCCGAAATTTCTTATTTCACGTGTGAGCTTTCTTGTATCAACTTGAGAAATACCCGCTATGCCGTATCTGAGCATAACATCCTCAAGCGTTGCCGTGCTTCTGAAATTAGACGGCTCAGGATTGTATTCTCTGACTATCAAAGCGCTTACGGTAGGGCATTCGGTTTCGTAGTCGTCGTCTGCCATACCGTAGTTTCCGATAAGCGGATATGTAAACACGACGCCCTGATCGGTGTAGGACGGATCGGAAAGAATTTCCTGATAGCCTACCATAGAAGTATTAAAAACGATTTCCACAACCTTGTCGCTTTGGTCAGCAAAGCCTATGCCGAGGTACTGTGAGCCGTTTTCCAAGATTATTTTTCTATCGGGCTTTTTAATCATTGCTTACTCCTCCTGCTTTCGAGAGAGGCACCGACAAAGCTTCAAACAACGGATGAGGCTTATTTGGTCTTGATTTGAATTCGGGATGAAATTGAACACCTACATAAAACGGTCTGTCGGACAATTCAACCGTTTCAACAAGTCTGCCGTCAGGAGATAATCCGCTGAGGGTCAGACCTGCCGATGTTAACGCTTCTCTGTATTCGTTGTTAAACTCGTATCTGTGACGGTGACGTTCTGAAATTTCGGCGGATTTATAGCATTTTTCCATTGTGGTATTAGGCTGAATACAGCAAGGATAAGCACCGAGACGGAGAGTACCGCCCTTGTCAATATCATCACTCTGACCGGGCATAAAATCAATTACCTTGTTTTTGCAAAGCTCGTCGAATTCTCCCGAATGTGCATCGGAAATTCCCGCAACATTGCGAGCGTACTCGATAACCGCAATTTGCATACCGAGCAGATACCGAAATACGGAATAAAGTTTTCTCTTGCATATTGCGCTGCAAGTATCATACCCTCAATACCTCTTGAGCCAAAGCCGCCCGGTACGATAATTCCGTCAAGATCTGCCAATACATCATTTACCGTTTCTTTCGTGATTGTTTCCGAGTCTATCCAATGGATATTTATATGAGAGTTATGAGTATAGCCTGCGTGCCTTAATGCTTCGGCAACCGACAAATAGGCGTCATGCAGCTGCACGTATTTTCCGACAAGTCCGATGTCAACCGTATATTCTCTCTCCTTTATTCGCTTAACCATATTCGTCCATTCATCAAGGTCAGCCTTCGGAGCATCAATACCGAGTTCACGGCATACAACACTTGAGAAGTTCGCTTTTTCAAGCATTAAAGGTGCTTCGTAAAGACAGGGGAGAGTTATGTTTTCGATTACGCAGTCGGGCTTTACGTTACAGAACATTGATATTTTCTGAAAGATTGATTTTTCAAGCGGTTCGTCACAGCGTAGAACTATTATGTTCGGGTTAATGCCCATACCTTGTAATTCCTTGACGGAATGTTGTGTGGGCTTTGATTTATGTTCGTCGGAGCCGCTTAAAAACGGTACAAGCGTTACGTGGATAAACAAGCTGTTTTCCCGTCCGACCTCAAGTGAAATCTGCCTTACCGCTTCAAGAAACGGCTGGCTTTCAATGTCGCCGATTGTTCCGCCTATTTCGGTAATTACAACGTCAGCATCTGTTTTTTTGCCGACGGAATATATGAATTCCTTTATCTCGTTTGTAACATGGGGAATTACCTGAACTGTCGAGCCGAGATATTCGCCACGTCTTTCCTTGTTAAGAACATTCCAATAAACCTTACCTGTTGTGAGGTTAGAATATTTGTTTAAGTCCTCATCTATAAATCTTTCATAATGTCCGAGGTCAAGATCGGTTTCCGCGCCGTCCTCAGTAACATAAACCTCGCCGTGCTGATACGGGCTCATAGTGCCCGGGTCAACGTTGATATACGGGTCAAGCTTCTGCGAAGCGACCTTTAAGCCTCTTGATTTCAAAAGTCTGCCGAGAGATGCGGCGGTAATTCCTTTTCCGAGTCCCGATACAACACCGACCCGTTACAAAAATGTACTTTGTCATAATTTTCACCTAACCCTTTTTATTTTCACTGATTTTGTTTTCAAACCTTGATTTTTCGGAATGCACAGACGGACACACGGGGTATTTGCCGTCGAAACAAGCTGTGCAGAAGCCTGTGTCTTTCCCTGTGAGAAGCCTTACATCCTCCATTCGCAGATAACCGAGCGAGTAACGCCGATTATTTTTGCTATTCCGTCAATTGAGTGCTTATTTGCTATGAGCCCCTTTGCGTTGTCAATGTCTGTTCCGTAGTAGCAGGCGGATACAAAGGGCGGAGCGCTTATTCTCATATGTATTTCCTTAGCTCCCGCCGCCCATAACAAATCAACTATTCGTCTGCTTGTTGTTCCTCTGACTATCGAGTCGTCAACGAGAACTATTTTTTTGCCTTTGATAATTTCCTTGATAGGATTTAATTTTATATTAACGCCTTTTTCTCTTGAGCTTTGCTCGGGGGCGATAAAGGTTCGACCGATATACTTGTTTTTTGTAAATCCGATATTATACGGAATTCCCGATTCTGCCGAGTAGCCGAGCGCCGCTTCAAGTCCGGAATCGGGTACTCCGACAACAATATCTGCATCAACGGGATATGCCTTTGCAAGAAATCTTCCTGCTTGCTGACGTGCCATTGATACGCTTACGCCGTCAATGACCGAATCGGGGCGTGCAAAATAAATATATTCAAACACACAAAGACTTCTCGGTGTTAAATTGCAATGTGATGTGTCAAAATGTATTTTTCCGTTTTCGACAACAGCAATTTCACCGGGAAGTAAATCTCTGATATGTTTTGCGTTTACGGCATCGAGAGCACAGCTTTCGGAAGCGAAAACTATTGAGCCGTCCTGCATTTGTCCGTAGCATAGGGGGCGAAAACCGTTTGGGTCCCTGACCGCTATAAGCTTTGACGGCGACGAGATAACAAGGGAATATGCTCCCTTGATAATGTCCATTGCGGATGATACGGCTTGCTCGATTGAACCGCATTGAAGTCTTTGCTGAACTATAATATATGCGATAACCTCTGTATCCGTTGTTGTGTGAAAGATAGCTCCCTTTTCTTCGAGCATTTCCCTCAATTCAAAGGAATTGGTAAGGTTGCCGTTGTGCGACAGAGCCATTTTACCCTTGTTATGATTTACCACAATCGGCTGAATATTTTCGGCGTGTCGCTGCCTGTCGTGGCATAACGAACATGACCGACAGCTATATTACCTTGCCCGAGTGAGTCTAAATCATTTGAGAAAAGGCGTCGGAAACCAAACCGAGAGCCTTCTTTACCGAAAAAACGCCGTCATCGTTTACGACAATTCCTGCACTTTCCTGACCTCGGTGCTGTAAAGCGTAAAGTCCGTAATAGGTTGTCCTTGCGACGTCCGACACAGTTGGGGAATAAATTCCGAAAACGCCGCATTCTTCATGAATGGTGTTAAACATATAAAACCGCTTTCTATATAACGTCGGGCTTCCGTAAAAATAACGAAAATCCGAAACGTTTTTAATTATATTATTTTACGCTGAACAGTATATCGCCGTATGAGGGATAAGCCAAAACTCTTTTGCCGTGCAGGTCTCCGCCTCGTCGCACAAGCTGCGTACCTCTTCCATCTTGGGAATAAGACTGTCACGAATAGCAAACGACTCTTTACCGATATCGGTATAATCTGAAAGTGAAGCAAGTATGCTTTCAAGCTCTTCTGTCTTAATAGCTATATTGTCATTGAGCATTGAAAGTTTTTTGAGAACACTTGTTTCATATGAACAGGGGATCGAGCTGTCTGCAAGCTTTTTGTTCTTAATTGCTTTTGCAAGCTTTGCCGTGTATTTTGCGATTGCAGGGGAAATGTCGGTCTTTGACATTTCAATCATTGTTGACGCTTCAATAGAAACAGCCTTGCAATAGTTTTCGAGCATTATTTCACATCTTGAATTAAGCTCCGCAACGGTAAATACCTTGTGTGAGGTCAACATATCAACATTTTTCTTGTCAAGAAGATGAGGCATTGCGTCGGGTGTTGTTTTGAGGTTTGATAAGCCCCTTTCTTCGGTAGCCTCTTTAATCCAAGCGTCGTCATATCCGTTGCCGTTGAAAATTATACGCTTATGGTCTTTAATGGTTTTCCTAATCATTTCATGAAGCTTTTCTTCAAAGTTATCAGCGTTTTCAAGCCTGTCTGCATAGATTTTAAGGCTTTCGGCAACAGCTGAGTTAAGCATTATGTTTGCACAAGCGATACTGTTTGATGAGCCGAGCATACGGAACTCAAATTTGTTTCCCGTAAATGCGAACGGTGAAGTACGGTTACGGTCTGTTGTATCTCTGTTGAATTTCGGAAGAACGTCAACGCCGAGTTTTAATTTTGTCTTTTTAGCGTTTTCATAAGGTGTATCATTTTCGATAGCCTCAAGGACGCCGTTCAATTCATCGCCGAGGAACATTGAAATAACAGCAGGGGGAGCTTCGTTTGCACCGAGACGGTGATCGTTTCCTGCGGTTGCTACAGAAAGTCTTAAAAGATCCTGATAATCGTCAACAGCCTTGATAACGGCACAAAGGAAAAGCAAAAACTGTGCATTTTCATACGGGGTATCTCCGGGAGATAAAAGGTTTACGCCTGTATCTGTTGAAATAGACCAGTTGTTGTGCTTACCGCTTCCGTTTACGCCTGCAAAGGGCTTTTCGTGAAGCAAGCATACAAGTCCGTGCTTAGTGGCAACCTTCTGCATTATTTCCATTGTAAGCTGATTGTGGTCGGTTGCGATGTTGGTTGTTGAATAAATCGGAGCTAATTCGTGCTGTGCGGGAGCTACTTCGTTATGCTCGGTCTTTGCAAGAATACCAGCTTCCAAAGCTCGTTGTTAAGATCCTCCATATATTCGGCAACCTTAGGCTTGATAACACCGAAATAGTGGTCGTCCAATTCCTGTCCTTTGGGAGATTTTGCTCCGAAAAGCGTTCTGCCTGTAAAACGAAGATCGGGACGCTTGTCATACATTTCTTTTGTGATAAGGAAATATTCCTGCTCGGGACCTACCGATGTTCTGACGCATTTTACATCATCGTGTCCGAAGAGCTTGAGTATTCTCAAAGCCTGTACATTCAGAGCTTCCATTGACCTTAAAAGAGGAGTTTTCTTGTCAAGTGCTTCTCCGCCGTATGAGCAGAAGGCAGTCGGTATGCAAAGTGTTTTACCCTTAATAAAAGCATATGAGGTAGGGTCCAAGCGGTATAGCCTCTTGCTTCAAAGGTTGCTCTTAAACCGCCCGAAGGGGAAGGATGACGCATCAGGCTCGCCCTTGATAAGCTCTTTTCCGGAAAACTCCATAATAACTCCGCCGTCGGGAGAGGGAGAAATAAAGCTGTCGTGCTTCTCTGCCGTAATACCGGTTAAAGGTTGAAACCAATGTGTGTAATGTGTTGCGCCGTTCGCTACTGCCCAATCCTTCATAGCGGTTGCAACAGCGTTTGCGACCGTAATATCAAGCTGCACGCCCTCGTCAATAGTTCTTTTAAGCGAGGCGTAGACATCATCTGAAAGATTTGCTCTCATAACTTTGTCGTCAAATACTTTACATCCAAAAAATTCGGGTACGGTTTTCATGGTAAATCCTCTTTTCTAATAAAATTAAAGGCAACTGCACCCCAAAATACATTTGAGCGCCGTTGCCTTTTATTGTAAAAATAGAGATAGGGCGTCTTTAAGCCCTAAGACTCAAAGACGCCCTTGTCTTTATGCAAGAAATTATACTACCGAGAAAAAACGTTGTCAAGAAAAAATTATTATTTTTTTATAATTTTTTTGTGAGCAATGCATTATTAAATCCACAGTCGTAAAATTCATAAAATCCGCACTTTTTATAAAAACGGTAAGCACTTGAATTTCTGTTTATGCCGCATATGGAAAGATGGGAACAACCGCTTTTCTTCAGATGCTCGCAAAGCGTGTTTATCAACTCGCTTCCATAGCCTCTGTGTTGATATTCGGGTAAAATATCAATATGCAAATGAACGGGATACTTTTCATTTTTCTCATTTGCATAAGATATAAAATCAAGACAGAGCAGGAGGGAAGATGTGTTTTTGCGACACGCCTTAAATAAATATCTCTG
>ENA-OQEB01001107-OQEB01001107.1-human-gut-metagenome-genome-assembly--contig:-NODE-1107-length-10314-cov-1.841170_pt1 | contig 10314 bp, 15 predicted proteins | sample MGYA00242787_ERZ504619 | MGnify/ENA primary metagenome ERZ504619 (study PRJEB26092, sample SAMD00036317) | human gut metagenome | host: Homo sapiens | study: EMG produced TPA metagenomics assembly of... | reverse complement strand
CATAAAGGGAGCACTCAATATTCAGGCAGAGGAAATAGAGTCAGATGAGAGGGTGTTGCATGATAAGAAGCTTGTCATAGTCTGCAGCCGTGGTAAGACGAGTGTGGATGTGGCAGAGTATCTCACAGAAAAAGGTTTTGATGCGGCAAGCTTAAAGGGAGCTATATAGCTGGCTGCTTGATGCCATGAAAGAGGATGAGGTGGCAGAGCGCGATATAAAGGCAGATGTGGAGCAAAGCATCAGAAAGAAATTTAAGAAATCCATCTGGCGCAAGTTTACAAAGGCGATAAACACCTATGAGCTTGTAAAGCCGGGGGATAAGATTGCGGTGTGTATTTCGGGAGGTAAGGATTCCATGCTCATGGCAAAGCTTTTTCAGGAGCTTAAGCATCACAACAAGTTTGATTTTGATGTGAAGTTTCTCGTCATGGACCGGGATATAATGAGGCGAACAGGCATGTCATAGAGGAAACTGCAGGAACTTGGCATCCCTGCCACTATTTTTGAGTCAGATATATTTGATGCTGTAGATGATATAGAAAAATCGCCATGCTATTTATGTGCGAGGATGAGAAGAGGACATCTGTATGCATTTGCAAAGGAGCTGGGCTGCAACAAAATTGCGCTCGGACATCACTATGATGATGTTATCGAGACGATACTCATGGGCATGCTCTATGGTGCACAGGTACAGACCATGATGCCTAAGCTTCACAGCACAAACTTTGAGGGCATGGAGCTTATCAGCCTCTTTACCTGTCAGGGAGGACGATATCAAGGCATGGCGTGATTACAACGGTCTGCATTTCATACAGTGTGCCTGCAAGTTTACAGATACCTGTACCACCTGCAATAATGAGGAAAACCGCTCAAAGCGTGTTGAGATAAAGCAGCTCATCGCTAATCTTAAAAAGGTGAATCCTTTTGTCGAGGCAAATATATTTAAGAGCGTGGAGAATGTAAATCTGGCTACGGTTGTAGCATATAAAAAGGATGGCATAAAGCACAGCTTCCTAGATCACTATGATGAATAAGACAGATATATTTCAGGAGGGCATTGTATGGCAGATATCATGGATTATATTGACTGGCGTGGAGACATAGGCTTTGATGAGGTGCATGTAAATGAGGTGGACGGACTGATTTTTTCACAGCTTATTTATGTGCAGATGAAGCCATATATGCCGGATGCAAAGAAATCATACCTTACGATAAAACAGCTTTCAAGCCTTTACTGCGCGGACCACAGTGATGATGAGATTGAGCAGATGCCTAAATCTTTTCCGCCACTCCGCGAGGCTGCTTCAAAAGCTGGCGCACTCAAGGCGCTATGCTGACTGCATTTTGAGATATTATATATACGATATTAGTGAAAAAGAGGAGTCGCAGTTTTCTGCGGTTACGATAGAACTGCCTGACGGCACATATTTCATTTCCTACAGTGGTACAGACCATTCCGTGGTCGGCTGGAAGGAAAACTTTAATCTAAGCTATCTCGATGAGACACCCGGACAGAACAAGGCGAAAAAATATTTAAAGCAGGTGGCAGCATATATATGCAATGATGATAGGGGCATAAATGAAAAAGCCGTAAATGATAAAGCTTTAGATGATGAAAATATCAACAATAAAAGCATCAATACAAGAAAGCTGTGGATAGGCGGGCACTCAAAGGGTGGAAATCTGGCAGTGTTTGCGCCATGCATGTGGATAAAGAGGTGCAGGATGTCATTATTAAGGTGTTTAATTTTGACGGGCCGGGCTTCAATCACAAGATGATATATACGGCAGGCTACAAAAGAATTTTTGACAGAATAGAGACATTTCTGCCACAGTCGTCTATTGTTGGCTTATTGCTTGAGCATGTGGACAATTATGAGGTGGTAAGAAGCCATAATTCGGGGCCGCTGCAGCATGATGCTTTTTCCTGGGAGATAATGGGCGGAAGTATCATAAAGGCGGATGGGCTGGACAAAAACAGTGTGCGCCTTGACAAGACACTCAGAAACTGGATAGGCAGCATGGATGAGGCGCAGCGAAAGCAGTTTGTAAATGTGCTTTTTTCAATAGCATCGGACTCCAATTTTGAGAACCTTGACCAGATGTCATTTAAGCAGCTCATTGAGATGATAAAGGCTGCCGATGAGCTGTCAAAGGCTGACTGGAGCATGCTTAAGGATACAGTAAGACTCCTGATTTCTGCCGGTGTCGGCGTGGTCAGGGATGAAAAGGAGAAATAAATGTTAAATCAGTTTTCAAGAACACAGCTTTTGCTTGGAAAAGAGGCGATGGATAGGCTAAAGGGCGCAAGAGTCGCAGTATTTGGAATAGGAGGAGTGGGCGGATATGTCTGCGAGGCACTAGTCAGAAGCGGCGTGGGAGCGATTGACCTTATCGATGATGACAAGGTGGTGTCTTACAAACCTAAACAGGCAGATAATTGCAACCCGAAAGACCATAGGAAAATACAAGACAGATGTGATGGAGGAGAGGATTCATGATATTAATCCTGATGTCAGTGTCGTGACGCACAGGTGCTTCTTTTTGCCGGAAAATGCTGATGAATTTCCGTTTGAAGAGTATGATTATATAGTTGACGCGGTTGATACGGTCACAGCAAAGATTGCGCTTGTCATGAAGGCACAGGAGAAAAATGTCCCTATCATAAGCAGCATGGGAGCGGGAAATAAGCTGGATGCAAGTGCATTTAAGGTGGCTGATATATATAAGACCAGCATGTGTCCTCTTGCAAAGGTCATGCGCCGTGAGCTTAAAAAACGTGGCGTGAAAAAGCTCAAGGTGGTATACTCTGAGGAGAAGCCTACAAGACCGATAGAGGATATGTCCATAAGCTGCAGAACCAACTGCATCTGCCCGCCGGGTGCCGAACACAAGTGCACGCAGCGCAGGGATATTCCAGGAAGCCTTGCATTTGTACCATCAGTGGCAGGACTTATCATCGCGGGCGAGGTGGTACAGGACATAGCCTTTGACAGGGTATGATGAAGAATACAATTACGAAAAGAGAGGAATAAAAATGCCAGTATTTGATTTTAGCGATGCACCGGTAGCAAACGAGCATCCGGAGTGTACATATGAGACATTTCATTCGACAGAGACAAAGGCATCGGCCGATAAACCGATTGTTGTGATAGACAATAAGCAAAAGGAGTGGGCGCATCATGCGCTCGGTATGTTTACAAATCCGATAAAGCGTACATCCTTTGAATTTGAGGATGGTGACGTGGTAATCAGTGCAGATATCCTGCGCATTGATTCCCGCTTCGTTAGCCTTTTTAAGTGGCTTGGCGAAAATCACATAAAAGTACAGCTTTCAGGAGCCAATACACCTGACGGATACGCAGTATACAGGGTGAGGGAGGTGTCTCTCGGCAGAGGCACAAAGCTGTCTGCAGAGGACGGATTCCTGCAGTATATGATGGAAAGGCTTTTTGCCAGCACCATGCCTGAGGATGAACCTGACTCGATGATTACGAGGAAGAGGGCGACAGCATGAAGCTCACCAGTATACAGAGCATCACAGATTTCATGACATGTGCAGGCCGTACACTGCCTGACAATATACTGCTGTGGGCCAGAAGAAATCTGGCAGTTGCGCGTTCAAGCGAGGTATCACCTGAGGAGAGACGCCATGCGCAGAGAGCACTTTCCATCATGATGAATATCCAGTGGAAGGGAAATTATTTTGAGGCAATTGACCTGTGGAGGCAAGGCGCATACTCGATGAGGAGCTCTATGGCATGGAGAGCGTGAAGCAGAGAATCATTGAGACCATTATCCAGATAAACAGGACTCATACACTCCCTGCCTACGGACTGCTGCTCTGTGGACCGGCAGGAACCGGAAAGTCACAGATTGCATATGCTGTTGCACGTATACTCAAGCTTCCATGGACCACACTCGATATGAGCTCCATAAATGATGCAGAGCAGCTCACAGGAAGCTCAAGAATCTATTCAAACGCAAAGCCGGGAATCATTATGGAGGCATTTTCACAGGCGGGAGAGTCGAATCTTGTATTTATCATCAATGAGCTCGACAAGGCCTCAAGCAAAAACGGCAACGGAAATCCGGCAGATGTGCTTTTGACACTGCTTGACAATCTGGCTTTACAGACAACTATATGGAGTGTATGGTGCCGACCGTCGGAGTATATCCGATTGCAACAGCCAATGATAAATCACAGATTTCTGCACCGCTTATGTCACGTTTTGCGGTGATTGATATTCCGGACTATACCGATGAAGAGAAGAAGGTCATCTTCCAGAGATTTGCCCTGCGCAAGGTATTTGAGCGAATGGGAATGAAGGAGGAGGAGTGCGTTCTCACAGAGGACGGACTTGATGCAGTGATTAAGCTTCACGAGAACACATCGGGCATAAGAGATCTCGAGCAGGCTGCAGAGCATCTGGCAGCAAATGCACTTTATCAGATAGAGGTTGATAAGGTAAAGCAGGTGGTATTTGACGCTGAGGCTGTTTTTGAGCTTTTAGGCTAGCAGGATATGATTACGGATACAGGAATTGTTACGAAAATAAAAGGAGATTGTCAGGATGAGAGAATTTGGAAAATCCAGAAAATTAGATAATGTGCTTTATGATGTAAGAGGACCGGTGGTGGATGAGCGGCCCGCATGGAGGAAAACGGCACAAATGTGTTGAAGCTCAATATAGGAAATCCGGCGCCGTTTGGCTTCAGGACACCTGATGAGGTGATATATGATATGTCTCGCCAGCTCACGGACTGTGAGGGGTATTCCAACTCCAAGGGACTTTTTTCTGCAAGAAAAGCAATCATGCAATATGCACAGCTCAAAAAGCTTCCTAATGTGACGGTTGAGGATATCTACACCGGAAACGGAGTCAGCGAGCTTATAAACTTAAGCATGTCAGCGCTTCTTGACAATGGTGATGAGGTGCTGGTGCCGGCACCGGACTATCCGCTTTGGACAGCCTGCGTTACACTTGCGGGAGGCACGGCAGTACACTATATCTGTGATGAGCAGTCAGAGTGGTATCCGGACATAGAGGATATCAAAAAGAAGATTACAGACAAGACAAAGGCAATCGTAATAATAAACCCTAATAACCCTACGGGAGCGCTCTATCCAAGGGAGGTGCTGCAGCAGATAGTTGATGTGGCAAGAGAGCACGAGCTCATGATTTTTTCGGATGAGATATATGACAGGCTTGTGATGGATGACTATGAGCATGTGTCTATTGCGTCGCTTGCACCGGACCTCTTCTGTGTGACCTTCAGCGGTCTTTCGAAGTCGCATATGATAGCAGGATATCGTATCGGATGGATGGTTTTAAGCGGCAACAAGGCGCTCGGAAAGGACTATATTGAGGGTCTCAACATGCTCTCAAACATGCGTCTTTGCTCGAATGTTCCGGCGCAGTCGATAGTGCAGACGGCTTTAGGCGGATATCAGAGTGTAGGTGAGTATATTGTGCCGGGCGGACGAATCTATGAGCAGAGAGAGTACGTCTACAAGGCATTAAACGATATACCGGGAATTTCGGCAGTAAAGCCAAAGGCAGCATTTTACATATTTCCAAAGATTGATACTGCAAGGTTCAACATCACAAACGATGAACAGTTTGCACTTGATCTGCTTCGTGAGAAGAAGATACTCATCATCCACGGCGGCGGCTTCAACTGGGATAAGCCGGATCACTTCAGAGTGGTATATCTGCCTCGAACAGAGATATTAAAGGATGCCACAGGCAAGCTTGCAGACTTTTTGTCTTCATATAAGCAGAAATAATTATTGGCATAGATAATTATAAAACATATGATATAAAACATATAATATATAAGCTCCGGCACAGAAAACTTTTTGTTCTGACCGGAGTTTTTATATTATGCTGTAATATTTTTTAAAAGTAACCTACCTGTAACTTTACATAATGTATTATACACTTGTATCGCGGGGCGGCTGCACTTTAAAGGACAGACCGCACAGCACTCAAAAATGTATAGAGAAGAAAAGGAGAATTAAATGGAACTGCTTAGAGTAGAACACTTATCAAAAATATACGGAGCCGGAGAAAATCAGGTCAAGGCTTTGGACGATGTGTCATTGAGCGTGGAAAAGGGAGAGTTTGTGGCAATTGTCGGGGCGAGCGGCTCCGGAAAATCCACACTGCTTCATCTGCTCGGAGGTGTTGACAGGCCAACAAGCGGAAAGGTGTATATAAACGGCACTGATATTTTTGCAATGAATGATGATGAGCTTGCCATATTCAGAAGAAGACAGGTAGGCATCATTTATCAGTTTTATAATCTGATACCTATATTAAATGTGGAGGAAAATATGGCAATTCCGATGGAGCTTGATGGAAGAAAGGTGGAAAAAGCACAGATGGATGACATGCTTTTGCGCCTTGGACTTACAGAGAGACGTACTCATCTGCCAAATGAGCTCTCAGGTGGACAGCAGCAGCGTACATCTATAGGAAGAGCCCTGATTACGAGACCATCTATAGTGCTAGCGGATGAGCCGACCGGAAACCTGGATACCAAAGCCAGCAACGAGATTATGCATCTCTTAAAGACCTCAAACCGTGAGCTCAACCAGACAATCATTATGATTACACACAATATGGAGCTTGCAAAGGCGGCTGACCGCACAATAATGATAGAGGATGGTAAAATCAGATGAATTTGATGAAGACACTCACATTAAAAAACTTAAAGCTCAACAGGAAAAGAACTATTGTCACGATAGTCGGAATAATTCTTGCAACAGCGCTTTTGTCGGCGCTTGTCACACTTGTGTCAAGCTTTCAGTACAGTATGATTGAATACCAGAAGCAAAAGGGCGGCGACTTTCATGTGAAATTTTCGAATGTGAAAATGTCTGAGCTTTCGGAGTTTAAAAACAACAGAAATATTGAAAGCACATTTGAGACAATGGGAATGGGCTTTGCAAAGCTAGACGGCTGCAAGAATGAGGATAAGCCGTATGCATATGTCATGGCAACAGATGAGGCCGGCTTTGAGAGAGGCTGCTTTAACTGATAGAGGGGCGCATGGCAAAAAATGAGGATGAGATAGTCATTCCAAGGCACTTAAAGACAAACGGACGAATCGACATAAAGGTGGGAGATGAGATAACACTTGATGTCGGAAAGCGATATGATTCAAACACCGAAGGTGTCATATCGGAAAACTGCGCATATGAGAATGAGGCAGAGACACTTACCGATACTGTGACAAAGCACTACAAGGTGGTAGGCATCATGGAAAGACCGGGCTATGGAATGGAGGACTATAGTGCCGCCGGATATACATTTGTCACATACTCTGATGAGCTGGCAGCAATTGATAACGGCACAAAGAGTGAGGCAAGTGAAGCTGACACTACACTCACAGTGTACAGCAGATACACTAAAAAGGCTTTAAGAAACAAGGATGCTGTGACTGCTGATATAATTGGTGTGGATGAAAAGCTGTTTGCGAAAGCGAATAATTCATCTGTTGAAATGTCTGCTGAGGAGAGTGATAGGTTTCTTAAAGAGATGGAAAATGCAAAATATGATATATATATGAATGGATACCTTATAAGCTATGAGTGCGTTTTCCCGATTGACGGCACATTTAAAGCACTGTTTACAGTGGCCACTGTTGTGGCTTTGATAATTATACTGACATCAGTGTATTGTATCAAAAACAGCTTCAACATATCAATCACTGAAAAAATCAGGCAGTATGGCATGCTTGCAAGCGTGGGTGCGACGAGGCGCCAGATAAAAAGCAGCGTTAAGACAGAGGCAGCAATGCTTGGAGTGGTTGGTATTCCTGTAGGTACCATGAGTGGTATTTTGGCATCGCTTATACTTGTCAAGGTGGTAAATGCGCTGTCAGCAGGCTGGCTTAACTTTGCTTTGAGCTTTCACACATCACTGCCTGTACTTATTCTTGCTGTGATACTGAGTATAGCAACCATTTATTTCTCAGCAACAGGCAGTGCAAGAAGGGCTGCAAAGGTTACACCGCTTGAAGCAATAAGAAACACAAAGGAGATTAAAATAAAGTCAGCAAAGCTTAAGACACCGGCGATTATAGGCAGAATCTGGGGTATCGGAGGCGTTATCTCATATAAGAATATAAAGAGGAACAATAAAAAGTACAGAACCACAGTGACATCTATTGTCATCTGCTCAGTAACCTTTATTGTGATATCATACTTTATGTCTATGGCCTTTAGCAGGGTTGGGATGTCATATGCTTCAACAGATTACAATATCGGAATAAATATGTCATGTAAAAAGGACCTTGATATTGAAAAGCTCTCTAAGCTTTTGAGTGGCATTGAAGGAGCTGAGGATTATCTAGTTGGAGCAGGCTATGATTTCGATGTCAGTAAGCCGGAGTATACAAAGGAATATGGAGAGTATTGCGGGCAGCTTTATGATGACAGTGAGGATGTCTCGCAAATGGTTTTAATCACGGTTTTGGATGACAAATCATATGATAAGTATGCGTCTGACGCAGGCATAAAAAATGCAGCTGCAGGAGCAATTCTTGTGAATAAAGGCACATTTGATGTGTATAATGAGAATAGCTCAAAATACGTCAAAAAAGAGATGGAGCTGTACAAATATAAAGCAGGAGATACAATCGAGTGTGGCTATAATGTTTATGATGATGCTTCTTCTGATGACAATGCAGCAGAAGGCGATACTGAAAGCAGCACAGATGATAATAATGCAGTGGAAGGTGATACTGAAAGCGGCACAGAGGATAACAGTGGATACGTTGACGAGGAAACAATAAATAACGGAGTCAGAAAGACTGTGGATGTAACTATTGCAGGTGTCACAGACAAGGTACCGATCGGTTATAATGGCAATAGCAATACCACGCTTTTGTTTATGAACCAAAAAGGCTTTGAAAGCCTATGGGGTGACGGCAAGAACGGTAATGAGATTAAACCGGGACATGCGTCATATTCGGCATATGTGGTTGCAGAAAATGCAGATAAATATCAGGATACATTCGAAAAGGAGACGGAAGGAAATACTGAGTATTCGCAGATTAGTTTTTATGTCAGCAATCTGGATAAGGAGATGCGCGATGAAAAGTCTCTCTTTACACTGCTTGGAGTATTTGCATACGGACTTATTGTGGTTATTGCCTTAATAGGAATCACAAATATCATCAATACCTTAAGCACCGGAATGGAGCTTAGAAGCCGCGAGTTTGCAACACTAAGAAGCATTGGAATGACAGATAAGCAGTTTGCTGGAATGGTCAGGCTCGAGAGTGTATTTATATCTGTAAAGGCACTTGTAATAGGTGTACCGCTTGGTATTTTAATAAGCTATCTCTTATGTGTTATGATGAACAGGATGGATGACGCAATCATTTATGAGCCGCCGTATAAAGCAATTATATTGTGTATAGTGGTTGTAATAATGCTGATTTATGCTATCATGAAACTATCAATGACGAAGCTTAGACACAATAACATTATTGAGACGATCAAGAATGAAAATCTGTAGGAAATGCGGGAGCTGATATGAAAAAAATACTTCTCATAGAGGACAATAAAGGAATAACAGAGGGACTGTGTGATACCTTTACAGAACCTGAATATGAGCTTTTGACAGCAGGCAATTTAAAGGAGGCTGGGGCGCTTTTGAGTGAGCACCCCGGCCTTGTGCTGCTTGATGTGTCGCTTCCGGATGGGAACGGCTTTGATTTTTACAGCGAAAGGCTGGAAAAAGAAAAAACACCGGTGATTTTTCTTACCGCAAGGGATGAGGAAAATGATATAGTAAAGGGCCTTGAGCTTGGAGCGGAGGATTATATCACAAAGCCTTTTTCAGTAAGGGAGCTTGTGGCGAGGGTAAACCGCGTGTTTTTGCGAAGGAAAAGTGATGACAGTTTATCTGTCATACATGCAGGAAACATAAGCTATGACATGGACAAAAAGGAAGCAAGAAGGATGGACAGGTGATTGCTCTTTCAAGTCTTGAAAACCGAATACTTGATCTGCTTTTTACCAATCACGACAAGGCTGTGTCCAGAAATGCTGTGCTTGACTGCATCTGGGAGGCGACAGGCAACGATGTGTATGACCATACAGTGACTGTCATATGAAGCGCATCAGGGCAAAGCTTGGTGAGGATGTGATAAGAGACTGTGAAGGGAATCGGGTATCGTGTTGATTCAGGTGAAGCTCTTTAAAGAGTATCGGCCGACAGAGACAGTTCCCGGGGGAAAGCATGAGAAAGAAGAAATATAATTTAGAGAACAGAAAACATTTTGTGTATTTTGCG
>ENA-OQEB01001106-OQEB01001106.1-human-gut-metagenome-genome-assembly--contig:-NODE-1106-length-10323-cov-2.198411_pt1 | contig 10323 bp, 14 predicted proteins | sample MGYA00242787_ERZ504619 | MGnify/ENA primary metagenome ERZ504619 (study PRJEB26092, sample SAMD00036317) | human gut metagenome | host: Homo sapiens | study: EMG produced TPA metagenomics assembly of... | reverse complement strand
ATGAAGCCGAGCAGAAAGAACTGAAAGAGAGAGCCGCCGCTATCCGGGCAGAGCTTTCCAAAGCGCAGGAAGCCACGGTAAACGCAGAAAAAGTTTATGAATGTTGTCCGCAAGTATACCAGTTTTGAAGAACTTACCCCTACCCTTTTGCGTGAGTTTGTGGAGAAAATCGTTGTGCATGAGTGCAGCTATGACGAGAACGGCACACGCAGACAGGACATTGATATTTACTACTCTTTCGTTGGCAAGGTAGACCTGCCCGAATGACCGCCCGACCTATCCGGCGCAATGCGCAAGTGCCGGATAGGAACGCAAAATTTTTTACACTTCTATTGCTTCTTTATCACATCTGAGCAAAGAGCTGCGGGACGTATCGTGCGTTTTCACAGAGCCGTGTCTGCTCCCGTCGGCAGGCGGGATTATACTGGCGTGCAGAGCTGCGGGAAACGAAGTGAGTGAACAGATGATAGAAAATCTGCGTACGGCACAGCATATGCGGGTATAAAATTGATATGAAAAAATGAAAGAAAAGTATAAAAAATATATTGGAAATAAAGCCTTTTATATGATGGTCATGGCGATCGCCGTTCCGATCATGATCCAGAACGGACTTACAAATTTTGTGAACCTTTTGGACAATATTATGGTTGGAAGACTGGGAACAGAAGAGATGTCGGGTGTTTCGATCGTCAATCAGATCATATTTGTGTATAATTTATGTATTTTCGGCGGAACAGCAGGTGTGGGAATCTTTACCGCCCAATATTTCGGACAAAAAAATGATGAAGGGATACGCAGTACATTCCGATATAAGATTTGGTTGGCGCTGATAATTACTGTCGGCGCCGCTTTTCTTTCTTCTGTTTTTCGGAAAGCAGCTGATTCTTTTGTATCTGATGGGAGAAAACGGAGGAAATGAAAAGCTGGCGCTGGAATATGGGATGACGTATCTTCGGATTATCTTATTGGATCTTCCGGCGTTTATGATCCTGCAGGTTTATGCCAGTACGATGCGTGAGTGCGGGGAAACAGTAGTGCCGATGAAGGCGGGAGCTGCGGCTGTGGCGGTCAATCTTATTTTCAATTATCTGCTGATATACGGAAAGTTCGGATTCCCCCGGCTGGGGGTGGCGGGAGCGGCTGTGGCAACGGTGCTTTCGCGTTATACGGAAACGGCGATCGTCGTAATATGGGCGCATACCCATGAGAAAGAAAATACATATATGACAGGACTTTATAAAAACGTTGTCCGTGCCCCCGGGATCATGTAAAAAAAATATTTTATAAAGGGAACGCCGCTTTTGCTGAACGAAGCGTTATGGTCTTTCGGTATGGCGGTTTTGGCACAAAACTATTCTGTGCGCGGGCTGACGGTGATCGCGGCGATGAACATAGCGAATACGATCAATAACTTATTCAGCGTTGTGTTTGCGGCGATGGGAGAATCCGTGGCGATCATAGTCGGGCAGGCGCTTGGCTTCGGAGATATGAAAAGAGCGAGAGAGATCGACAATAAGATGATTGTATCCTGCGTTCTTATCAGTTTCGCAGTATCGGTTTTTATGTTTCTTTTCGCGCCGTTTTTCCCCCGGATTTATAATACGACGGAAGCTGTGCGAAAGGCGGCTATGGGACTTGTTTTGGCACAGGCGGTGTTTATTCCCCAGAATGCATTTCTCAACGCCGCTTATTTTACCCTTCGGCAGGCGGGAAAACAGGTGTCACTTTTTTCTTTGACTGTGTATTCTTATGGTGCGTCAACATTCCGATCGTTTTTGTTTTATGCCGATATACCGGACTTGCCCCGTGGGCGGTCTACAGTGCGATGCAGATCGGGGAATGGCTGAAGTGTATTGCGGGCGCGGTAATGGTGAAAAAGGGAGTGTGGCTTGAGAACCTGACCGGTAAAGGGGAAGATGAAAAATATCTTCTGCGGGAAAATGAAGAAAAGCATTGACATTTCCGAGTGTACATTGTAAAGTCTTGTTTGTAACAAAACAGTTTAATAAAAATACTTTCTCTTATTCAGAGCAGTGGAGATACAAAGGATCTGAGAAGCTGCGGCAACCCCTGAACAGGAAGGTGCCAACCTGAGCGAGTCATCGAACAATAAGAGGATTGTTGTGATAGAGAGACAGTCCGCTTTTACGGGCTGTTTTTATTTGCGGCGGCGAGTCAAAGTCCGGGTCATCCGGGGATCTTGACGACTGCTTATGATCCGAAGCAGTCTGCCGCAGGCAGATATCTTTCTTGATCGTAAAGAAATAGAGAAAGTGAACGAAAGGAGAATGGTTATGGAGAGAGAAAAGATTTTATTTACTTCCGAGTCGGTTACGGAAGGACATCCGGACAAGATGTGCGATCAGATTTCGGACGCTATTTTGGATGAACTTATGAAGCAGGATCCGATGAGCCGTGTCGCATGTGAGACATGCTGTACGACAGGCGTCGTTATGGTGATGGGAGAGATCACGACGAAAGCTTATGTAGATATTCCGAAGATCGTACGTGACACGGTTCGTGAAATCGGCTATACAAGAGGAAAATACGGATTTGACGCCGATACATGCGGCGTGATCACAACGATTGACGAACAGTCGTCCGATATTGCGATGGGAGTGGATAAAGCGCTCGAAGCAAAAGAAAATAAAATGTCAGAAGACGATATTGAAGCCATCGGAGCAGGAGATCAGGGAATGATGTTCGGTTATGCGTCTGATGAAACAGAAGAATATATGCCGTATCCGGCGGCGATGCGCATAAGCTTGCGCGCCGTCTGACAGAAGTAAGAAAGAACGGAACACTGCCGTATCTTCGCCCGGACGGGAAAACACAGGTAACTGTGGAATATGATGAAAACGGCGTTCCAAAGCGTTTGGATGCGGTTGTGCTTTCTACACAGCACGATCCTGAAGTGACGCAGGAGCGGATTCATGAAGATATTAAGAAATATGTATTCGATGAAGTGATTCCGGCAAATATGACAGATGATGAAACAAAGTTTTTCATTAATCCGACAGGACGTTTTGTGATCGGAGGACCTCATGGAGACAGCGGTTTGACAGGACGTAAAATCATTGTTGATACTTACGGAGGAATGGCGCGTCACGGCGGCGGAGCTTTCTCGGGAAAAGATTGTACAAAAGTGGATCGTTCCGCGGCATATGCGGCGCGTTATGCGGCGAAAAATATTGTTGCGGCAGGTCTTGCGAGACGATGCGAGATCCAGCTTTCTTATGCCATCGGCGTAGCGCAGCCGACGTCGGTATCCGTAGATACGTTCGGCACAGGGAAGGTTTCGGATACAAAGCTTGTGGAGATCATCCGTGAGAACTTTGATTTCCGTCCGGCGGGAATTATTAAAATGCTGGATCTGCGCAGACCGATCTATAAGCAGACCGCTGCGTACGGACATTTTGGAAGACTTGACGTTGAACTGCCGTGGGAAAAACTGGACAAAGCAGACGATCTGAAAAAATATCTTGAATCATAAAACAGATTTACCGGCGGGAAAGACCGGTATAGAAAAAGGATAGAAAACTAAGATGACGATTCGGCCGTCTTTTCGATACAGGGTAACGGATATCCATATCGAAGAGGCGGCTGATTTGTTTATAAAAAGTTTCGTTGAAGAAGGGGAGGGGTAACGGTATAATATATAATATCATGCAAAAGTGAGAATCTGTTTTAGGAGGAGCGCCTATGAAGCTTAGGACAAAATTGATCGTGGCATTTATGTCTGTTATGATTTTGCCGATGATCTTTTTGAATGTAGTGATGCATACGTTCGCGTCGCGGGAAGTAGGAGAACTTCAGCAGCTTTATATGATTGTCGTATTCATCACAACGACGCTGCTGATTTATTGGATCTACCGTTCGGTTTCTGTTCCGCTGGCGAAACTGCAGAAGGCGGCAAGAAATATCAAGGAAGGGAATCTTGATTTTGAGATCAGGCAGGAGTCGGATGATGAGATCGGACAACTCTGTCAGGATTTTGAGGAGATGAGGCTTAGGCTGAAGGCGAACGCGGAAGAGAAGGTTGCATTCGACCGGGAGAACAAGGAGCTGATCAGTAATATTTCCCACGATCTGAAAACACCGATCACGGCGATCAAAGGATATGTGGAAGGAATCATGGACGGGGTTGCGGATACCCCCGAAAGGATGGACAGATACATTAAGACAATATATAATAAAGCAAATGAGATGGATCTTTTAATCAACGAACTGACGCTTTATTCCAAGATCGACACGAATCGTATTCCGTATAATTTTACGACGATATCGGCGAAAGGGTATTTTGGAGACTGCGGGGAAGATCTGCATATGGAGCTTGAGTCGAAAGGAATCGAATTTACTTATTGCAATACGATGGAAGAAGACTGCAAGGTGATCGTTGATCCCGAGCAGCTTAGAAGGGTGATCAATAATATCGTATCGAATTCGTTGAAATATATGGACAAGCCGAACGGAAAAGTCACGATGGAAGTAAAAGATGTCGGCGATTTTATACAGGTTGAATTAGGCGACAACGGCAAAGGGATCGCCGCAAAAGACCTGCCGTACATTTTCGATCGCTTTTACAGGACGGATGCTTCCCGCAATTCATCGAAAGGCGGAAGCGGAATCGGTTTGTCGATCGTGAAGAAGATCGTGGAAGAACATGGAGGAAATATATGGGCGACCAGTGAAGAGGGCGCCGGAACAACAATGTATTTTGTAATCAGAAAATATCAGGAGGTATCTATTGATGAGTAAGCGTATTTTGATCGTAGAGGATGAAGAGAGTATTGCGGATCTTGAGAAAGATTATCTTGAACTGAGCAACTTTGAGGTGGAAGTGGCGAATGACGGAGATACAGGTCTGCAAAAAGGACTGGGCGGAGATTTTGACCTGATTATTCTTGATCTGATGCTCCCGGGAGTTGACGGTTTTGAAATATGCCGTCAGATCAGAGATCAGAAGAATACGCCGATTATTATGGTTTCTGCCAAAAAAGACGATATTGATAAAATCAGAGGTCTGGGCCTTGGAGCGGATGATTATATGACGAAGCCGTTTAGCCGAGTGAGCTTGTGGCCCGCGTGAAAGCGCATCTTGCCAGATATGAACGGCTGATCAACAGCAATGCGGAGGAAAATGAAGTGATCGAGATCCGCGGATTGAAGATCGATACGACGGCGAGACGCGTATGGGTCGGAGGAGAAGAGCGGTCATTTACGACGAAAGAGTTCGATCTTCTTACATTTTTGGCGAGTCATCCGAATCATGTGTATACGAAAGAAGAGCTGTTTCGCGAGATCTGGGATATGGAGTCGATAGGAGATATCGCGACTGTGACAGTGCATATTAAGAAGATTCGGGAGAAAATCGAATATGACACGTCTCATCCACAGTATATCGAGACGATATGGGGAGTGGGATATCGCTTTAAAGTGTAATGGCATGACGAAAACACAGTTTGATTTTATATTTGTCATGAGAGAAAAGGGGTTTCGTTTTTCGGAACTCCTTTTCTATTGTAAATGAGAATAAATGCGTGTATCATATAGAAGTCAAAAGGGAAGCGGCATAATATGGAATATATATGCCGTGTATGGGGAAAACAGATTAAGATCATAGGGTGGTTTTTAGAAATGGAAAAGAAAAAAAAGAGTCCGAGGGAGACTGAAGTTCAATACGGTGCAGACGGTTGTTATCGGATTTTTCGGGGTGATACTCGGGGGCGGAATACTTTTGAGCTTCCGATCTGTAATCAGAAGCCGATCGAGTTTATAGACGCGCTTTTTACGTCTGTCAGCAGCGTATGCGTTACCGGCCTTGTGACGATTGTTCCGGCGGAACAGTTTACATTGCTAGGGAAAATTATTTTACTGCTTTTGATACAGGTCGGCGGACTTGGAGTGATCGCCTGCATGTCTGCGTTTTTTCCTTTTATTGGGAAAAAAGATCAATATGAAAGGAAGAATCACGATCCAACAGGCATATGGACTGGATACGCTTTCAGGTCTTGTAAAGTTCGTGATCCGTATTTTAAAAGGAACGTTTTTGGTAGAGGGGATCGGCGCGGTACTTTTTTCGCTCCGGTTTATTCCTGAGTTTGGGTTTATAAAAGGCGTCGGTTACGCAATCTTTCATTCTGTTTCGGCATTTTGCAACGCGGGTATCGATATACTTGGAAGTACGAGCTTTATACAGTATTCAGGGTCGTGGCTTATTAATTTTACGACAATGTTTCTGATCGTTATGGGCGGACTTGGTTTTCCGGTATGGCATGACATTGCGATCAATATAAAAAAGATGACGGAAATCAAGAAAAGACCTTTAAAATGGCTGTTTACAAGACTTTGTCTGCAAAGTAAGATCGTTCTTACGATGACGGGACTTCTAATCCTGTGCGGCGCCGTCGGATTTTTCCTGCTGGAGTTTAACAACCCCGAAACAATGGGAGATATGAATCTTCTTGAGAAGATGACGGCATCTTTATTTCAGTCGGTGACGACAAGAACGGCGGGATTTGCGACAGTTCCGCAAGGAGACTTAAGAGAAAGTTCGAAGCTTTTGGGCTGTATGCTTATGTTCATCGGAGGATCTCCGGCGGGTACGGCAGGCGGCGTTAAGACAACGACGATCGCGATGCTTTTGCTGACGGTTCTCTGTGTACTGAAAAACAAAAGAGATACAGAGTGTTTTGCAAGAAAGATTGATAATAATATCGTCAGATCGGGAATTACGATCACAATGATCACTTTGATCTTCCTGATGTCGGGAATTACCGCACTGACAATCTTTGAACCCGGAATTGATTTCCTTGATCTTACTTATGAAGCGGCGTCCGCAATGGGAACGGTCGGACTGACGGCAGACCTTACTCCGATCCTGAGCAGGGGAAGTCATGTGATCCTTATGATCCTTATGTATGTCGGAAGGATAGGACCGCTTACTATGGCGCTTGCATTATCGGGAAGAAGCGATAAGATTTCTAAGTTCAGAGAACTTCCGGAAGAAAATGTGATGCTCGGCTAAGTGGGAGAGACAACGTAATGCTTGGATAATTGGGAAAGAAAATGCAATGCAGAGCATGAAGATGAGAATATGGACAGAGAAATAAAAAAGTAGAAATACAAAACCGGAAATGTAAAGACAGAAGCATTTAAAAGGAGGGAACATATTATGGATAAACAATTTGCGGTGTTGGGACTTGGAAGTTTCGGGTCAAGCGTTGCGCTTACATTGGAAAATATGGGATGCGATGTGCTCGTCGTAGACGAGTCTTACGAGAAAGTACAGGAAATATCCGACAAAGTTTCTTACGCGGTCAAAGCGGACGTGTCAGAGCCTGACGCGCTGCAGGCTCTCGGAGGACGTAATCTTGACGGAGTGGTAGTTGCCATTTCGGAAAGTTTAGAGGCAAGTATTATGGCGACGATGCTTTGCAAAGAAATGGGAATTCCTCTCGTCGTTGCAAAGGCGAAAGACAAACTTCAGGGCGCGATCCTGCAAAGAGTCGGAGCGGATCGTATCGTGTATCCTGAGATCGAGATGGGAAGCCGCGTGGCAAAAAGCTCGTGTCGAAAGAATTTGTGGACTGGATCTCTCTTTCAAATGATTACAGTATGGTAGAGATCGTCGTGCCGCAAAACTGGGTAGGAAAGAGTCTTGTCGATCTCGGAGTCAGAGAGCGTCTGGGAATCAATGTCGTCGGTATTATCAAGAACGGAAAGATCGAAGTCGCGATCAATCCGCAGGAGCCGCTTCGGGAAAAAGAAATATTGATCGTGATCGGTTCTAACGATATTCTTGAGAAATTTGACATGAAAAACAGATAGAAAATGCAGGTGAGAAAATGATTACAAGTACATCGAATATACAAGTAAAAGAATTGCTTCGTTTGCAGAAAAAAAGCCGTGAGCGGGAGAAAGAGGGCGTATTTATCGTAGAAGGACCGCGCATGGCGGAAGAGATCCCACGGGAGCGCATTGTAAAACTGTATGTGTCGGAAAGTTTTCAGGCGAAATGCGTCAAAGAAAAAAACGATCGGTTTATTCAAGAGGCGGAAGTGATGTCGGATACGGTATTTGCGCATGTGTCGGACACGAAGACTCCGCAGGGAATCCTTGCCGTCGTACGCCGGATGGAGTATACGGCGGAAGATATTTTAGGGGAGACTCCGCATGTGCTCGTTCTTGAAAATATTCAGGATCCGGGCAATCTCGGAACGATTTTCAGGACTGCAGAGGCGGCGGGGGCTACAGGCATTGTTTTGAGCAAAGACTGTGTAGATCTGTATAATCCGAAAGTGATCCGTTCTACGATGGGAGCGATTTTTCGGATTCCGTTTATTTATACGGATGATCTGAAAGGAACGATCGACGAACTGAAACGGGAAGGAATCACGGTTTATGCGGCGCATCTTAAAGGGGAAAACTCCTATGATATGGAAGATTACAAGACGGCATGCGCATTTCTTATCGGAAATGAAGGAAACGGTCTGACAGAAGAAACTGCGGCATGTGCGGATCGGAAAATACTGATCCCGATGGAAGGCGGCGCAGAGTCGCTGAATGCAGCGGTGGCTTCGGCAGTACTTATGTTTGAAGCGGGCAGACAAAGGCGGAACAAGAGAAAATAAGGCGGCGCGAGTCTGTAAATGATGATCAAAGTAAATGAAAACAAATGTGAATAATTGAAAGTAAATAAATACAGATAAAAAATAAATGAAAAGAGAGGATAAGACAATGGATTTAAAAGGAAGACATTTTTTGACACTGAAAGATTTTACACCGGAAGAGATCATTTATCTTTTGGACCTTGCCGCAGAATTAAAAGAAAAGAAGAAAAAAGGGATACTTGTCGATCATCACAGAGGGAAAAATGTGGCGCTGATCTTTGAAAAAGACAGTACGCGTACACGCAGTTCTTTTGAGATAGCGGCACATGATCTCGGAATGGGGACGACTTATATCGGAACGATGGGATCTCAGTTCGGGAAGAAAGAGAGCATCAAAGATACGGCAAGAGTACTTGGAAGAATGTATGAAGGAATCGAGTACAGAGGATTCGGACAGGAGATTGTCGAAGAGCTGGCTCAGTATGCGGGAGTACCTGTATGGAACGGATTGACAAACGAGTATCATCCGACACAGATGCTGGCAGATATGCTGACGATCCGTGAACATTTCGGGAAACTGAAAGGTCTGAAACTTGTATATATGGGAGATGCCCGTTATAATATGGGCAATTCGCTCATGATCGCCTGTGCAAAACTCGGACTTGATTTTGTGGCGTGTACGACAGAAGACTATTTCCCGAATGAGGAGCTTGTAGAGGAGTGCCGCGTATATGCAAAAGAATCAGGTTCTGAAATTACATTGACAAGCGATGTGAAAGAAGGAACAAAAGGCGCTGACGTCATCTATACAGACGTATGGGTATCTATGGGAGAACCTGACGAAGTGTGGGAGAAACGGATCAGAGAGCTGACTCCGTACAAAGTAACAAAAGAAGTGATGGAAAATGCAAAACCGGAAGCAATCTTTCTTCACTGCCTTCCGGCGTTTCATGATCTTGGAACGAAAGTCGGAAGAGAGATCGGCGAGCGTTTCGGAATCACAGATATGGAAGTGACGGACGAGGTATTTGAGTCTGAACAGTCGAAAGTGTTCGATGAGGCGGAAAACCGGATGCATACGATTAAAGCGGTTATGGATGCTACATTGAAGTAAAAAATAAGTAGAAAAGAAGATAAAAACAGAGAAGATACAAAGGCAAAAAGCAAGAAAGATAAAGACAACGAAAAGCTGAGAACGTAAAAAAGATAAAAAGTCGAGAGAATAAAAAGACGAAAACTTGAGAAGGCAAAAAGCAAGAAAGTAAAATCAGAGAAGGCGAAAAGCAGATAAAATTATGAAAGCAGAGATTTTGAAAATGCTGCGGGAAGCAGACGGGTACATTTCGGGGCAGGAAATCTGTGAGAAGTTCAATGTGTCGCGCACTGCGGTCTGGAAGGTGATCCGCCGGCTTCAGGAAGACGGCTACGAGGTGGAAGCTGTGCGAAACAAAGGGTATCGCATGGTGGAAAGTCCCGACATTTTGACAAAAGAAGAAGTGGAAAGCTGTATGCATACGGAATGGGTGGGAAGAAATGTCGTATGTTATAAAGTGACGGATTCAACGAATCTGCGCATCAAGCAGATGGGAGATGAAGGCGCTTTAGCCGGAACGCTGGCTGTGGCGGAAGAGCAGACGGCGGGAAGAGGGCGCAGAGGACGTTCGTGGGAATCACCTGCCGGAGCGGGGATCTTTATGTCGGTTCTTTTAAG
>ENA-OQEB01001105-OQEB01001105.1-human-gut-metagenome-genome-assembly--contig:-NODE-1105-length-10335-cov-1.927606_pt1 | contig 10335 bp, 17 predicted proteins | sample MGYA00242787_ERZ504619 | MGnify/ENA primary metagenome ERZ504619 (study PRJEB26092, sample SAMD00036317) | human gut metagenome | host: Homo sapiens | study: EMG produced TPA metagenomics assembly of... | reverse complement strand
CAAAATTTGCTAACTATTCAGAGCCATGCAAATTTTTTAAAATATAGGAATCATGCTTGCATGAATGACTATATTTTTAAAAATTTATATGGCGAGAAGCCACATCGAGATAAAACAAAGTGGAATCGAGATGCGGGTCTGAATAGTTACAATATTTTATTGATTTTGGCCGAAAGCCTTGTTATACTTTTCTTGTGAATATGTATGAAAAGGCTTCGGCTTTTCAGGAAAATCCCTTGTTACCAGCAGGGGATTTTTCTTTTACTGTTTCCATTCATCATCCTTCTTCATGCCTTCCAGTGTTATCGCTATAAGACGAATCGTATCCAACAGATCTGAATCTACACCTACACCGGAATCAATTCTTTGAAGTTCCTGCATCACCCCTTTCAATTCTTCTTTTAAGGCTTTGAATACTTTAGGATTTCCCTGAACAACGATGTCTTTGTTCTGTAGCCTTTTTATAATGAAATCCTGTTTCGTAAGCCCCGACAGATGCACTGCTCTTTCAATCAGTGCATCTTCTTCCGGCGAAACACGGAAAGCACGATTTTGTTTCTATGACGTCCCTTTTGGTCTAAATTCTTAGCTGACATCTTTTTCAACCTCCTGATCTTTGACATCCATACCACGTTCATTGTCAAGGAAATCTGCCATTTCATCCTGCTTCGTTGGAAACAGGTGCGCATACCGATAGGTTATCTTTTCTGACTCATGCCCAACACGATTTCCAATTTCCAGTGCTGTAAATCCTTTGTTGATCAGAAACGAAACATGAGTTTGACTTCCTGAGGGATAATATAAGAAGTATACAGAATCCGGGCATCTATGGACAAAATACTGATATAAATAATTACAACGGAAAGGACAGAGAAAAATGAAATTGATTTATGCAGAATACAATATGTATCATAATAGTATTGATGTAACCACATTCGATGGATATGTTTTAAGAATTGACTGCAATGTTGCAGAGGATGGCTTGCGGACAACTCCCGGTTCTCAATGTGCCTTAAATGCATTGGCAATAGACGAGCCATTGGAATATGCGACATTGGCATTGGATGGAAATTTACAGATGTGGGTAGATGCAGAGGACAGTCTTGAATTGTTTTAAGTAAAAAGCAAAAGAGACGCTTAGGCATTTACCCCATGCGTCTCTTTTAATAGTGTACTTTTATTTAAAATAGCTTTGCAATATAGACTTTTTGTATAGTCAAGCAACTTGATGTTTACAATAAGAACGGACTGCCAAAAGCAAGAATACCGGAACCTCTATTGCCGCAGAAACCAAAATAATATAAGGCGTCCAGAAACTCATTCCGCCAATATACAGGTAGTTAAAATTTGCAAGCTGATAAAGCAAGTTATTCTGCAACCCAATTCCTGCTAATGCCAAAATTATTTCTAACTGCCCCAAGTTAATGTTGGATAGATTTATGATAGAAAACAGCATTTGAAACGAGGTTTTCAAGCAATCTGTTCCGAAAGCCATATTCAATATCAGTAAATGTACCGCTATTCCAAGAGCAAAGGCTAAAATGAAAATCATACTGGACGCTGAAATCTTCACAAGTGCTAACCGAGTACGTCCATGCTTTGTTGCTCGTAAAATACTAAAAAAAACACACTACGATAAGCTAATCATCCACTTGCGCCTCTTAAAAATGACAAAGCGATACAACCAGCCTGAATATTTCTTCCGTGGTAAGCAATGTATACACACCAACGATGCCCCACTTAAATACATACGCTGCAAGCAGACACAGTGGGATTCCGATGCACCATGTGCCGACAATATCAATCACCATAATGATTTTGGTATTGCCGCCGCTTCTTATAATTCCACCTCCAAGTATCATATTTTCCACCTTGATTGGTGCATACAGGGCAAACACGATAAGCAGCAGCTTTCCAAGCGCTTTTACGCTGTCATCCACACGATACAATCCGGTATATGCTCCTGCCAATACAATAAGCAGTGCAGAAACGGCTACCGCTCCGGCTAAGCCTGCATACATTATCTTCTTCGATTCTGTGTAAGCCTCATCGTATTCTTTCCTACCAAGCCTCTTGCCGACCATCACACCTGCAGCCGCCGACAATCCGCTAAGTGCGCCTACGATAAGTCCCTGTATCGGGCAGGTAAGCGTGTACGCCGCCAGGTTTGACGTGCCAGATGACCATAGACGGCAGACTCCACATTCTGTCCGAGGCTCCACAAAAACTCACTGATTAGAATCGGCATAATCATGATAAGATAATCCTTTATAGTAATTTTACTGAAGTACAATGACCATACCGGTTTATCTCCATCCTTCCTGATACATAAAGCAAATCCGATGACAATAACTACAAGATTAAATAACTGCGAAATAAGTGTTGCAATCGCAGCTCCCTTTATACCCATACATGGCAATCCGAATTTTCCAAATATCAGCAGATAATTAAGGCCTGTGTTTACAGCAACTGCCCCAAAGCTTGCCAAAAACGGTATCGTGGCATGCTCCTTACAGCGCAGCCATGAGGATAAAATATTGCTGACTGCCATTGGAATATAGGAAAACGCTACAATCCTGAAATATACCGCGCCGGTATTTACAATACTCACATCCTTTGTGTACAGACCAAGAATCCACGACGGAAAAACTCCTGCTGCAAACAGAAATAATGCTGATATCATAATTCCACAAATGAGACTCACATCAAAGCTGCACCATGCCTCTTTTGTATCCTCCGCACCGATAAACTGCGCGATTAATATTCCCGCAACCGTGCTCACTGCACCGATTACCACTGAAAAAATGAGAGAAAAATTTCCACATAATCCCACTGCCGATATATTAGTCTCTCCCAGCTGTCCTATCATAATCTGGTCTACAATTGAAAAGGATGCCTGCAGCATACTTTGCAAGGTAACAGGAATAGCTATTTTACACAATGATTTCATAAACTTTGACATTATAATTTACTCGTACTTTCTCTTTTTATTAACTCAACCGGCAACACAATTTCTGTCTCACATTCCGCGCCATCGCGCATTGCTTCAAGGCACTTGATTGCAGTTTTGGCCCTAAGAGGCGACTCCTGATGAATCGTTGTAAGCGCAGGATTACTTTCCCTGCTTGCCAGATTGTCATCAAAACCTATTATCTGGATATCCTTTGGAATTTGTATGTCTTTTCCCTGTATAAACCTCATAAACTCAAGTGCATAAAAATCCGACACTGCAAAAACAGCTGTAACATTACCCTTTACCAGCTCTCTATATTTATCCTCATAAAAGCACATTCTTTCCTTTTCTGTCTTTGGTATTTCCCATCTTAATGTTTTCCCCGGTTCAAAGGCTTTGCGAAAGCCTTCTATGCGCTCTTTATCCATGCATATAAAATTATCCGCTATGCACAACGCTTTTTTATGTCCCAGCTCCTTTAAATATTTCCCCGCCTGATAACCGCCATCATAATGATTGATAACCAGATTGACCACCTTGGAGCACTTTTCAAAATAACCGTCATACACTACAAACGATATCCTCATCTGGTTTCTGAGCTTCTCATAATCTGCTTCACAGAAGCCCATCAGAATCAGCCCATCCATATTCCACATGGAAGCAAACACCGGAATCTCACTGATGTCAGATGTCGTTTTTATCATCAGAAATATCCTTTTTCATTTACCTCATGAGAAAGAGCATTAAGCGATGACATCACAAATCCATCCTCTAAGACCCTGCCTTCATACTTTTCATTAGCATTCACCACCACACCGATGATTCTTGAATTATTCTCGCAAGCAGAATGCCCGCCATATTTGGGATATACCTGAGCGTTCAAGCTCCTGCTGGACACGTTTTACCGTCTCATCCGAGATCTTTTCTGTTTTGCCGTGAATCACCTTTGAGACAGTCGCTGTACTTAGTCCTAATGAATCTGCAACATCCGCAATCCGAACCCTGTTTAGTGCCATATCAATCTCCTTTTTTTATATTCTGATTATATGGTACAACAGAAATGTGGATTTTACAAAAAGTTAAGCGTGTAACCCATCACAAAATCTGTGTTTGTTTTTTGTGATATTTGCACAACAAAAGGACCGTGTATCTCTACATGATCCTTGCATCAACAATCTTTTTATTTAGATTTGTAAACTTTCTGCATATTTAAACTGAATAATGCATTCCACTTCATGGAATTACTTTTCCTTCGTTCTATCACTTTATCAAAATTGTAAGCCATAAAATTCCCCCTGTATTTATTCTATTGAAAATGTAACCGTAACATCGCCACTTCCAAGTGCTTCTTCCCATCCTGTCAGATCATCAACATCACATCAACGTGACGGGCTGCATTCCCTTTAATAACGATACTTATTGCATTCAGCCACATATATTCCTGCAACAAGCAATACCCCAAGACCAATCAACCATAGCAGGAATAGGTTCATCGGTAAAATCATTCGGATATAATCTCCAAGATATACAACCACCATCATCAGCAGAATTGCAATAGATACAGTCCACATATTGATTCCTGACCGTACCTTCTTTCGATATTTATCCCACGCCATATGACAGATAAAAAAGAGCAGGATTCCGGTTATGATGAATAGCAGCGCCAATGCAATCCAATAAACGGCATTGCTCCATATCGGCTGACTAATCACGTCGGCGAGCAGTTGTGCAAGTCTACATTCTGCATCAACTATCATTTCCAGCACTTCTCCACAGCCATTCAAGAAAGTGGTAAAAAAATCCACGGTATCTTTCCAAAACGCCTCCTGCTGAAAAGCAGTCAGTATCATAGTTGTTGTGCAAAGCATCATAAAAAGGAACAGATAATTTTCCAAATACGCTTTTCGTTTACGGTAGTTTGTAATCTTCTTATCAAGCAATGACTGCTTACAGTTTTTGCACTTTTCATACAGCACTTTTCTCTCAACCTCTACTTCTTTAATCTTCATATGGCTTCTTGCATAAGCGCATCCTGTTCTGCCTGTTTCTGCTTACGCAAAGCGGCATCTGCCTTATCGGTCAATTCCTCGTTTTCGAGCCTTAATCTTTCGTTGTCTTTCAGAATCCTGTCGCTCTCGTTCTGCTTCGCGATATGCTCTGCCTGTCTGCGAATCTTTAATGACTGCTCCTGAAGCTGCGTCGTTTGCTCTTGCATCAGCACCTGCACGTTCTGCCATTCGGATAAGGTCGGAAGCTGCTGTAGTTCGCTCTCTAATGCTTGTATGGTCTGTGTCTTTTCCGTCAGTTCCGCCTGCATTTGCTCCATCTGTTCCAGCATTGCCAGCAGATCTGAGTCTCTGTAACCTCTCAAATCGTTCATAAATCTCTTTTCTCCTCTCTAAAGCTTCATCAATTGTTCGTTTTCGTCGTTCAATTGCTGCACCAATGACTGCAACGAATTGATCTGTCTGTCCTTTTCCCTGATTACTTTCTCTGCCTGTGCCAAGTCCTGATTCGCCGCCTGCAGCTCCTCTGTAATCTCCAGTATCAGTTCCTGCTGCTCTGTCATAAGTGCGAGCATCTCTTCCAGTATTGGAAGTTCGTTTTGCAATATTTCTTTCTCCATAGTGCATCCTCACTTTCATTAAATTGTCCTTTAGTTCCATCAGCCTTTTCCCTATCCCCAAAACTGTATCTTTCAGTTTGGAAATGATTTGGTTCAGCCGCTTTATTTCACGGTTAAGTTCCATCCGTTCCGAAACATGTCCTCGCCGTTCCATCTGTCTGGCTGCGTATCCCTCGTGAATCGTGGGAATCCGTTCAATGCCCTGTCGTTTAAAGCTCCTGTGGTCTATCTGATTTTTCGGAGCAAGATACTGGTTGCACATATCCGCCCAGGAACTGCGCCACTTTTCAGCATTGGACTGACTATTCCAGTCATTGGACAGAACCGTAACACGTTTCCATAACTTCTCATTCCGCTTTCCGAGTTTCTGCAAACCGGTATTCTCATCCATCAGTGGAATCCGTTCTCCGTTTTCATCCAGCGCATAAGTTTTCTTTCCCTTTGGAGCCCAGCTTCCGTCTTCCTTGAATCCTCTGGTGGTCAGCAGGATATGGGCGTGGGGATTTGGTGCAAAACTGTTTTCCCATCCACATGCTTTTCGTGGATTGCCATATCCGCACACATTCCAGCGGAAGTGAAATTTTCTGCAATATAATTCTGCAAAAGTGTAATCTGTTCTTCCCTTGAAAGCTCAACCGGAAGTGCCACTTCAATTTCCCTTGCAAGCTGGGCATCCGATTTCTTTTCCACTTTCTGCACCTCGTTCCAGAGAATTTCCCGGTTCTGATATTCCTGTGGTGCATTGGCTGGGAGAAAAATCTCCGAATAGATTACACCGCTTTTCCTTGTGTAATCGTGCGTATATCCGGTTTCCTTTTCTTCCAATTTGACACCTGCCCGGTAAGCAGCTGCAGCAACTGCACCTTTTCCAGAACTACGGCTGACTATCTTAATGGAAAGATGAAAAATCGCCATCGTACCACCTCCCCGTATGATATTGAAAAACCGCATAGGCGGGTTTTGCTTTACCATTTCGCCGTATCCGGCACATAGCCGTCTGCAAGACCGCTCTCTGCGAAGAGTGCGATGCAACTGCACAAGTTGCTGTCATCCAAGTACACAACTTGGTCTGGCTGAAAGCCCCGCCGACGGAACGAGCCCGGCAAGCAAAGCGCAGACCGGTTGCCACTTGTGGCAAACTTATACAAGACAGGCTCTGCCTGTCTATAAGTGCGCCCTTCTCTCTAACGAGAAAAGGGAATTGCAAAAGCATTCCTGCCTCTGCAACTCCCAACATATAAAAAGAAGATACTGTGTTAATCATTCTCAGCACCTTCTGTTTCACTGCCCGTATCCGGGCACTTTTCCATTGCTCTGGTAAAATATTTTCCATTTCGTTCCTGCTGATTTAGGAAATTTAAAAGACGCATCACATCTTCCTCCACCAGCGGACGATCCAGTACCTTTTCCACGATTCCTCCAATCTGACACAGCAGATGGGTACGTTTCTTGCGTTCCTCTGCTTTTTGCTGCTGTTTGAGCCGCTTCATCTGCGCCTGATACTGTTTCGCCTTTTCCATTACCTGTTCATACTGCATTTCTTTTTCGGAAATGCGTTCCTCAATACTTCTTTGTGTTCTTGCCATATACTTGTTCCTCCTTCTAAACTGCTTCCGCTTCATCAGTAGCTGATGAAATTTCGTCTGTAAGTGCCACTGTACCCATCAGGTGTAGCAGCTTATCCTCTACGGTATCCGTTGTTTCTTCTGCGAAATGCACATTGACAGCGATAGGTGGTGTTTCCAATTCTTTTTGTAAAAGTGCCGGTACACTTTTCACCATTCTGTTTCTTCTCCATAAAAACCCTCCATTCCTTCAATAAACAATTGATAATCGAACACTTGTTTGCTATAATAAATGAATAGCAGTTGGGGCACGAATGGAAATGTGAATCATTCCTTTTTTCATTTTCGTTTTCTCCTTTCCCAAATTTGAGTAATCTGTTTTATATAAAGCAATTACTCCTCCACCTAAAGGAGAAAAATTCCGATGCAAAACGGAACTGTTTTGAAAAGATTTTTTTGAAAAAGGATTTTTATATGGAGAGCAGAGAAGATTTTTATTTTGATAATTCGGATAATCCGGAATCAGATGATACGATAGAAAAAGAAGAGCATTATAAATGGACGATTTCACTGGAAGAGGAAACTAAAGAAGATGCTTTCATCCCGGAAGAGGATTTACTGGAACAGGCAGAACCTGAGGTTGCCGAACGGCTGATATTAAAAAGAGACCTGCGAAAAGCTGCCATTGCAAGAATGGAAGCTGCTGCCAGAACGCAGGGAGATTTTGAAGATGTCATTGACGCATGGGATAAAGAGGATAAAAACCGTGAAAGACGTGAGCGTTATCACGAGGTCTGCCGGGATGATGCCGAGGTTCCGTTTGAATACAACATGTCTCCGGATGAGATTGTTATTCCGGCCCCCATTCAAAGTGTGTACTGGCAGCAAATGATGAAGGGCGAATTTTTAGATGTAATATTTGACTGTCCTTATGAATTGCAGGAACTTGTATGCGACAGCAATATCTCACAGATACTAAGTGAATTAAGTGAAAAGCACAAAGCACTTTTCTATTTTTTATATATCAGGGATTACAGTACATGCTGTCTTGCGAAAATGTATGAGCAGTCTGACCGGAATATCCGTAAGGTGAGAGCAACCATTTTAAGGAAGATTCACAAAAAGCTGATTCCGGTTTTGCAGTATAAATGTGATAACGGACTGTCAACAACTATGAAGGAACGAAACTTTTTAGAAAGACATTGCAGTACGGATGGATAGATGATATGATTTGTATGTAATTGATTTTTGATAATAGTGATTACATGCAATGCATATAGAACATGCAGCCCTTCTAGGCAGTCACAAATCTTTATGATGAAATGAGGTATCGGTAATATGGATAACATTTTTAAACGCACCAGTGCTCACTGGGTACGTTATGATAAATATGAATGGAAAGAATCGACTGACGGCGTTTTGTACCTTACTCCGGCAAAAGATGCCGTAATGTCACTTTACAATCCCATCAAGGAGTATGAGGAACTGGTACTGACCGCTCTTGGAATTGGTCTTGATGTTATGCAGAAAAAAGCTTCTATGGAAGAATTGAAACAAAGGATTCAGTGTTTTGCACAACGTTTTGGCCTTCTGGGACTGATGACCGCACTTCCAACCACACCGGAATTTATCACCTATGATGCGGTGTATCTTCCAAAGAATCATTTCATCAGACAGGAAACACTTTCTACAGAAGATTACCTTGCCTACTTCTTTCCTTTTGACAAGATCTCTTTTGAAAAAAAAGGTCTGGAATCTATGTGGAATACAGATAGCTGGGAAATGTTTGCGGTAATTATGACTTTACAAGATAAGCCACAAGCAGTGCTTATGAGCTTTCAGAAGGAATATGCTGAAAGCTATGAATGGATTACCACGGTATTCTCTGACTGGGCTTTTACCTTTGTTACCAGCTTTCTGTATTATCAGGATTATGATGCGTTGGAGGAAGCAGAACGGAATGTGTACCGAAAAGGAATGGAATGTTTTGGCGCATCGCACCGACCTACCACATAGAACTTTTGGATAAGTCCACCATTGTCTGGGATTTCCATTCCCTGATGCTCGCCATTCAGATGATGTTTTCCTTTATGATAACGGATGAAAACTCTACGCTGAAACTGTGCAAGCACTGTGGAAAGATATTTGTAGCCAGCCGTTCCAATGTGCAGTTCTGCTCTCCGCAGTGTAAGAATCAGCACAATGTATATAAAAGCCGTGCGAAAAAGAATGAAGAATAAACTACCAGAAATATACGAGGGAGGAACATAATGATAATATATATTTATGATGACGAAAAAGGAAAAACAAATGCCCTTTCCATTGACAAAGAAAATGTAGCAGATGAGGAACTGGAATTTTTCAATGACCACAGTATTCGAAAAGTCTGGCACTCCAGTGAAGAAGAATGGTATCTTTCGATCGTCGATGTCGTACAGGTACTAACTGATAGTGCTGACCCAAAACAATATATCAAAAAGATGCGTGCCCGTGATAAGGAGCTTGAAGCCAAGTGGGTACAATTTGTACCCCACTTCAAATGTTAGCACCTGATGGGAAGATGCGAAAAACACAGGCTGCCAACACAGAAGGAATTCTTAGAATCATTCAGTCAATTCCTTCACCAAAAGCTGAGCCATTTAAAACATGGCTGGCAAAAGTCGGTGCAGAAAGATTGGAAGAAATTGCGGATCCTGAGAAAGCAATGGAACGTGCAGTTGCTACATATAAAGCAAAAGGGTATTCAGATAAATGGATTTCACAACGTCTCAGAACCATTGAGATTAGAAAAGAATTGACCGATGAATGGCAGAATGCAGGTATAAAGGAATCAAAAGAATTCGCAGCACTTACGAATATTCTTACCATCGCATGGTCTGGGAAGTCCGTTCAGGAATATAAAAAGTTAAAGGGATTAAAGAAAGAGAATCTGCGCGACAATATGACAAACACCGAGCTTGCTCTTAATCTCTTAGCCGAGGTTTCAGCAACCGAAATATCACGAAACAGACAGCCAGAAGGGTTTTCACAAACGAAGGAAGTTACGATTGCAGGTGGCAAAATCGCCGGGGATGCACGCAAGGCACTTGAAGAACAGCTTGGACACAGTGTTTTGTCAGAAACCAATGCAACTACACCAGAATTGTTAGATGATACTGAAAACAACAAATAATAATTACCGTAAAATAACT
>ENA-OQEB01001104-OQEB01001104.1-human-gut-metagenome-genome-assembly--contig:-NODE-1104-length-10336-cov-1.652659_pt1 | contig 10336 bp, 17 predicted proteins | sample MGYA00242787_ERZ504619 | MGnify/ENA primary metagenome ERZ504619 (study PRJEB26092, sample SAMD00036317) | human gut metagenome | host: Homo sapiens | study: EMG produced TPA metagenomics assembly of... | reverse complement strand
ATGGAGTCCTGCAAGAGGAATGCTTGTGGCGCTTGTATTCGGCGGTCTTACGATCATGCGTATGTATATTAATATTCCCGGACTTCCGGCTCAGATTTATGATATGTTCCCGTACATTGCTACGATACTTGTTCTTGTGATCACAAGTATGCGCAGAAGTAAGGAGCATGCACAGCCAAAGAGCTGCGGACTGAATTATTTCCGCGAGGAAAGATAAAGGGATTCGTATATGAATATTTTATTCAGCTATGCATAGTGATTTCCGATGACGGTAATGGGTTTTGATATGTTTTCGGAAAAGTGCATAGCTGAATTTTTGTATAAGCGACGGGTCAAAGTCGGGGTGTGACCGAGATCTTGGCGAATGTTTATAATACCGGAATGTGCTTTTGGAACTTCCGGTAATTGTTTTATGTACGGTTGTTCTGGCTGTGGAAGCTGCGCAATGATAACTGTCATGGGATTGTGGGAGGCATAGAAATATGATATCCTAAATGAAAATTTATTGTATGAAGGCTGATCGGCATTTTGGGGTTATACCGTGCTGAAAAATATTCGGATATATTATTCGCAAAAATAGTGTTGACAATTTAAAGAGGGTATAATACTATAATAGCAGAAGCGAACAACTGTTCGATACTAAAAATCGTTATACAGAAGGAGATATTTTATTATGGCGGGAAATGATGAAAAGAAAAAAGCGCTGGATGCGGCGATAGCAAAACTTGAGAAGGATTTTGGAAAGGGCGCGGTGATGAAACTCGGAGAATCAGGAGCTCATGTTGCGGTAGAGACAGTTCCTACAGGCTGTTTGAGTCTTGATATTGCGCTTGGATTGGGCGGAGTTCCGAAAGGACGCGTGATTGAAGTTTACGGACCTGAGTCCAGCGGTAAGACAACGGTTGCGCTTCATATGATTGCGGAAGTGCAGAAACGCGGCGGTATTGCGGGATTTATTGATGCGGAACATGCGTTGGATCCGGTCTATGCAAAGAATATAGGAGTGGATATTGACGAACTATATATTTCCCAACCGGACAGCGGTGATCAGGCTTTGGAGATTGCAGAGACGATGGCACGTTCCGGCGCAATCGACATTATCGTTGTAGACTCTGTTGCGGCTCTTGTGCGAGACAGGAGATTGAAGGAGATATGGGAGACAGTCATGTGGGACTTCAAGCGCGATTGATGTCACAGGCACTTAGGAAACTGACTCCGGTTATCAGTAAGTCGAACTGTATTGTGATTTTTATCAATCAGCTGAGAGAAAAGTCGGGGTCATGTTCGGAAATCCGGAGACGACAACCGGAGGAAGGGCGCTTAAGTTTTATGCGTCTGTCCGAATGGATGTCAGAAAAACAGAGACTCTGAAACAAAGCGGAGAGATGGTCGGAAACCATACCCGTATTAAGATTGTGAAAAATAAGATAGCTCCGCCGTTTAAGGAGGCGGAATTTGACATTATGTTCGGAAAAGGAATTTCAAAAGAAGGAGATATCCTTGATCTGGCTACTAAGTTAGATCTTGTTAAAAAGAGTGGAGCATGGTATGCATATGAAGGCGATAAGATCGGACAGGGCCGGGAAAATGCAAAGACATATCTGTCTGCTCATCCGGAAATAATGGAAGAGTTGGAAAAGAAAGTAAGAGAACATTATCAACTTGGGACAGATTCTTCGGAAAAAGATGAGAAAGAAGTGAAAAAGGAAAAAGAACAAAAAGGGAAAAGTGACGATCTTGCATTAAAAGGTGATGAAAAATAATGATAGTCACTAAAATAGAGCCATGTACAAAAACGAAGTTTAAAATTTATATAGATGAGACATTTAAGTTTGTACTTTATAAAGGAGAGGTTTCCCGTTTCGGAATTCGGATCGGGGAAGAAATCCCGCCGGAAACAGAAGAAAAGATCCGAACGGAAGTGCTTTTGAAGAGGGCGAAGCTTAGGGCGATGCATCTTCTCGAGGATATGGACCGAACAGAGTCTGCCCTTCGCGAAAAACTTCGTCAGGGTCTGTATCCGTCTGACGTGACAGAGGCGGCGATTGAATATGTAAAGTCATTCGGTTATCTTGATGATGTCCGGTATGCGGAAAACTTCGTGAGGAGCAGGCAGAATGTGAAGAGTAAAAAAGAAATCGGCACGGCGCTGCTGCAGAAAGGGATTTCGTCGGAAATAGCAAAGCGCGCTATGGAAATCTGCTATGAAGAAATGGGAGAAGAAGAGGCAATCCGCAAAATTTTAAGAAAAAAAAAGTTTGATCCGAATAAGGCGGAAGAAGCTCAAATGCAGAAAATATACGGCTATCTGGGGCGCAAAGGATTTCGTTATGATACAGTCCGTCAAGTGATACAAAATTATAATGACGATGCTTGACATTGTTGTGAAAACAGTATAAAATTTAACTGTTGTATTTAAGTAATATGTACAATGAAAATTTAATAAGGAGGTGCTCCTGTGCAAGTAGATTTAGTGATCGCTATTATACTTGCTGCGGCACTCGCTTTGATAGTTGGGATGGTTTTCTCGATTTCTCACAATTTCCGGTTTGAAAAAAAAATGCAGAAAGTAAAATCGGAAATGCAGAGGCAAAAGCAAGAGAAATCATCGATGATGCTGTGAAAACTGCTGAAACAACGAAAAAGGAAGCTCTTCTCGAAGTGAAAGAAGAATCGATCAAGACAAAGAATGATCTTGAGAAGGAGACAAAAGAAAGAAGAGCGGAATTGCAGCGCTATGAAAAAAGAGTGCTGGCAAAAGAAGAGGCAGTTGATAAGCGTTCTGATGTGTTAGAACATCGGGAGTCGAAGCTTACGGCGAAAGAAGACCAGCTTCGTCAGCGGGAAGCAAGGTAGAAGAGCTGAATCAGAAACGTGTGCAGGAACTAGAACGAATCTCAGGACTTACCTCCGAACAGGCAAAAGAATATCTGTTGAAAACTGTTGAAGAAGATGTTAAGCATGACACCGCAAAAATGGTCAGAGAATTGGAAACACAGGCGAAAGAAGAAGCAGACAAGAAAGCAAAAGAATATGTTGTCAATGCAATTCAGAGATGTGCGGCAGACCATGTTGCGGAAACGACAATTTCCGTTGTGCAGCTTCCGAGCGATGAAATGAAAGGTCGTATTATCGGTCGTGAAGGAAGAAATATCCGAACACTTGAAACATTGACCGGTGTGGAACTGATTATTGATGATACACCGGAAGCGGTTGTTTTATCGGGATTTGATCCCATCCGCCGTGAAGTTGCAAGAATTGCACTTGAACGTTTGATCGTAGACGGACGTATTCATCCGGCGAGAATTGAAGAAATGGTAGAAAAAGCGCAGAAAGAAGTCGATACAATGATCAGAGAAGAAGGAGAAGCGGCAGCGTTAGAAGTAGGCGTGCCGGGAATTCATCCGGAGTTGATCAGACTTCTCGGTCGTATGAAGTTTAGAACAAGCTATGGACAGAATGCGTTGAAGCATTCGATTGAAGTGGCTCAGTTGTCGGGACTTCTTGCGGGCGAAATCGGTATAGATGTCAGAATGGCGAAACGTGCCGGACTTCTGCATGATATAGGAAAATCTATCGACCATGATGTAGAAGGGTCACATATTCAAATCGGTGTGGATCTTTGTAGGAAATATAAAGAATCCTCAACCGTAATTAACGCGGTGGAATCGCATCACGGAGATGTTGAGCCGCAGACATTGATCGCATGTGTAGTGCAGGCAGCCGATACGATTTCGGCAGCAAGACCGGGTGCAAGACGCGAGACGATCGAAACATACACCAACAGATTGAAACAGTTAGAAGAGATTACCAACCAGTTTAAAGGGGTGGATAAATCTTTTGCCATTCAGGCGGGCAGAGAGATTCGAGTTATGGTAGTTCCAGAGCAGGTATCTGATGATGATATGGTGCTTATGGCAAGGGATATTGCAAAACAAATTGAATTTGAACTTGAGTATCCCGGACAGAATTAAAGTCAATGTAATCCGATGAATCACGGGCAACAGATTATGCGAAATAGCATGAATCATAACAGCAGACGAAAGACCAGCCCTTGTCGAAAGACGAGGGCTTTCTTTTATTAAAATATGTTGATTGCTGAGAGGATACGGGGAAGGAGAAAGACGATGAGTGAACAGATTAAACGTGTGAACAGAGAATTGAAATTTAAAGGAACGATTATTGATTTCTATCAAGATACAATGGAAATTAATGGGGATCATACAGTTGTATGGGATTTTATCAAGCACAAAGGAGCTGCGGCAGTAGTTCCGGTCACTGAAGATGGAAAGATACTTATGGTACGTCAGTATCGAAATGCACTTGAGAGATATACTTTGGAGATACCGGCAGGGGCTCTGGATGAGGAAGGAGAGCCGGGGTTTAAATGTGCTGCTCGGGAATTGGAAGAAGAAACAGGTTATAAAAGTGAGGAATTGGAATGGCTGATCACCTTGAGGACAACGGTTGCTTTTTGCAATGAGAAGATCGAGGTGTATGTGGCGAAAAATTTAATCCCTTCAAAACAGCATTTAGATGAGGATGAATTTATTGATTCTGAAAGCATATTCTCTTGATGAATTAAAAGAAAAAATATTTACAGGAGAGATTGAAGATGCAAAAACAGTTGCATCATTAATGGCATATGCAGTAAAATACGAAGCCTGAAAATGATGTAAGAAACGGATCGTGAAAAGTGATAATGAAAAATTCCGGCATATAATGAAATATCAATAAAAAGTAAAGTGCAGAATGGCAAAAGGATCAGCAACTGCGCGATACAGGGAGGAATAATGAAGGTATTTCATGTGAAAAAGCAGTTAGCGGCTTTGTTTATGCCGGGATTTTTAATTGGAATTATTTATGTCAATTTTCTTGCTAAAAAATATGTGGCAGCTCCGGATCTGTTCAGTGAATATTTTTTGGATCAATTCAGGGGTGTGCAGATAGACGAAAAAGAATATTTATGGTATCTGCTTCGCATTCGCTGCGTTCCGTTTTTTATGCTTTCAGGGTTGGCTCTTACGAAGTTGAAAAAAGTAAGCGCCGGGTTATTTCTTGGGTGGACAGGCATATCTGTGGGGTGCTTGTTTCGCTGGCGGCATCGAACTTGGGAATGAAAGGCTGTCTCTTGTGTCTTATAGGTGTTTCTCCACAGTTTCTTTTCTATATTCCTGCGTATTTTATGATCCTGAAATATTGTTATGAGTCAGAAGATGGCAGATGGAACAGACAGAAAACAATTTTTGTCGGTTTGATGATGAGTTTAGGAATTATTACCGAATTATATGTGAATCCTGTATTAGTGAAGTTGTTCTTGAATTATGTGTAGTTGTCTATAGACTATGTGCTGCGCACATAGTCTATAGATCTTTTGCTCCTTTTCGGAGATGAAAAAATAAAATAATAACGGCGATTCCGAAAACAAGAAACTGACTGGTTAAAAGTCCGATCAGATAACCGTATATTCCAAACTTGGGGATTGCAAAAAATACTCCGGCAATACGAACAAGAAGACCGGCAGTGTTGACGAGAAGTGTGCAGAATGTTTTCCCAAGTCCGTTAATTATGCTTGTAAGGGCGGTATTTGTGTAAAGAAACGGGCAGATCCATGAAAGTGTTAAAATGAAACTTCCGGCAGCAGAACTATGGAACAAAACTCTTCCGAGAAAGTTTCCGAAAATCAGAAAAAACAGACAGCATCCAAGGCCTAAAATGAAACAGCTTCCTACAGATTGTTTCAATAAACGAATGATTCGTCTGTTATCATCAGATGCCTGGGCAGCGCTGACGGCAGGCATAAGCACTGTTCCGATAGAAGTTGTGAGCGCCGAAGGAAAAAGGATGCATGGCAGAGCCATTCCTGTCAATACTCCGTAAAGGCGAAGCGCTTCCGAAGAAGTCATTCCGTAGATTTTTAAAAAAAGTCGGGATGGAGGCCGCCTCAATGCTTTGGAGTAAAGTAACTGCCGTTCGATTTGCTGTAAGAGGAACAGATAAAGCGGACAGTTTTCTGAAAGTTTTTGAAATGGAAGAAATCGAAGCGGCATAACAAAGCTGCTTTTGCCGATTCAGCATCTGTATCGAAAAAAAGTGCGGCAGCCGTCTCGCCTGCGGCAATGCCGGCGGCGGCAAGTTTGACAGAAGGGATTTCCCCGGTTTTTTTAACAAAGAGAAAAAGCAGGACGACGAAAAGAATTCGAGCGGATTGTTCGATAAGCTGTGACAGGGCAGGAATTTTTGTCTGCTGAAGCCCTAAACTGTATCCGCAGATACAACTATGTATTGCGGCGAACGGTAATGCATAAGAGACGATAAGAAGGAGATTTTCACACCTGGCATCTCCTAAAAAAAGTTGTTGCTATATAAAAGGCGTTTTTTTGGAGAAAATATAATTCTATAAGTGAGAGAAAGAGTGTGAAGCCAAGAGAAACTGCAAGAATGTTTCCGGCTTCTTTTTGCCGTTCAATATGCGGGGAGGATGAACTGGCGGCAGAGTAAGTAACAACAGATGACATTTTTTCTGCGACCATGTGTGAGACGGCGGTTTGAATCCCGAATGTGCTGACTGACAGACAAAGTGCATAGACCGGGAAAATGAGCTGATATAAACCGACGTTTTCTTCTCCGAAAGCATGACTTAAAAAAATACGAAAGAAGAATCCCATAATGCGAGTGATCAATCCGGCGGCAGTTAAAACGGCGGCGCCGCGAAATAAATTGCGGGAAGAAAAGGAGCGGAATTTGTCAGAACGGAATAACATAAAATCACCTCGATTTGTAACAACAGACATATACTTGTTAAAACATATGTCATAAGGAGACTTGACAGAACCGGGGATGAATGCTATGCTACAAAAGAAATCCCTAGTAAAATACTGGGGAATCCATTCTGCAATATTAAGAATAAAGAAATAGAGTATTTTTATTAAGGAACGGAGCGTGAGAAAGTGAAGTTATCTACAAAAGGAAGGTATGGACTTCGTGCGTTGATCGATCTGGCGCAAAATGGAGGTGAACAGCCGGTATCTATTACAAGTATTTCAACAAGACAAGATATCTCGGAACGATATCTTGAGCAGTTGATGTCTATGCTGAAAAAAGCGGGGATTGTAAGAAGTGTAAGAGGAGCCGGAGGCGGATATGTGCTTGTAAAAAGACTGGAAGATATTTCTGTGGGAGATGTGCTTCGCGCATTGGAAGGCAGTCTTGAGCCGGTGGACTGCGCGGGTCTTGAACCAAATGGAGGATGCAGTGTTTCGGACAGCTGCGTGACAAAATATGTTTGGAAGAAAATTAACGACAGTATTAACCAGACGGTAGATGAGATTAAACTTGATCAACTCGTAAAAGAAAACGGAAAAAACTGTAGAAACTGATTACAGTTTATTTAATGAAGAGATGGAGGAAAAAAGATGGATAAACTGATATATCTTGATAATGCGGCTACGACAAAAACTTCACCTGAAGTTGTGGAAGCAATGCTGCCTTATTTTACAGAACATTATGGGAATCCGTCCAGTATATATTCGTTTGCGGCGGCAAATAAGGAAGTGATTTCAAAACAAAGAGAGACGATCGCAGGTGTGATCGGAGCAAAGGAAAATGAGATTTATTTTACGGCGGGAGGAACGGAAGCGACAACTGGGCATTGACGGCGACAGCAGAGGCGTATGGCGCAAAAGGAAAGCATATTATTACGACGAAGATTGAACATCATGCCGTTTTGCATACATGTGAATATCTTCAAAAGCGAGGGTATGAGGTTACTTATCTCGATGTGGATGAATATGGAGTTGTAGATCCGAAGTCGGTAGAGGCGGCGATCAGACCGGATACGATATTGATCTCGGTCATGTTTGCGAACAATGAGATCGGTACGGTAGAGCCGATAAAAGAGATCGGCGCGATCGCTCATGAAAAAGGAATTTTGTTTCACACGGACGCCGTACAGGCGTTTTGTCAGATACCGATCGATGTCGATGAATGTCATATAGATATGCTCAGCGCCAGCGGACATAAATTAAACGGTCCGAAGGGAATTGGATTTTTATACATCAGAAAAGGAGTCAAAATCCGCTCGTTGATCCACGGAGGAGCACAGGAGAGGAGACGTCGTGCAGGAACTGAAAATGTTCCAGGAATCGTCGGTTTCGGGAAAGCAGTTGAAATAGCTGCAGCGTCTATGGAAAGAAGAATGGAAAAAGAAAGTCAGCTTCGGGATTATTTGATCGAAAAGATTGAAAAAGAGATACCATACTGCAGATTAAACGGCGACAGAGAAAGGCGTCTTCCGAATAATGTGAATTTCAGTTTTCAATATATAGAAGGCGAGTCGCTTCTTATCATGCTCGACATGAAAGGCATCTGCGCTTCCAGCGGATCTGCGTGTACATCGGGATCGCTGGATCCTTCACATGTTCTTTTGGCAATCGGGCTTCCTCATGAAATTGCACACGGATCTTTGCGTCTGACGCTTGGAGACGATACGACAAAAGAAGATCTGGATTATGTGACGACCTGTTTGAAAGAGATAGTAGCTCGACTAAGAAGCATGTCTCCTCTTTATGAAGATTTTTGAAAAAACAAAAAAATAAGTAAAGGAACAGGGAAAAGAAATTGACTTAAGTCAAAAGAAAAATATCGTTTGAATAAGCGGAAACAGAGAATAGGAGGAATTTATTTATGTATACAGAAAAAGTAATGGATCATTTTCAGCATCCGAGAAACGTAGGAGAACTTGAAAACGCCAGCGGCGTCGGAACAGTGGGAAATGCAAAATGTGGAGATATCATGAGAATTTATCTTGACATTGATGAAAACCAGATTATTCGGGATGTGAAGTTTAAAACTTTTGGATGTGGGGCGGCTGTAGCAACAAGCAGTATGGCGACAGAACTTGTAAAAGGGAAAAATATACAGGAGGCAATGAAAGTAACAAACAAAGCTGTGATGGAGGCTCTTGATGGTCTTCCGCCAGTAAAAGTACATTGTTCGTTGCTGGCAGAGGAAGCAATTCATGCGGCGCTTTGGGATTATGCTGAAAAGAACGGGATCAAGATTGAAGGGCTGGAAAAACCAAAGACAGATATTCATGAGGACGAGGAAGAAGAGGAATATTAATGAAGAAAGTGGTTGTAGGAATGTCAGGAGGCGTGGATTCGTCTGTGGCGGCATATCTGCTGAAAGAACAAGGCTATGATGTGATCGGCGTTACGATGCAGATCTGGCAGGAAGAAGACGTCTGTACAGTAGAAGAAAACGGAGGCTGCTGCGGGTTAAGCGCTGTTGAAGATGCGAGGAGAGTTGCAGCGGCATTGGGCATTCCTTATTATGTGATGAATTTCAGAGAGGAATTCCAAAAAAAATGTAATCGACTATTTTGCAGATTCTTATGTGAACGGCCAGACGCCGAATCCGTGTATTGCATGCAACCGTTATGTGAAATGGGAAGCGCTTCTTAAGCGCAGCATCTCGATCGGAGCAGATTTTATTGCGACAGGGCACTATGCAAGAGTTGAGCAGCTTTCAAACGGGAGATATGCTCTGCGGCGTTCGGCAACTGCTGCAAAAGATCAGACTTATGCATTATATAATCTGACGCAGGAACAGTTGAAACGAACGTTGATGCCGGTAGGAGAATATACAAAAGAAGAAGTTCGGGTAATTGCGGAAAAGATCGGACTGCTCGTTGCGGACAAGCCGGACAGTCAGGATATATGTTTTGTACAGGATGGAAACTATGCTGCTTTTATAGAAGAACATACAGGGAAGAAAGCTTCGGAAGGAAACTTTGTTACATCGGATGGAACTGTCATAGGGAGGCATAAAGGATTATCCATTATACGGTCGGTCAGAGAAAGGGACTTGGTCTGGCACTTGGATATCCGGCATTTGTTCTTGAAATCCGTCCGGAAACGAATGAGGTCGTTATCGGAACTTATGAAGAATCTCTGACAACGGTTGTCCGTGCAAAACAGCTGAACTTTATGTCGGTAGAAGATCTAAAAGAACCGCTGCGTGTGTTTGCGAAGATCAGGTATAATCACAAAGGCGCGTGGTGTACGGTCGAGCGGACGAAAGAAGATGAAGTAACTTGCTGTTTTGAGGAGCCGCAGCGCGCGGTGACACCCGGTCAGGCGATTGTATTTTATGACGGCGAGTATGTGGCCGGGGAGGTACGATACTGTGATTGGACAGAAAAGGAGCAGGGAAGAAACGACCTGAGAGAGAATATTTCCTCAGGTTCATCCTGCAGTCTGGAAAAAAAGGAAGGAAGAGGCAGAAGCAGAAAGCAGAGTTTTTCGGATCGCCGGCGCCAGGAGAAGCGCCGGCG
>ENA-OQEB01001103-OQEB01001103.1-human-gut-metagenome-genome-assembly--contig:-NODE-1103-length-10336-cov-1.786267_pt1 | contig 10336 bp, 9 predicted proteins | sample MGYA00242787_ERZ504619 | MGnify/ENA primary metagenome ERZ504619 (study PRJEB26092, sample SAMD00036317) | human gut metagenome | host: Homo sapiens | study: EMG produced TPA metagenomics assembly of... | reverse complement strand
TGCCGCTTGCATATAAAATCGCAAGCGGCAGTCTGTATAATTGAATCTCTTTCAATCGCTTTTACAGTTCTTCTATTTTGTTACATACAAATCTCAATACTTTCCTTAAATCTTTAATGTTTATAACTCCGTCCTTTTCCACATCTGCGGCAAGTTTCTGCTCCTCGTCCAACTCAACCTTCTGACATACATACCTCAAAGTAGTACGAACGTCTGAGATCGTCACTTTTCCGTCCGAATCTGAATCACCTTTTATATAATCCGGCTTCATCGCCTCGAACGTAAATCCGTTTTCTTTTGCGTACTTCTCCGCAGCCGATCCTGCTACTCCCCGGATTGTAAATCCTTCTACCTTATATCCCTGCTCATATTGCTTGCTCGACAAATATCCTAAAGCCTCTCTTCCGATCACTTTTACAGATTCGGGGATTGTGACTGTCTTCAAAGATTCACATCCCATAAACGCCACTTCTCCGATATTATTGACACTGTCAGGAATTGTAACATTCTTCAAAGATATGCAGTCCATGAACGCCGCTTCTCCGATATTATTAACACTATCAGGAATCACAACTTCTTTCAAATTTCTCTGCATATAAAATGCATATCCTGCGATACCTTTTGTACCGTCTTTGATCGTGACTACTGTATCCGTCGGTACTTCTCCTTTATATTTGTAGTAAACTTTTCCTGCATATACATCTCCGTCAGCTTGCGCGTCATACCATGCAGTATTTCCTGGATTTATATCACTTTCAAATGCAAAACCACCGATTGCCTCGACCGAATCAGGAATTTCGATATCGCTCAGATTCTCACATCCTGCAAACGCCCCGTACTCGATCTCTGTTACGCTGTTTGGAATCGAAACTGTCGTAAGATTTTTATTCTGGCAAAAGCCGATTTTCCTATTTTCTCAATCTTGCCTCCCCACATAATCTCCGTCAGAGCACATGAATAAAATGCGCTATACGCTACATAAGCAAGATTATTTCCGATTACCGCTTTTTTCAATGATCCACAACCGTAAAACGCCTCTTCTCCGATACTGGTCACTGAATCCGGTATCTCAACAGACGTCAGTCCTGCATAGCTAAATGCTCTATCCGAAATATACGTAATATTATCCGGTATCTCAATCTGTTTCAAATTACCGCAGCCAGAAAATACGCTTTCTTCAATGCCTTTCAAACCGCTTCCGAGAATAACATTATCCAAAGAACACCCAGCAAACGCACACTTACCAACCTCTGTCGTGCTGTCAGGAATACGAATTCGTGTCACTCCCGAATGGTAAAATGTATAGTTATCAATCTCTTTTAATCCATTTCCGAGATCAACTGTTCCAAGATTTTTACAATAAGCAAATCCTTTTTCTTCGATTGTCTGAACACTGTCAGGCAGGCTGATCGACTGAAGCTTTGAACAATTTTCAAATGCCCTTGCCGCAATTTTCTGTAATTTGCTTCCTGCCTTAAATGTAACTGTTTCCAAATTTGCACATGACGCAAATACGCCGTACTGTAAATCTGTAACCTGCGCCGGAATCGTTACACCGACAATATTTTCATTCTCTGCAAACGCTCCGTAACCGACACATTTAACTACTTTATTATCAATCTTATCAGGCACTGTTACATTGCTCTCTGCACCGGAATATTTCAAAATTTCTACTGTATTATCAGACAGCACACGATATGTATAATCCGATGACTCTTTTACTTGCTCGATCTTCCATTTTGCTTCTTTATCTGATAACGCAATGCCCAAATGATATGTTTTTCCCTGTTCCAATGAAACTTTCACACCAAATTCAACAGCTCCGTTATACCAGTATCCGTCTATTTCTTTCCAATCGGAGCTGTATACTTTTCCTGTTCCTCCATCTTTTGAAGAAAACATATATTCTCCTGACTTACTTGGAACGAAATCATATACTGGAGTTTCCTCTTCTGTCGTTGTATACTCAGTTCCTTCTTCAACAGCTTTTACAGATGCCTTTGTAATGCTCCACTGAACCTCTCTTGAACCATCTCCTCCTATTGAAAATTCATATGTCTTTCCCTTTTCAAGCAAAGCAAAATTAATTTTTCCACTGCTATTACCGAACCCAATTATCTTATCAGATTCTTTCATGCTCAGATTCATCTTATCCTGCTGAGACTTGAACCTATAAACTGCCGTCCGTCCGGGGTAAACGTATAATTAACATATCTCTCTTCTTCGAGAGACGCTGTATATGTTTTTCCCGCCTGTACCGCTATTGCTTCCTGTTCGCTTGCCACATATTTTTGGATACTCCAATATCGAGCTTCCACTGTAATGTAATAAGTTTTTCCCGCCTCCATTTGTACAGCGGCAACGTCGGATTTACGTTCGATTTCTTTCCAATTTTCATCATAAATAGTTGATCTTTCTTTTACGACATATTTCCCTGTCGTTTCCGGCACGAACACATAATAAATCTCTTTTAAGTTCTCATTCCGATAAACTTGTCCCAACTCTACCGGAATCGCTTTTCCTTTTTCACACTCCATTTATTTGATAACACCCCAGTTGTATTTCTATTATTTACACCGACATAATAAGTATGACCCTGTTCTAATTTACAGAACGACCACGAAGAAATATATTCGCCGGTCTCTTTATCTCTCACGCTCATTGACAATGCGTCATAGCTAAAGCGATACCATCCCGTCTCATCCACTGTCAGATTGTAAAAAATCTCTTCTACATTTTCGCTTAATTCCGCTTCAAATTCTCCCGGTTTAATATCTCTTACTTTTCCGGCATACCACTTTAAAGTTTCCAACGCTTCTTCCGAAGATTTTTCTATCTCTAAATAATAATTTCCATCTTTACGAAGCTCATAGCTGTAAGATTCATTTGACAAATAGTTGTCTCCCTCATCTGTTCTTTCAAAAAGAGAAACATACGCACTTACATTCCAATCTTTAATTAAACCAAAGTAATACTGCCCGTCTTCCTCGATATTCAAACGATAACGAACCATTGTCTGTTCTGTCGAAAAAGCAACTTCTCCATATTCCGGTGTTCCGTCTTTTTTCAGAGTGATTGTTCCTGCCACTTCTTCCTGCTGATCGACATTCAGCATCTGAGGTGTTCTCGTTTCTTCCTCATATGGCGCTGTCGGCTGATCTTCTTTTTCCTTTGCCGCACCACCCGCCTCAACTGTATCCTGTTGTACCTTTTCTGATGCCTCATCACCTACAGTTATGTCGTGCGGTACATCGCCCGCCTCATCACCTGCAATTATATCATGCGGTACATTTTCTGACATACCATCCGGTATCTGTACATCCTTCACTGTCTCATTCTGCTGTACGCCGCTTACTGCTTCATCCTGTGTCCGCTCTGCTTCTGCATTTACCGAAACTGGAACTGCAAATATCATCGACAGACACATCAGAAAAGCCGTAAGTCCTGCAATCACTTTTCTCTCAAAATTTTGTGATCATGTTCTTTTCCTCCCTTGTTTCTTTTCATAATATTTCTTTTTTATAAGTAAAAATATCGCCTCCTTCAAACATACTTTTTAACACTTATTCGATAAAATAGTATTGTTCTATACGGTATAAATATTATCGACATTCCTCGCACAACTTTGAAAATGTTCCTTCTTTATAATATCCGATACCTGTTTCTTGACACTGTTCTCCTGCCAAAGTCCGCTCTTTTTGCAGTATACTTCTTCTTTCACACCGGTTGGAATCGAATATTGCTCCGATGCATCTGCCCGATTTTTCAAAGACCCCTTTGCATATCCGAGCGGCGTCTGCAGTTTCAGCGTCCATATCTTTATCAGATTTATACCATACCGCACATACATTTCCCGGAATCATTCCGACAAACCAATGGTCTCCATACTCGCTCGTTCCTGTTTTCCCACACACGTCAAGTCCTGTCACCTGTGCTGATATACCTGTTCCGTCTGTCACGACTTCCCGAAGCATCCGGTTCATAATATAAGCCGTATCTTCACTGAACACCTCCGATTCTTTCTGCTGCGGCGTCCAATAGGTCTCTCCTGATTTTTCTATTTCTTTCACAGCACAAAGAGGCGTATCTTTTCCTTCATTTATAAATACCTGATATGCGTCCGCCATTTTGGAAACCGTCACGCCGTTCTCCAGATATCCAAGCGCTATGTTGCTTAAAATTCTGTCTTCTCCTTCCGCCAGATATCCACTCGCTATATTGCTTAAGGTTCGGTCTTCTCCTTCCTCCTCTAAAATCTTTTTCTCATTATCCACATCATAACCGAGCGTATCTTCCAAAAAACGAACCGACTTCTCAACACCGTAATCTTTCAGTACTTTCACGGCTACTGCATTATTTGACTCTTTCAGTGCATCTGCAGCCGTCACATTTTTCCCTGTAAACGGCACGACATTTTCCGGCCATTCTCTGGCAATCCCGTTGTCTCCTGCCACAACTCCATAAGCGCTATCTTCGTACAACGATGACCAACATATCGTTCCGTCCTCAATCGCCAGGCCATATACACTAAGCGGTTTCATCGTCGATCCTGCAAACGCCGGCTTTGTCACATTGTTATAGTTGTCGTTTCCTTTTGTATCACTGTAACACGCCGTCAGATGCCCTTCTTTATCAGTAACCGCCGCTCCGAACCGCTCACATGCCATTCCTTCACCGTCATTATAAGAGCCGATCACCGCATCCAAAGTTTCCCGGTCGAGCCATGTTTTCACTGTTATTTCTCTGTCTGCCAGTATTTTTGCCGCAGTTTTTTCATTCACACCTTCGCGCTCTTGAATCATTTTGACCGCTTCCTGCGAAACGATATCCGCATAAGACTGATATTTGTCTTCACACTCATAACTGATCTTTCCGTCCTGCAATATAAGTTTTGCAATCTCATTTCCGGCCTGATCAAGCACGACCGCTCCACTTTTTTTGCTAAGCATCATCCCCGCCGCCGCAAGGACTCCACATGCTCCGACAGCCAATGCGACCCCGACAATTCTCTTTTTATTCATCCATCCGCCTCCTCATGTCCTCAATGATCTCAAGATTCTCATGAGACAATGTCACTTGCGGACGATCTACGATCTTCCAGCCCAGCGCGCTCGTATTTTCTTTTACCTGCTCCAGCATCTTCGGGATTTCTTCTGCCTTTTCCACGCAAAATCTTACCCCGTCTTTATCGCCCATCTGGTGATACAGGTCATTGCAGTATACTAAAACTTCAAGATAATTCTCGTATTCTTCATACTGATACGGCGCAAGTTCAATCGCTTTTAATTTATATTCCGTAAACTGTTCTACGTCCCCATCCGCAAAAGCCGCCTGTGCCAATGCACTATATGGAAGAGACACAGACTGATTATCCACGATCACTTTTTCCGCAATCGCTTTCATTTCCTCTGCCTTATCCGCTTTCGTAAGAAGAGCCAGCTGCGCCATTGTATTTCCACTGTAAACTTTTTCAGCCGCTTTATAATTTCCCGACGTATAGCAAACGTCCGAAACCCCGCACATAATCGAAAGCGCCGCTGCCGCCGCCCCGGTCAGACCTACAACCGTTCCGGTTAAAACAGGCACTTTCTGCGTCTTAATATTCCGCATGTCAAGAAACAGGATCAGCACAAATCCCATCGCCAGAAACTGAAAGTCATAATCGAACAAGCTATGTAAGATCATAATGCTAAGAACGATCCTGTTCCGGCTTTGCGTCCTCTTCGTAAATACAGAACGTAAAACCGCCGCGCCCATAAATACCGCCGGGATCACGCCTGCATCAAGCAAGATCTGAATCAATTCATTATGTGCATTTACAACTGTATACACACCAGTCTGTACTGACTGCTGTATAAAGTAATAACCATAATATCCGAGCCGAAAGGATGTTTTAATATAAGCGGGAGCGCATCCTGCACATACAAAATTCTTCCGAGAAACGTACTTGCTCCGAAGGAAATATTTGTAAATCGCTCAAGAATACCTGCGCTTCCTGCTGCAACAGCCAATATCACCGCCACAACGGCGCCTGCCGCAAACACTGAAATAATAACTTTTTTCCCCGAGGACTTTGCCGCAAACACCCATATAACGGCAACAGCAGTTAATACGAATACCGTACGGCTTCCGCTCATAATAATTCCAAATACAGCGGCAACACCATACACGATATCGAGCCAGTCAATTTTTTTGTAATCAAATCTCCACATTACAAGAATCAGACAGATTAGCATAAACAATGCATATGTATTCGGATATTGAAAAAATCCCGACAACCTGCCTGCAACCGATACCCATTGTTCAAAAACTTCAAACTGCATCATAACAAATGAAAAAGCAGTCATAAGACATCCAAGCATCGGAAGAGACGCGATCATTTTCTCTCTTTCGTCCGTCAGACCCGATACAAGTACGTAGAACAATAACAACGGAAGGAACTTCACGACTCCCATAAGAGCCATTCCCGAATCCACCGCCCATAAACAAGACAGAAGATATCCGAACACAAGCACGGCAAAGGCAGCCATATTCAGATCCCACGCTGCTGTGATACGCTTCTTCACATACATTCTGTAAAACAAAACTCCGGTCAGTACGATTCCGGTTACCGCAGACACCGATACATAATACCCGCCGCCCAATATTCCGACTATCACTATACACGTCATTAAAATCAGCATTTTTATCCCGCCCCCGCTCTCGCAGCTTTTACTTGCTTTTATTTGTTTATCGCTATTTTCTGATTTTATTTTTTATCACTGTTTTCTGACTTGTTTTTACTTTTGTTTGTTTCCGTTTTTCTTCTTTATCAAGTAAACAACGACGCCTGATAAAATCATAACTCCGAAAAATGCAGCCAGCGCTTTAAAATCTTCAGCTGATAATTTTTTCGATTTCTTATCTTTATCCGCCTTATCAGCATCTTTTTTCCCGCTGTCACCTTTCCCTTTCTCACCTGATTCGGACGAATCTTTTTTATCATCGCTTGATTCCTTTTCAGATTTTGACTTGTCTTTATCCTTATCTGATTTTTTGTCCGATTTATCGTCCGACTTCGATCTGTCTGATTTGTTCTGATCTGTTGAAACTACGGCAAGATCTCCCACAACCTTCTCCTGAAATTCTTTATCCACACCGGAAACTTCTCCTGTAATCGGGTTACTGGACTCCGTATTGTCTACCACTTCATCCGGCTTCATTCCGATTGGGAGCTTCTCCGTACAGTCTTTTTTTAATTTAAACTTCAAATCAACGATAGATCCTTCATTTTTCACTGTATCCGGAACTACATACACAACGATTATTTCTGATGATTCTTCAATATGGTTATAATCAAATATTCCGCCTCCGGCTTTTCAATCAAATCTCCTGCCTCCAGCGACTGAAATTCCAGAACTTCTTTGTCATAATAAATAGAGATCTGAAAGCCGCCGACTTCCTGGCCTGTATTAAACTCTACCGGAACTGTTACGACGTCTCCCGCTTTTCCTTTTTGATTATCTACATGAAACTCCGTATATACATCTTCCGCCTGAACATTCATTCCGAAAAGACAGACCATGCATAAAATTAAAATAAACTGTTTTATTCTTTTTCCTCTCATCAACCTCTATTCTCCTTACGCTCTTTCCCTTTTATAACATATATTTTTTGCACCTTTTCGGAGCTTTTTGGTATCAAAAGAAATACAATATCATCTACTGTTTTTCTTTCTTCTGATACCAAAAAGCTCCCTGTCGGTCAGTCGCCAACAAGGAGCTTTCTTTTAACTTTTTATCTATGCGTTCTTTTTTTGAAAATTACTACGCCTACAATCGCTGCTATGGATAAAAGCATTGCTACTACGAAACCTGAGATGTGGTTGCTATCTCCGGTCTTTACTGCACCGCCGTCAGCCGGTTTCTCATTCTTATTGTTTGTACCGTTTGCTTTTGCTGTTACTTTCAAAGCGTACTCAGCCGTCTTATCTCCAACTTTCGCTGTGATCTTTACATTTCCGGCTTTTACAGCTTTAACAACACCATTTGCATCTACTGTTGCTACTTTTGTATCAGAGCTGCTCCATACAACTGTTTTGTCATCTGTTGTATTTGTCGGATTGAATACTACGTTAAGTTTTGTTGTCTTTCCTTCTTCAAGAGAAGTTACATCACCTTTGATTTCAATCGACTCAAGCGGAATTTCTTCTACTGTTATATCATAAGTAAGTGTTTTCTCAAAGTCTGTTGTTTGTTGTTTTACTGTAATAGTAATCGTCGCTTTGCCGTTTTTCAAAGCTGTTACCATACCATTTTTATCTACAGAAACAACTTTTTCATCAGATGATGCAATGTATATATTACATTATCTGTTGTATCGATTCGGATTCAGTCCGATTTTAATTTGATGTTTCTCACCTTTGAAAGTTCAGAGGATTCTTCATCTCATCAAGCTTAACATCTGTCAGGTGAATTTCTTTTACTGTCACTGTACAAGAAGCTGTATGTTTTCCATCGGCTGTTGTTGCTGTGATTGTAGCTGTGCCTTCTTTCAGTGCTTTTACTGTTCCGTTTGCATCAACTGCAGCTATATCCGCCGCGCTGCTTGTCCATTTTACTTCACGGCTATCTTCTGTATTGCTCGGAATAAACGATACTTCAAGTTTCTCTGTTTTACCTTTCAGAAGATCTGTAATTTCTGTTTTATTCAGCGCAATACTTTCTGTATGGATCGGAACTTTTACTTCACATACTGCTGTGATCTTATTGTTTGCTTTTGCTGTTGCGATAACTTTTGTTTTTCCGCCTGCAACTGCTGTAACAACACCATTTTCATCAACTGTTGCTACGCTCTCATTTTCGCTCTTCCATGTAACAGCTTTTTCATCTGTTGTATCTGCCGGAAGATATGTTACATTCAGGTTTGCTTTCTGACCTTTTTCAACTGTCACCTTGTCCGGTGTCACTTTGATGCCTGTCAATTTTGCATTAACCGTAACTGTACATTCAGCTTTATGTGTACCTACTGTTGCCGTAATCTTTGTTGTGCCTGTTGCTTTCGCTGTAACGACACCATTTTTTACTGTTGCGATCTTTTCATCGGCGCTTGACCATGTAACTGTCTTATCATCTGTTGTATCTGCCGGTGTATAAATCACTTTAAGAGCTTCACTGCTCTGACCTTTGGAAAGTTCCAAAGCTGTTTTATCAAGTGAAATTCCTGTCAGTTTCTTCTCCTGTACTGTAAGTGCACAAGTTGCTGTAAGTTTTCCGACCTTTGCAGTAATTGTTGCGCTGCCGTCTTTTAATGCTGTCACTTTACCGTTTGCATCAACTGTCGCTACGCTCTTATCGCTGCTCTCCCATGTTACTGCTTTGTTATCTGTCGTATCTGCCGGATCATATTTCACTGACAATGTCTTTGAAGTACCTTTTTTCAATGTAAGAGTTGCCGGATCTACAGTAATTTTTTTTCAACGGATTGTTTACTGTGATCTTTACACTGTCGCTCTTGCCTGCTGCTGTCGCTGTAATTGTTGCGTTTCCAACTCCGACAGCCTCAACTTTACCTTTTGAATCAACTGTCACAACATCTTTATTAGAACTCTTCCATGTAATTGTCTGACCTTCCAACGCTTCTGCAGGTGTTCCTGTCACTGTAAGTGTCTCGGAAGTACCTTTCGTCATTGTAAAGTCTTCTTTGTTGATCTTAAGAGAAGAAAGTTCGATTGCAACCGGGATTTCTCCGTTTTCAATCTTATTACCATTTTTATCTAATGTTGTTAATGGAACATCTTTGCCGTCGATATCAGTTCTGTCATTATCATTTGTTCCTGTCTGAATTCCTACACAATTAAAGCCCATAAGACCTGAGCCTTTTGCATTCTCATTAACTGTTACATCAAACGTAAAAAGTAATACATCTTTATTTACCGGATTACCTTCCTTCATTTCAAGCAGTACTGAAAATCCACCTGCTGTATATACGTCTTCCTCATCTACAATAAACATAAGATTCTTTTTGAGAACATTATTTGGATCTTGCTCCAAACTGTCCTTCACATATGTATATACCTTTGTGTCAAAATCAAATCCGCCGACAACCTGCATCACGTTTCCATTTGGCTTAAGCCAACATTCAACATGAACCTTATCACCGGGTTTCATGTTTGTGACATCCGTCTTAGTTATAATTGACGGTACATCGTTCGCAGCCTGTACATCCATCTGCGGAACTGCCACAAATCCCGTGATGACCATGACCAGAGCCAAGACTAAAGCTGCGATCTTGTTTAGCTTCTTTTTCATCCCTTTTTCTCCTCTCCTATATTTTGATGATGTGACTAGTATTCCTA
>ENA-OQEB01001101-OQEB01001101.1-human-gut-metagenome-genome-assembly--contig:-NODE-1101-length-10364-cov-1.520367_pt1 | contig 10364 bp, 14 predicted proteins | sample MGYA00242787_ERZ504619 | MGnify/ENA primary metagenome ERZ504619 (study PRJEB26092, sample SAMD00036317) | human gut metagenome | host: Homo sapiens | study: EMG produced TPA metagenomics assembly of... | reverse complement strand
TCCATGAGAATCCGGCATTTTTTGATATGCTTGAGGCAAAGGTAAGGGATTTTTACTTTACACAGCCTGAGGATGAAGATGCTGCAGTACAGGAAGACTCTGAAAAGTCAGAGGCAGATGAGCAATAAGTGAGCAGGGTTATATATGATAGAGATTACCGGATATGAGAATATTGGTAAAGGCAAATACCGCACGACCTTTGATAATGGCACGACATGTGTGTTGTATCGTACAGAGGCCGTGCGGTACTCTATTATGGAGGGAGCCTTTATCAGTGAAGCGGATTACGAAAAGCTGATAACTGAGGTGGTAGGAAAGAGAGCCAAAAAGAGAGCACTGCATCTGCTTGAACAGATGGACAGGAGTGAAAGAAAGCTTAGGGAAAAGCTCACACAGGGCGGATATCCGGATTGCTGTGTGGATGCAGCGATAGATTATGTCAAGAGCTTTCATTATCTTGATGATTACAGATTTGCTTCCACATATGTCAGGTATCATCAGGACAGCTTAAGCCGCAGGCAGCTGGAGCTGAAGCTTATGACAAAGGGCATAGGCAGAGATGATATAAATTGTGCCATAGACAGCGAATACACTGCTGATGAAGAGAAACATATAGCAAAGCTGCTTGAAAAGAAACACTATGATCCTGATAACTGTGATGAAAAGGAGTTTCGCAGGATATACCAGTTTCTTTATGCGCAGGGCTTTAAGAGCAGCCAGATTCTTTCAGCAATGAGGTCACAATTACCTTGACAATTTGCACCAAAAAGTATAGAATTTAATTGTTGTAATTTGTGAAATACAATGAAAATTTAATAAAGGAGGTGCTCCTGTAATGCTACCGTATATCATTACTGCTGTAGTTTCTGTTATTATTACTGCATTGATTGTATGGTTTGCAGCCGCTTTATATCAGAAGAAATCTGCTAACTCCAAGATAGGAAATGCTGAGGAGAAGGCAAGAGGAATCATTGATGAGGCTGTAAAGACTGCGGAGGAAAAGAAGCGCGAGTCTATGCTTGAGATCAAGGAAGAGTCTATTAAGGCTAAGAATGATCTGGATAAGGAAATCAAAGAGCGTAGAAACGAGATTTCACGTAATGAGCGTCGTATCGTTCAGAAGGAAGAAAATGTCGACAAGAAGCTTGAAGCTATCGAGAAGCGTGAAGCCGGATTGCAGTTAAGGAAGAGGAACTCAAGAAGCAGAAGATTGAAATATCAAAGCTTAACGAGCAGCGTTTACAGGAACTTGAAAGAATCTCTGGATTAACCTCCGAGCAAGCTAAAGAATATCTCTTAAAGACCATTGAAGAAGATGTAAACTTGATACTGCAAAAATGATTAAGGAAATGGAAAACAAAGCAAAGGAAGAGGCAAACCGTAAGGCTAAGGATTACGTGGTTACAGCTATTCAGAAATGTGCAGCAGACCATGTGTCTGAGACTACTATTTCAGTAGTATCGCTTCCGAATGATGAGATGAAGGGACGTATCATAGGAAGAGAGGGACGTAATATCCGTACTCTCGAGACTATGACAGGTGTAGATCTGATTATAGATGACACACCTGAGGCAGTTATCTTGTCAAGCTTTGATCCAATTAGAAGAGAGGTTGCAAGAATAGCTCTTGAGAAGCTTATTGTTGACGGAAGAATCCATCCGGCCCGTATAGAGGAGATGGTTGAGAAGGCTCAGAAAGAAGTCGATAATATGATTCGTGAAGAGGGTGAGGCTGCCACACTTGAGGTGGGCATACATGGTATTCACCCGGAGCTTGTGCGTCTTCTTGGAAAGATGAAGTTTAGAACAAGCTACGGTCAGAATGCGTTAAAGCTTCTATCGAGGTTGCACAGCTGACTGGCTTACTGGCTGCTGAAATTGGTGAGGATGTCAGAATGGCAAAGCGTGCAGGCTTATTACATGATATAGGTAAGGCAGTAGATCACGAGATGGAGGGTTCACATATCCAGCTCGGTGCCGAATTATGTAAGAAATACAAAGAGTCACCACTTGTGATTAATGCAGTAGAATCACATCACGGTGATGTTGAACCGGAGTCACTTATTGCATGTCTCGTGCAGGCAGCTGATACAATCAGTGCGGCACGTCCGGGTGCAAGAAGAGAGACTTTGGAGACATATTCAAATCGTCTTCAGCAGTTAGAGGACATTACAAATGGTTATAAAGGGGTAGAGAAATCTTTTGCTATTCAGGCAGGTAGAGAGATTCGTATTATGGTAGTTCCTGAGCAGGTCAGCGACGCCGACATGGTTATCATGGCCAGAGACATATCTAAGCAGATTGAGTCTGAGCTAGAGTATCCGGGTCAGATAAAGGTTAATGTAATACGTGAGTCACGTATAGTGGATTACGCAAAGTAGAGCATTAGCGTATTGTCGGTTTGACATAATAACATGTACATTTGAAAAGGCTTCGTACGAAGCCTTTTTCTTTTTTGCAAAAAATAAAAACGTAAATGCAGCCGATTTTTACAATGTTGTGCTTATGGTATGAAATAAATTATCGGTAACTGTTCATTACTACTAAAGAAATTTGTATATATTGCATAAAAATATATGTATAAGATATCCTGTATTCACAAAAATAGATAATGGTACGTGACAAAATTAGTAAAATGTTATAAAATAGTAAGTGTAATATTTAGCAACTATTCAGTATTTGATGGCTGCAATATTTATAAATATTACAAGGGAGAAACTATATAATAAAATATCATATGGAGGGTTTTACAATGCAGAGATTTACATTACCAAGAGATTTATATCACGGAAAAGGTGCGCTTGAGGCATTAAAGAGCTTTGAGGGAAAGAAGGCTATTATCTGTGTGGGCGGAGGCTCAATGAAGAGATTTGGCTTTTTAGACAAAGCCGAGGCTTATTTGAAGGAAGCAGGCATGGAGGTAAAGCTTTTTTGAGGGAATTGAGCCGGATCCGTCAGTTGAGACAGTCATGAAAGGTGCGGCTGCCATGGCTGAGTTTGAACCGGACTGGATTGTAGCAATTGGTGGTGGCTCACCTATAGATGCAGCTAAGGCTATGTGGATTAAGTATGAGTATCCGGATATCACATTCGAGGATATGTGCAAGGTATTTGGTATTCCTAAGCTTAGAAAGAAAGCACATTTCTGTGCTATTTCATCCACATCAGGCACAGCAACAGAGGTTACTGCGTTCTCAATCATCACAGATTATGAGAAGGGTATCAAGTATCCAATCGCAGACTTTGGAGATAACACCTGATGTTGCAATCGTAGACCCTGAGCTTGCAGAGACAATGCCACAGAAGCTTGTTGCACACACAGGAATGGATGCTATGACACATGCTATCGAGGCATATGTATCAACAGCCAACAGTGACTTTACAGATCCGCTTGCACTCCATGCAATAGAGATGATACAGCATGACCTGATTGATTCATACAATGGTGATATGGCAAAGAGAGATGCGATGCACAATGCGCAGTGTCTGGCAGGAATGGCATTCTCCAACGCACTACTTGGAATAGTTCATTCCATGCACACAAGACAGGCGCAGCTTTTGCTGATTATGGTGCACATATCATCCACGGAGCAGCCAATGCCATGTATCTGCCAAAGGTTATTGCTTTTAATGCAAAGGATGAGACAGCGAAGGAACGCTATGGCGTAATAGCAGATTTCATGAAACTGGGTGGAGAGACACTTGATGAGAAGGTTGAGCTTCTTATCAAATACTTACGTGGCATGAATGATGATCTGAATATCCCACACTGCATCAAGAATTACGGAGCAGACAGCTATCCAACAGAGCAGGGCTTTGTACCAGAGGAGGTATTCCTTGAGAGACTTCCTGAGATTGCTGCAAATGCTATCCTTGATGCTTGTACAGGCTCAAATCCTCGCCAGCCAAGCCAGGAGGAGATGGAGAAGCTTCTCAAATGCTGCTATTATGACACAGAGGTGGATTTCTAATCAAAACGGTAACTCTGAATTTAAATTATTTAGAAGGTAAACAGGAAAATGATTGATGAAATGAAACGGCAAAAAAGAGAGCTTGTATATAAGGGCTCAATACTCGATATATACAAGGATACAATGCAGTTTGCAAACGGTAAGACTGAGGAATGGGATTTTGTCTCACACAGAAAGGGTGCTGCGGCAGTGCTTCCGGTGCTTGATGACGGCAGGATAATCATGGTGCGTCAGTATAGAAATGCTCTCGAGAGGGAGACAATAGAGATTCCGGCCGGCTGCAGAGACTTTGTGGGAGAAGATACCAGACTGTGTGCAGAAAGGGAGCTTAAGGAGGAGACGGGCTACAGCTCTGATGATATCTCGTTTTTACTTTCACTTCGCACAACAGTTGCCTTTTGCGACGAAGAAGTAGATGTCTATCTTGCCAAAAACCTGAAAAAGGGCAAGCAGCATCTCGATGATGCCGAGTCAATCGATGTAGAAATATACACCCTAAAGGAGCTGTGCGACATGATTTATGCCGGGAAAATCCAGGATTCCAAAACAGTCAGTGCAGTTCTTGCTTATAGTAATATGATTAAATAATAAACCGACAAAATAATGCAAGCCACAGGATATATACTCCTGTGGCTTGTGTTTTGTAAAAAATATGTGTATAATTTGTAGTTTAAGAATTCATTTCTGCAATGTCGTAGATGAGCTTCTTTGAATCCTCCATCCTAGACATGGATCGGTGATGGATTTTCCGTAGACATGCTCACCAATCTTCTGGCTGCCTTCCTCAATATAGCTCTCAATCATAAGACCCTTGACAAGTGATTTGATATCAGAGGAAAGCTGTCTGTTGTGCATAACTTCCTTGGCGATACGAATCTGCTCCTTGAACTTCTTTCCGGAGTTGGAATGGTTGGTATCGATGATAGCCGCCTGGTTGACAACGTCCATCTTGTCGTACATTTCGTGCAGACGGATTAAGTCCTCGTAATGGTAGTTTGTTGTAGTGTTGCCATGCTTGCTGACAGCACCTCTTAAAACAACGTGAGTCAGAGGATTTCCTGATGTTTCAACCTCATAGCCTCTGTAAACAAAATGATGTGGGTGCTGTGCTGCGTAAACAGAATTGAGCATGACGGAAAAATCACCGCTTGTAGGGTTTTTCATGCCGCTGGCCACATCGAAGCCGCTGACGGTGAGACGATGCTGTTGATCCTCAACAGAACGAGCGCCGATTGCCACATATGAGAGAAGATCCTCAACATAGCCCCAGTTCTCAGGGTAAAGCATCTCATCTGCACAGGTGAGTCCACTCTCTGCGATGGCACGGATGTGCATTTTTCTCATGGCGATAAGACCTCAACCATGTCAGGAGCCTTCTCAGGGTCAGGCTGTGAGGCAATTCCCTTGTAGCCCTCGCCGGTTGTTCTTGGCTTGTTTGTATATACACGAGGGATGATGATTACGCGGTCCTTTACATCCTCCTGAATCTTTGTCAGACGGCTGACATAGTCACAGACTGAATCCTCGTTGTCGGCTGAACAAGGTCCGATAATGACGAGAAATCTATCATCTTTTCCGCAGATAACATCTGAAATCATTGCATCGCGCTTCGCTTTAAGCTCGGTAAGCTCCTTTGACAGAGGATATTCCTCCTTAATCTGTGCAGGAGTTGGAAGCTGGTTTAAAAATGTGAAACTCATAATACTGCTCCTTATATAAATAGTAATTGTATTAATTAAAATGGTATATTTTTATGGCATATCGGAAAAAATTTCCAATATATAATGCCCAAACAGTTAAATAATAAGATAAATGAAATATATTGTCAAATTTTTATCAATTATAATAGTTTGCATAAAAAGTTATAATAAAACACTAAAAGACTATAATAAGAAAAAAGTAACATTGAAAAAAAGTAAAAGATGTGATATAAATAGTTGGTAACTTTTTTTGTGACCGTAGTTTAATGGATAAAATTCCGGACTCCGACTCCGGCGAGTGCGCGTTCGATTCGCGTCGGTCACATACTTTGATTTTGATATGTTGGGTTAATGGAGGAACATATGAAGGACTTTTTTAACAAGGAAACATTGGATAATATAAAGCAGTTTTGCGCAGAAAATAAAAAATACGTTGGAGTAGCAGGTGTACTTGTAGGACTCATACTTATACTTATAGTAGTTGTCGCAGGAGGCAATAATGGCAGACAATCCAATACTGAAGCCGGATCACAGACAGAGATTTCGGTGAAGGATTTTGAGTTTGAAAAGGATTACACAAATGACGCCAAGGACGATATCAGCACATTACTTGCTGATTATTACAAGGCATACGTGGGTGATGACCTTGATACACTTGGCAAGCTTGCGACACCTATGAGCGACAACGAGAAGAGCTATATTGGTGTTGTCAGCCAGTACTATGAGTCAGTCAATGACATTACACCTTACACCAAGAATGGTTTGAAAAAGGGAACATACTTTGTGTCTGTTAAAAACAGCATAAAGTTTACGGGAGTTGATACACAGGCACCTACACTTGACTTCTTTTATATAGAGACAGGTAAGGACGGAAAGCTCTTTATAAACAATGTATACAGTAATTTCAACAGAACATACTGCGAGAATGAACTCGATGACGATATTATGGAGCTTATTTCTAAGTATACTGCTTCATCTGAGTTTGCAGACCTTCATGAGGAGGTACAAAAGGCATATGAGCAGGCGGTCGGTTCTGATGCCAATTTAAAGACTATGCTTGAGACAACACTCACAGGTGCTATAAAGCAGTGGTACACATCGTCAGGCATTGCCAATTTAAAGAAGTCTGATGCAGACACGCAGACTACAGAGGCAGATACACAGCAGGCCGATGATGCATCACAGACTGCAGACCAGCAGACCACGGATGCAAATGCAGGACAGACTGCAGACCAGCAGACTACAGATGCAAATGCAGGACAGACCACAGATCAGCAGACCACGGATGCTAACGCAGGACAGACCACAGACCAACAGACCACGGATACAAATGCAGCCAATCAGCAGACAGCTGAGCAGCCACAGGCACCGGCTGAGTATCAGGTAGTGACAAAGGATGTTGTAAAGGTGCGTGACGGTGCAAGCACAGATGCAAAGGAGCTTGGTCTCTTAAAGGAACAGGTAACACTTACAGCATATGGCACAGAGGGCGACTGGACTATAGTATCCTACAGCGCCGGAACAAATGGCAGAGCTATATCAAGACAGAGAATCTCCAGACAGTAGGACAGTAAAAGCAATACAAAGTAACAGATGTGCATACAATCATAGGAAGCAACACGGAGGCTTAAAGGTCTCCGTGTTTTAATCTACATGGCAAATGGCTGCGGTAAAGAGTAGAAAAGGCTGCTGTTTGGTTTATGTATATCGGATAAAGCAATCTAAAAAGAGGATATGGTATGGAAGAAAATGGTGTAAGAATAAATAAATTCCTCAGTGAAGCGGGCGTGTGCTCAAGGCGTGAGGCAGACAGGCAGATAGAAGCCGGCAAAGTAGGAATAGACGGCGTGACAGCAAAGACAGGTGACAGAGTTCTAAAGGGACAGACTGTCACATATAATGGACAGGTAGTATCAAAGGAAGAAGAGATGATACTGATTGCCCTCAATAAGCCGGCCGGCATAGTCTGCACAGCAGAAAAAAGGGAAAAAAACAACGTGATAGATTATCTTAATTACCCAAAGCGAATTTATCCAATTGGCAGGCTGGATAAGGATTCAGAGGGACTTTTACTTCTGACCAACAATGGCGAGATAGTAAATAAGATGATGCGCTCCGGCAACAGACACGAAAAAGAGTACATTGTCACAGTAAACAAAACAATATCTGACAGCTTCATCAGAGGGCTCGCAGGAGGAGTACCGCTTGTAGAGCTTGGTGTGACAACCAGAAAGTGCCATGTGAAAAAGCTGTCCTCAAAGCAGTTTAAGATTATTCTGACACAGGGCTACAACAGACAGATAAGACGGATGTGTGAATACTTTGGCTACCGTGTGGTTAAGCTTGAGAGAGTGAGAATCATGAATATTGAGCTTGGTGACCTGCCAAGAGGAAAGTACAGGGCAGTGACACCACTTGAATACAAGGGGCTCAAAAGACTGATTGCGGATTCCTCGAATCAGCCGGTTATACCTGATACGAATAAGAAGCATTCTGATAAGAAATATACGGATAAGAAACATACAGATAAGAAATATCCGGATAGAAGAGCGAAGTAAAGCAGACAGGGGATTATTACAGCATGGAGAATAACAAAATAAAAGATAAGATAGATGAGCTTGTTGAAAGTCTTAACCGCGCGTCAAAAGCTTACTACAACGGCGCAGATGAAATAATGCCAAACTACGAGTGGGATGCACTGTTTGATGAACTTACACAGCTTGAGGAAAAAACAGGATATATCCGTCCGGACAGTCCGACACATAATGCAGGCTATGAGGCAGAGGCAGGAAATCGTGAGCCGCATGAGTATCCGGCACTTTCACTTGCCAAGACAAAGAGTATTGAGGAGCTTAAGAAATGGGCAGGTGATATGCCAATCTGGCTTCATGGAAGCTTGACGGACTGACACTCGTGCTCACATATGACGGTGGCAGGCTTGTGAAAATACTGACGAGAGGAAATGGAACTGTAGGAAGTAACATCACCTTTTTGCAGGATGCCATAAGCGGCTTCCCAAAGGAGATACCATACAAGGGACATATGGTTGTAAGAGGGGAAGCGACAATTTCCTACACGGATTTTAAGCTGTTAAATGATACAATCGAGGACGATGATGAGAAATATGCCAATCCAAGGAACCTTGCATCCGGTACATTAAATCTCGATGATGTGGAAGAAGTGAAGCGCAGACATGTAGTGTTTTATGCGTTTACACTCGTGCATATAGATGATGATATCATATCATGGGGGGATAGAATGAGCTATCTTAGTGATATGAAATTCAATGTTGTCAAAAGGGAGGCAACAGATGCGGCAGGCCTTGATGAGCTGTAAAACGCTGGACAAGGGATGTCGAGAGTGGCAGGATGGATGTGCCGGTGGACGGACTTGTCATATGCTATGATGACACTGCCTACGCTGCAGGCGGAAGCGTCACAGGGCATCATGCTACGAGAGCCGGCTTTGCTTTCAAGTGGCAGGATGAGGCTGTAGATACGAGGCTTCGTTATATTGAATGGTCGTGTGCGGTTTCGACAATATCGCCGGTGGCTGTTTTTGAGCCGGTGCAGATAGAGGGTACGACGGTTTCGAGAGCTTCGCTTTGCAATCTGACTGAGATAGAAAGGCTTGGAGTGGGAAAAGAGTGTACACTTTCCGTGATAAAAGCCAACAAGATTATTCCGAAATGCATAGCTGTAAAGGATGCGGTTGGAGCAGTTGAGATACCGAAGGAATGTCCGGTGTGTCATCATCCGACACGCATATTTGTGAGTAAAAACAGCGGTGTGAAGACGCTACATTGCACAAACCCTGACTGTACAGCCAAGAATGTCAAAAAGTTTTCAAGATTTGTCAGCAAAAGCGGAATGGATATAGATGGACTTTCGGTACAGACAATGCTAAAATTTATAAATGAGGGATTCATAAAACAGTTCCCTGACATATACCATCTGCCCGAGCATTTTGATAAGATAAGCAGCATGGAAGGCTTTGGAGAAAAATCATGCATGAATATGCAGACTGCCATCGAAAAAAGCAGACATGTCCACCCGGTAAATCTGATATTTGCACTCTGTATACCTCTTATAGGTACCGATGCAGGCAAGAAGATTGTCAACGCAATAGGCTTTGATGGCTTCGCGGACAGAATGAGAAATGCCACAGATTGTGGATATAGACGCATAGGCCAGGAAAAGTCAGGCTCCATACTTGAATGGTATGCAAATCCACAAAACAGCGCGATGTTTGAAGCACTGATTAAGGAGCTTGACATAGAAAAGGTCGATATAAAGGATATGTCGGAGGGAAGCTTAAACGGCAAGACATTTGTTATCACAGGCGATGTGCATGATTTTGCCAACAGAAGCGAGTTTAAGGCTATGTGGAGTCACAAGGCGGCAAGGTGACAGGAAGCGTGTCAAAAAAGACAGACTATCTGGTAAACAACGACACTGAATCTACTTCATCAAAAATAAAAAAGCAAAAGAATTACAGGTTCCCATTCTGACAGAAGAGGAATTTCTGAGAACCTATAATATTCCTTACGAGGAATAAGCAAGAAAGACCCGGAGGAAAATAAAATGCCTATCAAAACACAAAATGATCTGCCTGCCAAGGAAATACTGGAAATGAAAATATATTCGTCATGGACGAATTCCGTGCGTTACATCAGACATGCGTCCCCTGCAGGT
>ENA-OQEB01001100-OQEB01001100.1-human-gut-metagenome-genome-assembly--contig:-NODE-1100-length-10364-cov-2.444173_pt1 | contig 10364 bp, 11 predicted proteins | sample MGYA00242787_ERZ504619 | MGnify/ENA primary metagenome ERZ504619 (study PRJEB26092, sample SAMD00036317) | human gut metagenome | host: Homo sapiens | study: EMG produced TPA metagenomics assembly of... | reverse complement strand
CAAGCCTTGACTGTGCAACCGCTTCGGTAGGCGTTTTTCCCGTAAGGGTATATATTTCAAAGGCTCTGATAATACGCTTTTCATTGTTCGGATGAAGTTTCATAGCGTATTCCGAGTCAATTTTCGCAAGCCTTTCAAGCATTTTTTCGGCACCGACGGATTTCAATTCGTCATTGAGTTTTTTTCTCAAAGCTTCGTCGCTGTCCGCTTCGGAAAACTTTATATTATTTACAAAGCTGTCAACGTAAAGACCCGTTCCGCCTGCCAAGACGGGCAATTTACCACGGGATATTATATCCTCACAGCAGTTTTCGGCATCACTTACAAACTGTGCGACGCTGTACTGTGAAGCAACGTCCAAAAAGTCAATTAAATGGTGCGGTATGCCCTGCATTTCAGAAACGGTAGGCTTTGCCGTGGCAATGCTCATACCTTTATATATCTGCATTGAGTCCGCCGAGATAATCTCGCCGTTAAATTTCTTTGCACATTCGACCGCAAGCGCAGTTTTACCCGACGCCGTAGGTCCTACGATAACAAGTAAGGAGGGTTTTTGCATAATTCACACCCTTCCGAACTGTTTATCAAGCTCATACTTTGTAAGCTCAATCAAAACAGGTCTGCCGTGAGGACAGTATCTGACGCTCTCATCGGATAAAAGCTGTTTTGTGAACTCGATAAGCTCATAATCGGTCTGCTTGTTTCCTGCCTTTATAGCGGCACGGCAAGCTATTGAATGATATACCCAATCAAGCTGTTCGGGTAAAATGTCTCTTTTATTCTGTGTAAGATAGCCTGCAATTTCGGTTATAAGCTGCGTTACGTCCTCGTTTTCAAGGTTTAACGGGCAAGCCCTGACAATAACCGAGCCGTCGCCGAAATCGTCAATTTCAAAGCCTGCGCTTCGTATCATTTCAAGATTTTCCGTAACAGCAACATATTCTTCTTTTGAAAGCACAACGGTACAAGGCTTTAACATAAGCTGACTGCCGTTTGAGCCGTTGTCCTTTTTAAGCTTGTTGTAAAGCATACGCTCATGTGCCGCATGCTTGTCAATTACCGCAAGCTTTCCGTTGTATTCGGCAAAAATGTATGTCTTGAAAGCCTCGCCGAGATACTTAAACGTAACCTCGCTGTCCACGCCTTTTTTAATATCCTTGTTCGGATTTTCGGAATATACTGTTTCGTCGTCCTCGTCCTCGTCAAAGGGATTTCCGAACGTCTCTGCGGTTTTTACGGACAGGTCAATTTCGTCCTCATAGTTATATTTTTTGTATGTAACACGCTCGGGGGTGTTCAGCTGAATTCTGCTCGGGATATTTTCCTCTGTATTTATAACGGGACTGCTTGAAAAAACAGGCGGTTTTTCGGTTATAAATTGAGAATTCAGGGTATATAAATCTGTCTGCTCCGCCTCGGGTATAGGCGGCTGTAAAATGTCCGAAACAGGCTTACTTTTAAGCTGTGCCTGTGGGCGTGAGGCGTCATTTGAAATGGCATTTTTTGCGGCATAGTACACAAGTTCAAAAATTGCTTTTTCATTTGAAAAACGCACCTCTGTTTTTGCCGGATGAACGTTGACGTCAAGCAACTCGGGTATCATCTCGATAAAAAGCACGCACGCAGGATATTTGCCTACCATAATCGAATTTTTATATGCTTCGTTGAGCGCCGCACTTGCGGTTTTGCTCTTAATATACCTGTTATTTGCAAAGAAAAGCTGCATTGAGCCGAGCCTCTTGCATAAAACGGCTTTGAAACAAAACCCTTGATTTTCATACCGTTAAGCTCATATGAAACAGGTATCATAGACGACGAAAGCTCATTTCCGTACACGGAATAAATTGCGTTTTTAAGCTCGCCCGTTCCGTCGGTGCAAAGAGTTTGCCTGCCGTCCTTTATAAATCTTATGCTTATCTCGGGATGAGAAAGTGCGATTTTATCGACAATACCGGCAACCGCCATAGCCTCCGATTTGTCTGATTTTAAGAATTTCATTCTCGCAGGGGTATTGTAGAAAAGCTCTCTTATGATTATTGTCGTACCGTTCGGACAGCCTGCGTCGTCAAGCGACACCTGCTCTCCGCCGAAAATTTCCATTCTCGTACCGACTTCTTCGTCACGGGTTTTTGTGATTATCTCCGTTTTGGAAACCGCCGCAACCGACGACAACGCCTCGCCCCTGAAGCCGAGGGTCATAATCGCATCCAAATCCTGCGCCGAGGAAATTTTACTTGTGGCGTGGCTTACGAAAGCAAGCGGAACATCATCCCTTGCAATTCCGCAGCCGTTATCGGTTATTCTTATGTACCTGACGCCGCCGTTTTGAATTTCAACGGTTATATCGGTAGCACCTGCATCGATAGAGTTTTCAAGCAGCTCCTTAACAACAGATGCCGGTCTTTCGACAACCTCGCCTGCGGCTATAAGTTCCCAAATATTTTTAGGCAATTTATTTATTTTTCCCATAACCGCACCTCCGTTGCGAATTTATTTTAATTAAGACTGCTTTGCCTTTGCCGATATTTCATAGAGCTTCGACATAGCCTCAATCGGTGTGAGCGTATTGACATCAAGTGCCTTTAATTCGTCGATTATCTCGCTTTCTGCGGTTGAGCCGAAGCTTACCTGCATATCGTCGTCCGTTTCCTTACGAACAGCATTTGACACAACAGGTGCAACCCCGTTTTCCTCAAGCGATTTCAAAATGACCTTAGCACGCTTAACAACAGTATCGGGAACGCCTGCAAGTCTTGCAACGTCGATACCGTAACTGCCGTCAGCACCGCCTCTTACTATACGGCGAAGGAAGATTATATCCTCTCCACGCTTTTTGACGGCAATATTGAAGTTTTTAACGCCGTCCATCTCATTTTCAAGCTCTGTCAGCTCGTGATAATGCGTTGCAAAGAGCGTTTTTGCTCCCAAATGCTTTTTATCCGCCGTATATTCAAGCACCGCCTTTGCAATGCTCATTCCGTCATAGGTAGAAGTGCCTCTGCCTATTTCATCAAGGATAATAAGGCTTTTTGAGGTAGCATTGTCGAGAATTTCCGCAACCTCGCTCATCTCGACCATAAACGTTGACTGCCCCGAAGCTAAATCGTCCGAAGCCCCGACACGGGTAAACACGGAATCGACAAGTCCTATCGAAGCATAGGAAGCGGGAACAAAAGAGCCCATCTGCGCCATCATTACGATAATTGCAACCTGCCTCATATATGTAGATTTACCTGCCATATTAGGTCCTGTGATAATCGCCGTCCTGTTCTTGTCGCAATCAAGCTCCGTATCGTTCGGAACAAACGGCGTATCCTTGAGCATTTTTTCAATTACCGGGTGTCTGCCGTCTTTAATGATAATTGTCTGCGAATCGTTTATATCAGGTCTTGTATAATTGTTTGAAATTGCAACGTTTGCAAGCGAACAAAGAGTATCAAGCGTGGCAATCGCCTTTGAGGTACGGCTTGTACGCTCATACTGTTCACCGATTTTTTTACGCACCGAGCAGAATATTTCATATTCAAGGCTGACAATTCTCTCCTGTGCGCCGAGCACCTTTGTTTCAAGTTCCTTCAATTCCTGCGTGATATATCGCTCACAGTTTGAAAGAGTTTGCTTTCTTATATATGAATCGGGGACAATTTCCTTGTATGCGTTCGGCACTTCAAAATAATAGCCGAACACTCTGTTGTAGCCGATTTTCAGCTTTTTAATTCCCGTTTCGTCCTGCTCTTTGGTTTCAAGGTCTGTCAGGAACGACTTTCCGCCCTTAACGATTTTGCGAAGCTCGTCAAGCTCGGCATTGAAATTGTCATTTATCATTCCGCCCTCACGAACGGAAAACGGTGCATCCTCGCTTATCGCCTGTGAAACGAGTGTGTAGACGTCCTCAAGCACGTCAATATCGTTGTAAATATCCTTTAGCAGTAAGGATTTTGAGTCCTTCAAAAGCTCCTTGATTTTAGGAAGCGGCGCAAGAGTTGCTTTAAGCGATAAAAGCTCCTTTGCGTTTGCGGTGTTATAAAGCACCCTTGTCATAAGGCGTTCCATATCGTAAATGTCAACCATCAGCGATACAAAATCATTGCGCTTTTTCGTGCTCTCGCAAAGCTCCGCCACGGCATTATGCCTTTTTGAAATTGCGGCACAATCGTAAAGCGGACATTCAAGCCAGCTTCTGATAAGTCGCTTACCCATAGCGGTTTTTGTTTTATCAAGCACCCACAAAAGCGAGCCTTTCTTTTCACGGTCACGCATAGTTTCGGTTATTTCAAGGTTTCGCCTTGTAGAAATGCCGATTTTCATATACTTTGCGTCGGAATAGTAATTTATTTCTTTTATGTTGTTAAGGTCGGTTTTCTGAGCCTCATAAAGATAGGAAAGAGCCGCACCGAGCGCACAAACCGCACTTTGCTTTCCGTCAAGTCCGAGAGCTTCAAGCGACGGTTTATTGAAATGGGAAAGCACGGTTTTTTCTGCTTTTTCAAAGTTAAAGCTGTCGGGAGACAAGACCTCAACCGTTGCCTCCGTCTTTTTTGAAATAAATGCCGACAGCCTTTTAAGAGCCGCCGCCTCTTTGTTAAGTAAAATTTCCGTGGGCATAAATCTTGCCATTTCGTCAACGGCTTTTTCGTCGCAGCTTTCGGAAAAAGAGGTAAGATAAACGCTGCCCGTCGATACGTCCGCAAAGCAAATGCCATACTGTCAAAGACTTGGCACAATACGGCAAGATAGTTATTCTTCGTCTCGTCGAGCATACTGCTCTCAATTACCGTTCCTGCCGAAATAACTCTTATTACGTCTCTTTTGACGATACCCTTTGCGGCTTTCGGGTCCTCCGTCTGCTCACATATGGCAACCTTGTAGCCTTTGGAAACAAGCCTTGCTATATATGAATCGGCGCTGTGAAAGGGAACGCCGCACATGGGTGCACGCTCCTGCTGACCGCAATCACGTCCCGTCAATACAAGCTCAAGCTCTCTTGAGGCGGTTTTTGCGTCCTCAAAGAACATTTCATAGAAATCTCCGAGACGGAAAAACAGAATTGTGTCCGGATAATTTTTCTTTATTTCAAAGTATTGTTTCATCATTGGTGATAATTCTGCCATTTTTTCCGCCTCAAAATTTCAATAGTTTATTTTAGTTAAATCAGTGACAACCGCCGCAGGAGGAGCATTCTCCGCCGCATTCGTGGTCGTGAGCGTGTGCGTGGGGGTCGCAGGTTTCGGGATCCTCACCGTTTACGCAAAGTGCAAGGATACCTGTGAGATAGTTCATCATCTCATCAACAGCCTGTCTTGCCTCTTCAAAAGCCTTCATATTTTCGTTTACGATTACCTGCTCATAAAGGCCCTGAAATTCCTTACTGTACTGCTCAAGCTTTTCTCGTCGGGTGTTTCCTGAGAAGCCTCGTGCTGATATGACATCTGAAGGAGCTTAATCTTGCCCATAAGCTCGTTGAGAGCAGCGTCCTCTTCGTTCTTTTTCATAGCCTCTTGAAAATCAAGATAAACCTTGTCCTGCTGAATTGCAGCGCCAAGCTGACGTGCGAGTTTTTCGAGTTCCATAATGTTCTCCTTAAATAAAATATTTTAATATCAACTAACCCAAAAGGGATAATTTATTGTGCCAATTCGCCTCTTAAAATCCAGTTGAGGCTCTCCGTTACCTTAACACGGCAGAAATCGCCGATAAGGCTTTCGTCGCCGGAAATTCGATTATTATATTTCCGTCCGTTCTGCCCGAAAGGTAGTTTTCCTTGTTTTTGGACTTACCCTCAACAAGCACACGGTAGGTTTTGCCGTCCATCTCGGCGGTTCTCCTTGCGGCAATTTCCTCCTGAACGTCGCAAAGCTCCTTGAACCACTTGCCTTTTCCTCACGTGAAACGGGGTCGGGAAGTTCAGCCGCCTTTGTGCCTGTCCGCCTTGAATAAATAAAGGTGAACAGCGAAGTAAATTCAACCTCCTTTATAAGCGAAACGGTGTCGAGGAATTCCTCATAGGTTTCTCCCGGGAAGCCGACGATAACATCACTTGTAAGCGAAATATCGGGCATTTTTTCCTTTGCATAATTGACAAGCTCAAGATATTTTGCCCTGTCGTAATGCCTGTTCATTGCCTTTAACACCCTGTCATTACCTGACTGAAACGGAAGATGCAAATGCTTTGCAACCTTGTCGCACTCCGCCATAGCGTCAATAAGCTCTTTCGTGCAATCTTTAGGGTGCGAGGTCATAAACCTCAATGTGAAATCGCCCGGTAAGGCGTTTATCTCCCTTAAAAGACCTGCAAAGTTCATTGAGCTTACATTGTTCTTGCCGTATGAATTTACATTTTGACCTAAAAGCGTAATATCCTTATAGCCTTGAGCTATAATCTGCTTTGCTTCCTCAATTATAAATTCGGGCTCACGGCTTCTCTCCCTGCCTCTTACATAAGGCACAATGCAGTAAGTGCAGAAATTGTCGCAACCGTACATTATCGGAAGCCAAGCCTTAATTCCCCTATCCCTGTAAACGGGACATTCTCCGCTATATCACCCTTTTTGTCGGGGGCGCAAACAACTCTTTTTGAGCCTTGAAGCGTGTTATACAAAAGCTCGGGCAGCATATAAACTGCGTGTGTGCCGAAAACCAAGTCAACATAAGGATAGCTTTTGTAAATTCTATCTCTGATATGCTGCTGCTGCATCATACAGCCGCAGAGAGCTATTACAAGGTCGTGATTTTCCTCCTTGTATTTTTTGAGAATTCCGACATTGCCGAAAACTCTGTCCTCTGCGTGCTCACGGACGGCGCAGGTGTTATAAAGCACCAAATCCGCTTCGGAAAGCTCTTCGGTAAAGCCGTAGCCCATCTCCTTTAGCATACCCATTATTCGCTCGCTGTCCGAAACATTTCCCTGACAGCCGTAGGTGTGGATATAAGCCTTTGGCGTTCTGTCATAATATTTTGCGCCGAGTATTGATTTTACTTTTTGTGCATACTCATTTTGAGCTTGCAGCTGTTCTTCTGATATATTCTGAATTTTTGCCAAAACATCTTCTCCTGTTAAGAAATGTAGGTTGAATTGAGGAATGAAAGCACGTCGTTATAAACTATGTCCTTGTCGTCCTCGTTAAGTATCTCGTGACGGTCGGTCGGATAAAGAATAACCGTCGGCTCCTTGCCTGCGAGCGTAAGATTATCCGAAACCGAAATAACGCCCTTACCGTTAAGGCCTACCGGGTCATGAGCACCTGAAATAATCAATATCGGAAGTCCGTTCGGAACAAGCGATGCCCACTGCCTGCTTGAAGCCTCATTTGCAAGCGCAAAGAGGTCTCTGTAACCGCCTATTGTGAATGTAAAGCCGCAAAGCGGGTCGTTTTTGTAATTTTCCCTGTTTTGAACATTAGTGCTCAGCCAAGCAAGTCCGTCCTCCGTTTTCTCGGAAACGGTAAGGTTTGTAGCCTTGCTGAAAAGCTCGCCGAGAGCCTCAACACGCTTGCTCGGGCCGTATTTCTCACAAAGGGAGTCAACTATCGGCTGAAGCATTGCGGCAGTTGACGGAAGCTCGCCCGTACCGCAGTAAATTACACCGTTAAGCTCATATCCGAAATGAGCCGTATAAACCTTGCACAGAAAGAGCCATGCTGTGCCCGAAAAGGAAATACGGAATGTCGGGGTATCTCTTTTTCATAATTTTTGTAAGAATGTGCATATCGTCAACAATTCTCTTGTCGCCGTCTTTTTTCGGCAAAGAAGCCAAGCTCCGACGGATCGTTTACGGACTTGCCGTGACCCAAGTGGTCATTTCCGCAAACAACGAAGCCGTTTGACGCCAAAAATCTTGCAAAATCGTCATAGCGGTCAATGTGCTCCGCCATACCGTGAGCAAGCTGAACAACTCCGATAGGAGTAAGCTTATCATCGCTCCAAATGAGCGTTCTTATCTTGTGAATTTTGTCCGAAGAGTTGAAATAAGCTTCCGTTTTTACGACAGCCATAACAGTACCTCCAATATAAATTTACATACATTTGTTATTATACTATAAATAAGCTGTTTTGTCATCAGTTTTTGACAATATAAAAAATGTTTTTTCCAAAGTCCTCAAAGCGGCGTATTTTGTTGTTATTTTTGATAAAAAAAAGCTCGAAATATATGGAAAATACCGTCTTTTTATCGATTGAAAATTCTTGAAAATATATCAAAACGGTGCTAAAATTAAATAAATTATTATAAAGGAGACGATACCATGACATACGAGCAGGTTGTTTCAAAGGTAAAGGCTAAATATTCCGATATAGACGCTTCCTCAATTGAAGGTACTCAGGCTATACAGATAAATCTTTCAGGCAAGAACACCGAGGGTATTTTCTACATAGAGGTTAAGGACGGCAAGGTTAACGTTGAGCCTTACGATTATCACGACAAATGGGCTGAGGTTACTGTAAACCCTACAAATCTTTTCAAAATTCTTGACGGCAAGCTCAACCCCGTTATTGCTTACACAACGGGTAAGGTTAGCATTTCCGGCGACGTTGATACGGTTCTCCGTTTTGTAAACCTCGCAAAATCGGCAAAATAATTCGAACTGACAGAAATTTTAAGGCATCTGAAAATACAGATGCCTTATTTTTTTAATTTTACTCTTTATTTTTTGAAAAACGTGTACTATAATTGCCTTAACAATCTTTTGGAGATGATGAAATAATGGAAAACAAGCCTGTTACAGCAGTGATTGTCGGTGCAGGGCACAGAGCCTTTATCTATTCAAAGCTTGCGCTCACAGACCCCGACAAGCTTAAAATCGTAGGTGTTGCCGACCCCGATAAAATAAGGCAGAAAAAAGCAATGGAAATGTTCGGCTTCCCCGAAGAAAACTGCTTTAACTCGGCTTCAGAGCTTGCAAAAGCACCGAAGCTTGCCGACGCAATAATTAACGGAACAATGGACGAGCAGCACGTCGAAACGTCAATTCCGCTTCTTGAAAAGGGCTATGATATGCTCCTTGAAAAGCCGTTTGCGACAAATGAAAAAGAGATGAGAACGCTTGTTGACTGCGTTAAGAAAAACGGCAACAAGGTTATGATTTGCCACGTGCTTCGCTACACCCCGTTCTATCTTTCAATCAAGGAGAGAATTGCGAAAGGCGAAATCGGCGATATAATCAACATTCAGACCTGCGAGCACGTAAGCTATCATCATCTTTCAACCTCGTATGTAAGGGGAAAATGGGCAAACTCCGACAAGTGTCATACCTCAATGCTTCTTGCAAAATGCTGTCACGATATCGATTTGATGATGTGGATGATGGCGCAAACGAAGCCTGTCAGCATTTCAAGCTTCGGCTCAAAATTCCAGTTCAAGCCCGAAAACGCACCCGAAAACGCAGGTACAAAATGCCTTGTTGACTGCCCGTTGGTTGACACCTGCCGCTACTCTGCAAAGAGACTTTACCTTGACCAGCCCGAGCGTTGGGCGTTCTATATTTGGGACAAATTAGAGGGCATTGAAAATCCGACGGATGAGGACAGAATAAATCTTTTGAAGGGCGACTCGGAATACGGTCGTTGTATTTACAAATGCGATAACAACGTTGTTGACCACCAATCCGTGCTTGTCAATTTCGCAAGCGGTGCGACGGGTACGCACAATATGGTCGGCGGCTCGTCGAAGCCTCAAAGAAGAATTCATATAATCGGCACGCTCGGCGAAATATACGGCGATTTTGAAGAATCGAAGTTTTATGTTTCGAAGATACACCCGACAAAGACCGACGAAAAAATTGTCGAAGAGGTTGATTTGAGAGTCGGCGGAGATATGGTCGGCGCATACGGCGGCCACGGCGGCGGCGATGAAAAGCTGGCGGCAGATTTCGTCGAATATTTGCGTGGCGGAAAACCTTCCCTCGCCTGCACCTCGATTTTCGACTCCGTTGCAGGTCATCTCTGCGTTTATCTTGCCGATAAATCCCGTGAGGAAAACGGTATGCCTCAAAGCGTGAAATTGTAAAAAGCAGTAATATATTTATCCCCGACAGTGCAAATTGTCGGGGATTATTTACAAATAGGCGGAAATATGGTATTCTAAAAGTAGATTTTATTTGTAAGAAGGAAGATTTGACGAAAATGCAAGCTGGAGCAAAACTTCCGGCGAGAAAAAGTACAACGCATCGGGCATTTTGACTTATATACCTCAAGAACGGACGAAAAAGTTGAAATGTATCACTCCAATTTCCATAAAAACGGAGCAGATTTTGACTGCTTAATTTCGTCGCAGCCCGACTCGGTTGCCATCAGTCTTAATTATGAGTTTTGATAAGGTAGTAAAAGATTAAAGGACACCTTTTTATGAGGTGTCCTTTTTGTGATATAAT
>ENA-OQEB01001099-OQEB01001099.1-human-gut-metagenome-genome-assembly--contig:-NODE-1099-length-10368-cov-1.554243_pt1 | contig 10368 bp, 16 predicted proteins | sample MGYA00242787_ERZ504619 | MGnify/ENA primary metagenome ERZ504619 (study PRJEB26092, sample SAMD00036317) | human gut metagenome | host: Homo sapiens | study: EMG produced TPA metagenomics assembly of... | reverse complement strand
CATTTTACAAGCTTCAAAAGTGGCTATTTCACTGGGTTTCAGACCAATATTTCCATTTCAGCTTTCCAATCTGTTTCAGAGATACCAATGCAAAAAGACTGATAAAAATAATATAAATCTATATATCTGCTAAACACCTTAAGACAAATCCTGAAGGCAGGCTGGTGAAACAATATAAAATCTATATATTATAATTAATATATAATATGAATGGTCAAATATATATGTTTGAAAGTTTTTCTAAAGAAAATCAAAAGAAAAGCCGGAAGGCTCTGATCTATGACCAAATCTTCCGGTTTTACTCTCTCTTTTACGAATGATCCTCTTTCATCGCGATCGACTGCTGTCCCCGCAGTTTAATGACAGGACCTCCCGTACCTTCAATATACTCTCTTGTGATCGTCACTTCCCCGATGTTGTCATCTTTGGGGATTTCATACATAATATCCAACATAAACTCTTCGATGATCGCCCGAAGCGCTCTCGCCCCGGTATCTTTTTCCATTGCTTTTTCCGCAATCGTCTCAAGAGCGCCGTCATCAAACACCAGACTTACTTCATCAAGGGCAAGCAGCTTCTGATACTGTTTTAAGATCGCATTTCTCGGCTCTTTCAAGATCTTAACAAGCATATCTTTATCAAGACCTTTCAATGTAAATATGATCGGCATACGTCCGAGGAACTCCGGATCATACCGAATTTTCTCAGATCTTCCACCGTCACTTTCGACAAAATGTCCTCGTCATGCTCATACTTATCTTTTAGTTCTGCATTAAATCCCATAGACGTTTTCTTTGTAAGACGCTCTTTTATAATATCTTCCAGATCCGGAAATGCGCCGGCACAAATAAACAAAATATTTTTCGTATTGACCGTTGTCAAAGGAACCATCGCGTTCTTGCTGTTCGCTCCGACAGGAACTTCCACTTCGCTTCCTTCCAAAAGTTTGAGCATTCCCTGCTGAACTGATTCCCCGCTTACATCTCTTTGATTCGACGTATGTTTTTTTGCGATCTTATCGATTTCATCGATAAAAATAATTCCCTGCTCCGCCCGTTCTACATCGTTGTCGGCAGCGGCAAGTAGTTTGGAAACAACGCTTTCTATATCATCTCCGATATATCCTGCTTCTGTCAGCGACGTAGCGTCTGTAATGGCGAGCGGCACGTCAAGAAGTTTTGCCAATGTTTTGACAAGATACGTCTTTCCGCTTCCCGTCGGTCCGATCATAAGCATATTCGACTTTTCAATCTCGATATCGTCCATTGTATCTGACGCAACCCGTTTATAATGATTATAAACGGCGACTGCCATCGCTTTCTTCGCTTTTTCCTGTCCGACTACATATTCGTCAAGTCTTGCTTTGATCTTATGAGGCGCCGGAATCTTCTTAATATCAAGTTGATGGAACTCTTTCGGCTTTTCTTTTTTCTTCTTGATCTTCTGCGCTTTAGGCTGCATATGATCCAAATCCGATAAATTAAGAAACTGTACCCCCGGCATGTTGACAAGCCGGCTCAGATCAACAGAGCGTCTGTCATCGCATCAAAGCTTCTTTGCATACAATCCCGGCATACCGTAATATGATTCGGCATCTCGATCATCTTTCCCGCAACGCTTTCCGGTCTGTGACAGATGAGACAGATCTTCTCATATCCATCATCATCGTTGTCTTTTTCCGTTTCTTTTTCCTCTTCCTTCTTTACTGCCAAATGGTCTTTTTTCTCTTCTTTGTCCACCTCGTCTGCCCCTGTGGACTCTTTTTCTTCCTCATCTACTAAAATGAAATCCTGATCTGACATAATTCTCCTCGTCTTTCTCTGACTGTTTTCATCTATATGGACATTGTGTTTATCCACTTTCTTTTACAAGTATTTTTTTATTATAGTACACTTGACTTCATTGTACAAATGAAGTTTTTGTAAAAATCGAATCCGCTTTTTTCTATTCATTCATCATTTGAAGGAAAATCTTCTTTCCCGAATGATCGGAATACCAAGTTCCCGTGCTTTTTTGTTTTTTGCCGTTCCCGATCCGGTATCGTTGTTAATCAGATAATTTGTCTTTGACGTCACGCTCCCCGTCACTTTGCCGCCTCGTTTTTCAATCTCTTCTTTTACCTGTGCCCGATTTACAAAATGCTCTACGCTGCCTGTAATGACAAAATTAACTCCCGCAAACTTCTGATCTTCTTCTGACGTTTCTTTCGTAAGTTCTACTTCTTTGAGGAGACGATCAAAAACATCTACATGCGCCGTATCTTTAAAATATTCGACAAATGTACCTGCTATCACTCCTCCCACACCCGATATCGCGCTTAATTCTTCTTCCGTCGCCCGGATGACCCGTTTTGGATCTTCTCCCAGCGCACGACAGATCATTTTTGCGTTTGAGATTCCGATGTTCGGAATCCCAAGACTGTAGATCAGCCTCGGAAGCGTTGTCTTTCTTGCATTTTCTATCCTTTTTCGCAGATTTTCATAAGATTTTTCTCCAAATCCTTCCATCGTCTTTATTTCCGCTTCATATCTGTCAAGATGGAAGATATCCGTAAAATCTTTGACATACCCGTTAATGATGAATTTTTCCAAAGTCGCCTCGGACAGTCCTTCGATATTCATAGCGTCTCTGCTTGCAAACAAACTGAATGACTTCACATGCTTTGCCTGACATTTCGAATTCATACAATACAGCGTTTTCGTATTATTTTCCATAGATATTTTTGTCGGCTTTTACAGACAGGACATTCTTTCGGAATCTCGCTTACTCCGCTGCGCGTCAGATTTTCCGCAATCTGGGGGATGATCATATTTGCCTTATACACCGTAACCGTATCTCCGATCCCCAGTTCCAGTTCCTCCATAATACTGATATTATGAACGCTTGCACGGCTTACTGTTGTTCCTTCTAATTCTACAGGATCAAAGATCGCAACAGGATTGATCAGTCCTGTTCTGGACGGACTCCATTCAATCTCACGGATCGTCGTCTTTCGCACTTCATCCTCCCACTTAAACGCAAAGGAATCTCGCGGAAACTTTGCCGTTGTTCCAAGTGACTGCCCATAAGAAATATCATCATATATAAGAACAAGTCCGTCCGACGGCACTTCGTTTTCCCGAACTATGCTCTGCAAACCACGCAACTTCATCACCGACGGTATCCCGGGTAACGAGATGATGCTCTACAACATCGAATCCTTGTTCCTGCAGCCATTTCAGTTGATATGCTCTTGAATTTTCAAAATCCACATTGTCAGCTTTCACAAGCGTGAACGCATAAAACCTTACATTTCTCTTCGCCGTCACTTCATTGTTTAACTGGCGGACCGATCCGCTGCACAAGTTACGGGGATTCTTGTATTTTGCATCGGCATCTCCGATTTCTTCATTGATCTTTTCAAAATCTTTATAAGAAATAACAGCTTCTCCCCGAAGCACAAGCTCCCCTTTAAACGGAATAGATAACGGAACATTACGAAATACTTTTGCGTTGTTCGTCACAACTTCTCCGATCTCCCCGTTTCCCCTTGTAACCGCTTTTTTCAAAACTCCGTTTTCATAAGTCAGAACAATCGTCAGACCATCCATCTTCCATGAGATCACCGCCTGTTGATCTCCCAAAATTCCCTCAATCGTTCTACATCTTTCGTCTTATCAAGGACAACATCGGCGTTTCATGACGCTCTTTCGGAAGCTCGCTCAAAACTTCATATCCCACATTGACCGTCGGGCTTGAGGCAAGCGTTGTTTCCAGTTCTTTTTCTAAGGACAACAGTTCGTCATAAAGACGGTCATACTCGAAATTGCTCATGATCTCCGTGTTTTCCTGTTCGTAAGCACGGCGCGCTTTATTCAGAAGTTCGACAAGTTCGCGCATCCGTTTCGTTTTCTTCTTCTTTTCCATCTTCTTCTCCAACAATTAATTTCTTTACGGTATCTTGACCGGTCATTTCAACATCTCATACAATTCTTCCAGTTCTTCGTCCGTCAGTTTTCGGTATGCTCCTTCTTTCAGACTCCCGAGACGAATATTCATAATCCTTATACGGACAAGATCTTTCACCTCATATCCGAACGCCGCACACATCCTTCTGATCTGGCGGTTCAGCCCCTGAGTCAAGATGATCGAAAAAGTATATTTCCCGATCTTCTTTACTGTACATGGTCTTGTGACCGTGTCAAGGATCGGAACTCCTTCCGACATTTTTTTTATAAATTGTTCCGTGATCTCTTTATCAACCGTAACTTTATATTCTTTTTCATGGCGGTTTGCCGCACGCATCATCTGATTGATGATATCTCCGTTGTTCGTCATAAGCAGAAGTCCGCGCGAATCTTTGTCCAGTCTGCCCGCATAAGTAACACGCACAGGGTAGTTCAAAAAACGAACGATACTGTCGCGTTCTCTTTGATCTTCGGTACAGACGATCCCTTTCGGCTTATTCACAGCTAAAACGATCATCTCATCTTGCTTTGACACTGTTTTTTTCCGACTTTGACAATCTGCCCCGCCGTAACGCGCATCCCCATCTGCGCCGTCACTCCGTCTACCGTCACTTTACCGCTTTCAATAAGGCGGTCCGCCTCCCTTCTGGAACAAACGCCCGCCTCGCTTAAGTATTTATTCAGTCTTACCGACTCTTTTGCCTGTAAAAATTCTTCTCTGATCCGATTACTCACCAGTAAACACTCCACTTATATTATTGTCTGTAAAAAATGTATTTCCGCTATACAAGATCAACGCATCTGTTATGCGGTATGTGTCCATAATATCCTGCATCGTTCCGCTGTAATATCTTGGATCAACAACAACGATCTCTCTGTAATGAGGAGTTAAGAACGGAATAAAGCAGTCTGCAAATGAATCTTTCACCACAAGCAGTCTCTTCTGGCTCGTAGACACTGTCTTTATATCGATAACTGATGTATTCCCGCCTAAAAATACTCCGTACTTATCTCTTGTCTTTAGTTTGGACGAATCATAAAGAGAAGTTGTCTTTTTCGTTTCATTGACATAATTTACGATTACATCGTCATCGCCGTTTGTCGGCGCGTAAATATCGATTTTTTCTTTTTCATCCAGACCGCATCCGCTTTTTGACGCAAGAACACCGTTAAAATCATCTGTCACAGTATAGGAAACATAATCATCAGATACGTCTCCTTTGATCCCGAACAGCGAAGCCGTATCTTTGAACATATAAAACGCTCCCTGAGTCGTCCAGTGATGATCCGTTTTATAGTACAGCTTTTCTGACTTATGTTTATTCATAATAGAAACAGTATCTACCAGTTGACCGTATCGCCCAGATTACGCTCTACCATACCGAACATCTGACGCTGATCTTCCACTGTCGCAAATGCAGGAAGACGATTGCTCAAAATACATGCCGCATCCGGAACAAGCATTACCGTCGTCGGAATGTTTTCATATGTCTGTGCAAAATTTTTCACCGCATTGATATTCGCTTCAAGCTGCTCTTTATCCGGAACTGCGATATCTTCTAATAGTTGTCCGCTTTTTCCGATGAACACGCCGTTTTTCTTTTTTTTGTTCCCGAAATCTTATCTGCGTTTACTTTTATCTTCCTCCAAAAGTTCCGTCCGAAAAACTGATCGCTTACATACTTTTCCCATTGTTCCATGTAATCTCCGGAAATGATCGAAGCTGCCGACGCTTTCGGTTTCGTCTCCAGCATCCTGTTTTCTTCTTCTGATTTTTCTTTGTTCGGAACGATCAGATTCACAAGTAAAATGAGAAAAAGACTTAATACAAAGATTTTTCCGATCATACTCTCAAGCTGACCTTTTCTTTTCCTGCTGTTCATAAGTATTCCCCTAAAATCTGAAATATAAAAATGGATTAAATGTATCTGTCACCAAAAATGCCACCGAAAGGAAGAAAATTCCAATATAGAGAACGGCTCCCACCGTCATTCTTACTGTTCGGTTGGCGGAAAAACGAACTGCGTTATTTAGCAGTTTTCTTCCGTAAGCTGTACTTCCCACCGCCGCAATGACAAACAAAAGCCAGTGAGTAAACAGAAGAAATGCGCCTTGCGCATCCGCTATTCCCGATCCTCCTCCGATCATCGCCCAAAGATACCGCAGAGCATACCCAAGACTCGGACTAAAGAAGAATACCCAGCCTACAAGGATGACTGCGCCTGCATAAATATGCTGGACCGGTTTCGGAAGCTGTTCGACGGAAGCACCCCACACATACTTTTCCATCACAAGGATCACGCCGTAATATACGCCCCATGCGACAAAGTTCCATGCCGCCCCGTGCCACATTCCGGTCAGTGTCCAGACAACCATCAGGTTAAATATATTTCTCGAAACCGAACATCGATTGCCGCCGAGAGGAATATATACATACTCTCTAAACCACGTTCCAAGAGAAATATGCCACCTTCTCCAAAATTCCGTTGCGCTTTTCGATACATACGGATGGTCAAAATTTTTCTTAAATTCAAATCCGAACATTTTTCCGAGGCCGATCGCCATATCCGAATATCCGCTGAAGTCAAAATATATCTGGAACGCATAAGAAAATACGCCGACCCATGCAGTTAAGACAGATAAACTTCCGGTTGACATCGCGGCGACTTCTTCAAACACCGCCCCCGTTGAATTTGCGATGATCACTTTTTTCGCCAGACCGATGATAAAATACATCGAACCTTGCCCCAGTTTACGAAGCGTGACTTTCCGCATTTTCAACTGTTCTTCAATATCCGCGTAACGGACGATCGGACCTGCGATCAACTGCGGGAACATACTGATATAAAGCGCAAAGTATAAAATATTCTTCTGCGGCTTCGCGTCTTTCCGATAGATATCGATCACATATGAGATCGCCTGAAACGTATAGAATGAGATTCCGATCGGCAGAGGGAGCACTCTGTAAGGAATGTCCGTCGTAAGAAAGGAATTAACTGTATCAAGCAAAAAGCCATAATATTTAAAAAATCCAAGTATGAGAATATTTGCCGTAAGAGCAAACACAAGACTTAGCTTTGCCTTTTTCGGATTGTCTGCATTTGCCTCGATATCCCGTCCGCAAAAATAGTTTAATACGATGGATAAGATCATGAGCACGACATAGACCGGCTCTCCCCATGCGTAAAAAAACAGACTCGCCAAAAGCAAGACGATATTTTTCGCCCCGTTCGGAACGAGATAATACACTGCCATTACGATTGGCAGAAACATAAACAAAAATGTGATACTGCTAAATAACATCCGCCTGTTCCCTCTCCCGATTTATAAACTGTTGTTAAATATTTCTAAATATTTTTCTGCTCCCGGCGCAGCGGCAAAAAATACATATTTACCGCGCACGCTTTTCTTTGCATCTTCCAATAACTGCACCGATTCCGGCGCATACCCCTCAAAATCATTCATCCTTGTTTTGATCCGTTCTTCGATCGCACTTGAAATTTCCGCGGTCTGCGTTTCACTTTTTGCTTTAATAAGAAGAACTTCTTCAGATGAAATACTAAATTCCGACGAATAATACATAACGCCGTCATAATCTGCCGCATTCAGTCCAAAGTTACGTTTTAATGCCGTCCCGTCCTGACGCTTCATATTTTCCTTATCAAGAGATGCTTCCACAGACTTCTCCACTTTCTCAAAAGGGCGATTGCTGCCGCTTGTATAGATCAAAAGAAGTGCAACGAATCCGACGATCAGAAGCAATGTCACATAGCGCATCACCCGGATAGTTATTTTCTTCCACTGACTCATAAGCCTGCCACCTCCGCCATTTTTTCAGCCCAGACCGGATAGAAAGACGCCTTAAAATGTATGCCGTCCTGCTCATAATATTCGTCAGACATAAGATCCGAACTGTCGATAAACGCTATCCGCTTTTTATCACATAACTCTTTTAGTTTCTCGTTGAAATTTTCTATTTCTGCAAAAACAGGCTTTTCTTTCACTGCCTTTTCCTGCACCGGAAAAATTGCGTTCACAAAAATATGCGCTCCCGGCACGCTCTTTTTCAGTTCATCCACAACTGCTCCGTATTGTTTGACAAACTCGTCCGCATCACCGTTTGTATGCTCGACATCATTCATTCCGAGAGACAAAAATATGATCCCGGGACTTAATTTTTTCACCTGTTTGATCTGCTCGTCCAACTCATCCAAATGTACTCCGATCTTTGCTACAACGCTGGATGTGTTCAAAATGTCATATTCTGTAAATCCTTCCGTAATAGAGTCTCCCACGATAACCGCACCCGTAAACTTTTCTTTCAGACTCCGTTCCCCGGTGCCTTCTTCTCCGTCTTTTTTTTCAAGCAGTTCGATTTTTTTCTCAATCGCCGCAATATCTCCTTTTTCTTCTCCGTGAATATATTCCAGTCCTGCCGATGTGTCCGCTTTCTTATAAAAAGTCCCCGCACGCCCTGCACGATCAGCACAATGACAAGCGCTGCCGCAAGAACACATACCGCAAGAACGATCTTCCTTTTTGTTTTCTGTTTTATTTTCTTCATTTATATTGTTTCCCCATTATAATACTCATTTTATTTTACAAATAAAAATAACCCAAGATAATAATACTTTTTTTAGATTAAAAAGTCAATGACGGCACATCCGTTTCGTGGTACAATCAGTATGACCCTGTCATATCAAAAACATGGCAGGTAAAATGAACAAATATACAATGATAAGGAGTCTTTCCATGATCGCATTTTCATTGACAAATATAAAAGATTTCATGTCGCACCTTCTGTTAAATGAAACATTTGATCATTTTTCATTTATCGAAGGAGAGATCACAACATTCAATACATTTCACATTGACGGCTTTATCAAAAAGAGTTCTTTGACTCTAACTCCGTCCTTCCCGAATACTCTTATTGGAAAAATGTAAGAAACTTCTGCTTTTCCCTCATCAAAGGAAAACGGACTCCTCTTGCCTTCCAATTCGTATTCAGCCTTGCTCCGAAGAACATCGAAACGCTCCTCTTGCAAAACGATCTTTCCGTTCAGGCGGACGCTGTGCAGGGACTCTATCTGAACATCCGCTACAACGGAGAAACATTGACATGTATTACCGGAACTTCCTTCAAGACTTTTACGATGGATAAAACATTAGAACATGCATGGGATGAAATGACTGAAAATTTCTTTAAGAAAAAAGGGATTGATTTTGAATTACTAAATTGACAGAAATAAAAAACGGTTTTAATTTAGCAGCCTGTATAAAAAACTATACAGGCTGCCTTTATCATTATCATTTTATTTTGTGAGTAAAAGCATGATCTCGTTGCTTCTTTGTACAAACGCCGTCATTTCTTCCGGGCTTAAAGGCTTATGAGCAAGCATTGCAAGATCATAAAGCTGTTTACAGATGACAGCTACATTCTCGCTTTCTTTGTTCTCTGTCAGGAACTTCACAAGCGGATGGTTTGCGTTGAGTACAAGTGTCGCCTTGCTGCCGAACATAGCCGAATCCATTCCGCCTCATACCGTACATCTTCATCATCTCTTCCATACGGCGGTTTTCTTCTGACAAAACAGCCATAGACGCCACTTTATCGTCTTTAAGCTTTTCCACTTTCACATCGAGCTTATCGTCATTTAGTTCTTTTCGGAAGATTTCCACGAGACTGTCTGCCATTTTTCCGAAAGATTCTTTCTCGTCTTCTGCAACTTCATCTTTCAAAGACTCATGTACATCGGCATCGATTCTTAAAAATCTGACGTCTTCATGTTTCTGTTCCAGATAAGTCACAAACGCAGAATCAATATTATGTGTCAGTACGATCGCGTCTTGTCCCTGTGCCTTGAACATATTGATGTATTGGCCCTGCTGAACTTCGTCTGTCACATAGTAAACCGACGTTTTCTCAGGCTCTTTATCCTGATCGTCCGTATCTGTCTGCACATCTGTTTCCGCTGCCGCCTCTTCGGCTGTCTCTTCTTCTGTTCCTGCAGCTTTACTTTCATTTATAATATCTTCTAATGTCAGATATTTGTGATCCAGGTTTTTGTAGATCATCGAATCTTTCATCTTCTCGCCGAATTTTTCATCTTTCAGACATCCGAATTTGATAAACGGACTGATGTCATCCCAGTATTTCTCATAATTCTCTCTGTCTGTCTTAAACATTCCCGTCAGCTTATCCGCCACTTTCTTAGAAATGTAATCGGCAACTTTATTGACGAATCCATCGTTTTGCAGGGCGCTTCTTGATACATTAAGCGGCAGATCCGGACAGTCGATCACACCTTTGAGAACCATAAGGAACTCCGGAATCACTTCCTTGATATTGTCCGCGATAAAACTTGATTGTTGTACAGCTTGATCGTTCCTTCGATAGATTCATATTCCGTATTGATCTTCG
>ENA-OQEB01001098-OQEB01001098.1-human-gut-metagenome-genome-assembly--contig:-NODE-1098-length-10372-cov-2.001464_pt1 | contig 10372 bp, 13 predicted proteins | sample MGYA00242787_ERZ504619 | MGnify/ENA primary metagenome ERZ504619 (study PRJEB26092, sample SAMD00036317) | human gut metagenome | host: Homo sapiens | study: EMG produced TPA metagenomics assembly of... | reverse complement strand
ATACATTATATATACTCCGCCGCCTCCGAGACCCATTGAGCGATTATTGCCGAGAGTATTCCTGCGAGTATATCAATAAAAGAGTATTTCATATTTTGGTAAGCATCCTTATCCCTGCCCAAATCATAAACGCTCCGAAGAGCTTTTTTGAGATTTTAGGCGATATTTTTTTAAGTATTGCCGTGCCCAAAACTGCGCCGACAGCCGCCTGCGGAATGAGAATTAAATTATCAAAAAAATTGACATATCCGTGATATGAGTATATAATCAAACTGATTACGGATATGGGAAGTATGACGGCAAGAGCATTGGCTTGAGCCTGCTTTTGGTCGAGCGAGCACTTTTTCAAAAGGAAAACGGCAATAACGCCTCCGCCTGCACCCAAAAGCACGTTTATTATTCCCGTGAGTATTCCGCCGAGGAATGAAAATATCTTTTTCATTTAATCACCGATTTTATATTTTGCCGATAGGAGTGATTTATTCTATGCAACTGAAATTCAAGTCGGGTATCAATAAATTACTTATAGCCGCCGTGGTCATATACCATATAATAATCGCTCTGCTGTTTTCGACGAAAATATTTTCAATGTCGGACTTCGGCGTCAATATTGCGATTATAATGTGCGTCGTTGACGTTATTTTGATTTTACCGATGCTCTTTATGACGTATTATGAGTTCAAAACGGATTATCTCTATATTCACGATTATCCGTTCAGAGCCTATAAAATCAAGTATTCGGATATTTTTACCGTTGAGGACGGAGATTTTGAGACAAATGACAAGAGCATTGTGCTCTTTCGCTTGACAGAGTGGCGATAGGCTATACAAAAATCAACAACAAAAACGAAGAGGAGAAAAGATATGTTTTCATTTCTCCGAAGGATATGAGCTTGTTCCTTATCCGCTTGAGTGCAAGACTGAAGCAGTGTGAGAACGAAGCGACAGAGAGGGCAAAGGAGCTTTCGGAAAAGCAAATTGAGCACAATCGCAAAAAGGAAATTGCCGACCGCAAGCGAGAGGAAGAAAAAAAGGCAAACGCACCCGAGATTATCAAGGTCAAGGGTATAAAAAAGGGCAGCTTCAAGGTCGAAGAAGCCGAAGCGGATAAAGATAAAAAATAAAAGTAATAGCTTTCGGAGGGATGAAAATGAGAACAAGAGTTTGTTTTTCACGTTTTCACCCTCTGTTTTTATTGTTGTATTATATTGCGGTGATTTCGGTAAGCGTCTTTTCGTCAGACCCGATTATACTAAGCTTATCGCTTTTGGGTGCTGTTTTGCTTTGCATAAATCTGTTCGGAAAGGGACTTTTGAAGGACGCCGTTTTTCTTTTGGTGCTGACGGTATTATTAACCGCAACAAATCCGCTTTTTTCACACAACGGAATAACCGTGCTTTTCTATTTGGGCGACAGTGCGTACACCCTTGAAGCACTTTTGTACGGGCTTAATATGTCCGTTATGGTGTCGGCGGTAATACTGTGGTTTAAGAGCTTGAACGCCGTTTTGACCGATGATAAAATGCAGTATCTTTTCTCAAAAAGTCTGCCGAAAACAACGCTTGTTATCACAATGGTTATGAGGTTTATACCGCTTTATATAAAGACGGTAAAGGATATAAACGACACACGCAGGGCGATGGGACTTTATCCCAAAAGAAATATTTTCAAGAAAATCAGAAACGCCTGCGAGGTCTTTTTGACGCTTGTAACGCAAAGCCTTGAAAATGCGGTCGAAACGTCGTTTTCGATGAAGGCGAGAGGCTACGGAGAGAGCGAACGAACAAGCTATTCGATATATAAAATCAAGCCGACGGATATTACGCTTATTTCATTGCTGGCGATTTCCCTGACAGGCTTTATCTATGCTTTCGGAGTGCGTGAAAATTCGTCCTTTGCTTTTTATCCGACCTTCTTTGTTCCCGAAATGAGTAATTTGAGAATTTCAATGTATGTTGTGTTCGCACTCGTTTCGCTTTTTCCCTTTTTAATAAATTCAGCGGAGAGTATAAAATGGAAATATTATCTGTCAAAAATCTAAATTTCACATATCCCGAGGCAAAGGAAAAATCGCTTTCGGACGTATCGTTCTGCGTAAATTCGGGGGACATAGTTCTTCTGTGCGGCGAGAACGGAAGCGGAAAAACCACGCTTCTCAAAATGCTGAAAAAAGAGCTTTCTCCGTTCGGAAAAAGGACGGGGGAAATTCTTTTCTGCGGCGAGAGCACAGAGAGTGCAAAAAGCTCCGATATAGGCTTCGTCTTTCAGGATGTCGAAAGCCAAATCGTCTGCGATAAGGTTTGGCATGAGCTTGCCTTTACGCTTGAAAACACGGGCACAGAGCCTATGCAGATGCGCCGCCGTGTAGCCGAAGCGGCAGGATATTTCGGAATAACGCAATGGATTTATAAAAACACGTCGGAGCTGTCGGGCGGTCAAAAGCAGCTGTTAAATCTTGCCTCCGTGACGGTCGGAGTGCCGAAAATGATACTCTTGGACGAGCCGCTTTCACAGCTTGACCCGATTGCCTGCGTTGACTTTATCAACACCGTTAAACGCTTAAACGAGGATTTGGGCGTTACGTTTATAATCAGCGAGCACCGCACGGGTGAGCTTGTGTCCGTGTGCAATAAAATTGCCGTTATGAAGCAGGGCAAGCTCATTTCCTACGGCAATATTCGTGAAAAGCTGTCTGAAATTTCAAACGAAGCGGTTTTCGGAAATATGCCGACTGTGCTAAAATATGGCGTGATACGGGCAAAAAAGGGGATTGTCCGCTTAATGTTAAAGAGGGCAAAAATTGGCTTTCGGAGAATTTTTTGTTCGCTTACTCTGCGCCGATAAAGGAATTTCACAATGAGTACGACAACACCCTTGAATGTAAGAACGTGCATTTCAGATATTCAAAGCATAGCGAGGATATAATAAACGGCTTGAGCTTTTCGTGTAAAAAGGGCGAGGTGCATTGCATTTTGGGTGCTAACGGCTCGGGAAAAACAACCCTTGTAAAGCTCATTTCGGGAGTTTTGAAGCCGTACAGCGGAAAAATAAATATCGGCAAGGGCAAGCGTGCTGCGTTGCTTGTGCAGAACGTTAAAAATATGTTCGTCTGCGAGAGCGTCGAGGAGGATTTGCGGCTTTATTGCCAAAATCTCGGGCTTGATTTCAGTGAGGGCGAGGACAGAACCTACGAAGCGCTTGAATTGCTCGGAGTTGCTGATTTGAGACATCGCCATCCGTTCGATTTGTCGGGCGGAGAGCTTCAAAAATGCGCTATCGCAAAATTGCTTGTGTCAAAGCCCGATATTCTGCTTATGGATGAGCCTACAAAAAGCCTTGACTGTGTCGCAAAGGACAATATCAAGGATATAATCAAGGACTTGTCGCTAAACGGCGTGAGCATTGTAGCCGTAACTCACGATACAGAGTTTGCTGCGGAAATTTCAGACCGCTGTTCATTGCTTTTTGACGGAGAAATAACCGCCTGCGACGTTCCGCAAAGGTTCTTTTCCGACAACAGCTTTTATACCACGGGTGCTTCTAAAATTTCGAGGGATTACACCGATTTTGCCGTAACCTGTAAGCAGGTGTCGGCTCTTTGCACGGAGAAAAACAATGAGCCTTAAACAGAGAAAAATTTTAAGCTATATTTTAATCTTCGGCGTAATTCCGCTGACGGTTATTTTCGGCACGCAGCTTTTGGGGGCAAGAAAATATGTTTTTCTTTGCCTTGCCGTAACGGTGTTTTGTCTTGCTTCGTTCTTAATTTCGATTGAATACAAACAGCGAACGGCGGTTGTCGGCACGGTGCTTGTGTCGGTTATGACCGCACTTTCGGTTGTCGGACGGTTTGCGTTTTCCTATGTTCCGTTTTTTAAGCCCGTAACCGCTTTTGTAATAATAACAGGCGTTTACCTCGGCTCGCAATACGGATTTTTATGCGGTGCACTGTCGGCTCTCGTGTCAAATTTCATTTTCGGACAGGGTGCGTGGACTCCGTTTCAGATGCTTGCGTGGGGACTTATAGGCTTCTTTGCGGGAGCTTTTTCAAAAGGACTTATAAAAAGCAAGCTTTTCCTGTATTTCTTCGGTGCATTGTCGGGCGTTGCGTATTCGCTGTTTATGGACACCTGGACGGCGATTTACGTTGACGGCACATTCGTATTTTCACGGTATTTAACGCTCATAACGGCGGCTGCTCCCGTGACTTTGGTCTATGTAATATCAAATGTGATTTTCCTCATTTTATTATTCAAGCCGATAGGGCAGGCGGCTGTCGAGAATTACCCGTAAATACGGGCTTTATGAATAAAAATTAAAGGACTGTAAAGTTTTTTGCCTTTACAGTCCTTCTTTATGTTTGTCAGTCTAATTTCAGCTGTTCCAGCGTCGATTTCTTTTCTCAACCAATTTGTCCAAGCGTCAATTCCTTCGCCCGTCTTTGCGCTGATAAAGAAAATCTCGCAGTTGGGGTTTAATTTCTTAATGCGTTCAACAACTGCCTCGTCGTCAAAGTCGAAAACGGATTTTGTATCGATTTTGTTGATGAGTACGCAGTCGCTGACCGTAAACATCAAGGGGTATTTTAACGGCTTGTCATCTCCCTCGGGAACGGATAAAATCATAGCGTTTTTAGAAGCTCCCGTGTCAAATTCCGCAGGGCATACAAGGTTGCCGACGTTTTCAAGCACAACGAAATCAAATTCGTTTGCACCGAAGCTGTCCAAGCCCTGTTTAGTCATACCTGCGTCAAGATGGCACATACCGCCCGTGTGGAGCTGGATTGATTTTGCGCCTGTTTCGGCAATCGTCTTTGCGTCAACGTCGCTGTCAATATCAGCCTCCATAACGCCGATTTTGTATTCGTCCTTTAATGCGGCGATGGTTTGCTTCAAGGTGGTTGTCTTGCCGCTTCCGGGCGAGGACATAAGGTTCAAAAGAAATGTCCTGTCCGCTTTAAGCTGCTGACGTACCTTGTCCGCCTCTCTGTCGTTGTTTTCAAACACAGAGCGTTTAATTTCAATTACTTTATAATCGTTCATAATACCTCTTCTTTTGTGTAATGCTTATTTGCCTTCGTTTACAGCTCTTGCCATAGCAAGCTTGTAATCCTTCTGATGTGTAAAGATTTCATGCTTGTACGGATTTGTATAAGTTGCGATTGAACGCTTGATAATAGCGGTAAGAACAACAACGTTGACAGCAAGAGCAAGAATAGCGATAACGCCCTGTGCTCTCGGGTCTGCGCTTGCAGGCGCAAAATCGGGGCTCATAACGTAATCTGCGGGATATACAGATGTGAGAACCGAGAATTTGTCGCTGAGCATAAACTGCGGAACGATTTGAGCGAACATACACCAAATAGCAAGAGTGTTTGCACGGTTTTGAATCCAACCGCCCTTGTTCCAGAAAGCGTTTGCAAAGGTCGGAGCGAGCAAAAGAGCAAGACCGCAATACCAGCTGTGTGTGGGAAGATTGTTATAGGTGTATTCAAAGTTCCATACGTCGTAAGCGAGTATGTAGCACCAAGTCATATCGGGCCAAAGCATATCCTTTTTGTCCTTTGACTGATAAATACCCCACCAGCCTGTCATACACAAAATGTTGACGATGCCTGCGATACCGTTTACCCAGTTCCACCAACCGCCGTAGAGCCAAATGCCCTCGTTTGAATACCACCAAGCAGAGCCTGTCTCTGCAATAGCGTTAGCACCCTTGATAGCCGACTCAAAGTCAGATGCAACTGCGATAAGAATATTGATGGCAACGATGAGGAACGGGAACATTTTGAACCATTCCGTCTTGCCGATTCCCCATTTGTACTTGAGGAACATAAAGCCGATACAGCCGATTGTAGCGGCATACAGCTTCGCATAGTGGAACCAACCGTTCATATGTAAGTATGTCGGGTTGTTAAGCGCCCATTCGGCACCGTTCTTAACACCTACTGCGATAGCGATAAAATACACCGTAAGAACTACGGGAACAACGATAAAGCAGAAAATTCCGCCTGCTTTACTGCGGCGTGCAACTTCATTCAAAACAACAAGTCCGACAAAGACCATAACCCAACCGAGAAGCTGTGTGATTGAAGCGTCACCGTAAATGTGGAACAACATTTCATTATCCTCCTCTGAATAATTTATTAGACATTGTATGCCTACGGTTATAGTAACACCGAAAAAAGCCGTAGTCAATACACAATATTTACAGAAAAGTTGATTGACATTTGTTGATATAAATTATAAAATAAAGATACAAATATGTATAAGGAGCAGTGTGTTATGCCTAAAAGATACGAATACGTTAATCCGCCGAGTTTAGGCGTTGAAAACCCCCGTCCGAAGGTTGCGGCTGTCGGTAGAAAAATCACTGACGTTATCGACCATAAATTAAAGGGCGTTACCTCAAATGACGCAGAGTATTGGGGACTTGCCGAGGTCTTTGACTGACGATATGTGCGATATTGTCCTGTCAATGGACTTGCGTAAGCCTATGACCTTTGATGAAATTGCAAAGAAAAATCAGCAGTTTTCAAAGGAAAAGGTACAGGAATTGCTTGACGAATTGAGCTATATCGGCTTGCTCGAATACGATTACGGCTATCATTACGACCACAACGGCAGAACTGCGCTGCAGAGCGAGAGAAGATATATTTTGCCGATGTTCGTACCGGGTTCTGCAGAGCTTCTTAATATTCACGAGCTTCCCCCCGACGGCATAAACCAAAGGCTTATCGACCATCCCGAGCTTGCTTCGTTTTTTGAAAGAATGACCTTTGTTCCGCTTGCGGGCATTACCCATATGGTGCCTCCCGGCGGTGCAGGTGTAGGTATGCACGTTATCCCCGTTGAAAAGTCTATTGAAATGGAAACGGGGTTATGGATATAGAACAGCTTTCATATTGGCTTAAAAAATATGAGGGACATATCGGCGTTGCACGTTGCTCCTGCCGTGCTTCCCGTGCGGCTCTTGATGAGGCTGTGCTGATGACGATTACGGCTGGTGTATCGGTGTAGGCGACTTCGCCGACTATTGCCGTGAAACGCATAAGGGACACGATATAACCTATGATGAGGCTATGGAAATTCTCCGCAACGCAGAGAAAAACGGCTTCGTTCATCAGATTACGAATATCGACGGCGACAACAAAATTTTCGGTATTTGTAACTGTAATGTAAATATTTGTAACGCATTGAGAACCTCACAGCTTTTCAATACTCCGAACCTCTCACGCTCGGCATACACGGCAAAGGTTGAAACCGAAAAATGTGTTGCCTGCGGTAAGTGCGTTGAGTATTGTCCGGCAGGTGCGGTAAGACTCGGACAGAAGCTTTGCACAAAGCAGGGCGAGGTAGTTTATCCGAGAAGAACTCTCCCCGAGCAGTCCTCACTTAAAGAGTATTTGCATTGGAAAGAGGATAAGTGGGACGAGGATTACAGAGATAACAACAGAATTAACTGTTATGATACGGGTACTGCACCCTGTAAAACCGCTTGTCCTGCTCATATAGCTGTTCAGGGCTATTTGAAAATGGCGGCACAGGCAGATACAAGGACGCTCTTGCCCTCATTAAAAAGGACAACCCGTTCCCTGCAATTTGCGGCAGAGTATGTAACCATAAGTGCGAGGACGCCTGCACAAGAGGTACAATCGACAGAGCAGTTTCGATTGATGCGGTTAAGAAATTTATCGCAGAGCAGGATTTGAACGCAGAGACAAGATATGTTCCCGAGGTTGTCATTTCCTCAAACAGATATGATCATTGGGAGCAGAAAATCGCTGTTATCGGCGCAGGCCCGGCAGTCTTTCGTGCGCTTATTACCTTGCTACAAAGGGTTATAAGCCGACAGTCTTTGAAAAGAACGAAAAGCCCGGCGGTATGATGAGATACGGTATTCCGTCATACAAGCTTGAAAAGGACGTTATTGACGCTGAAATCGACGTTATCAGAGAATTGGGCGTTGAGATTAAGTGCGGAGTTGAGGTTGGTAAGGATATTACACTTGACGAGCTTCGTAAACAGGGCTTTGAGGCTTTCTATGTTGCTATCGGCTGTCAGGGCGGAAAAATGGCAGGCGTTGACGGCGAAGATGCAAACGGTATTGATATTGCAGTTGACTTCTTACATTCGGCAACCGAAAATCAGGAGCAGAAAATTGACGGCGATGTAGTTGTAATCGGCGGCGGTAATGTTGCGGTTGACTGTGCAAGAACTGCTCATCGTTTCGGCGCAAAAAAGGTTTCAATGGTATGCTTGAGTCAAGAGATACAATGCCCGCATCAAATGAGGAAATTGAAGAAACTCTGGACGAGGATATTGAAATTTGCAACAGCTGGGGACCGAAAGAAATTAAAAAGGACGAAAACGGCAATGTAACAGCGGTTGTATTTAAGAAATGTACACGCACCATTGACCCCGAAACAAACAAGTTCTCACCCGAATATGACGAGAACGAGACAATCGAAATCAAAGCCGACAGAGTTATTTACGCTATCGGTCAGTCGATTGAATGGGGCAATATGCTTGACGGAGAAAAGGTTGAATTTTGGCACGGAAATTATCCTATGGCAGACGGACTTACATATCAGACGGCACAGCCCGATATTTTTGTCGGCGGCGATGTTTACACAGGACCTAAGTTTGTCATAAACGCTATTGAGGCAGGCAAGTGCGCAGCAGAGAGCCTCCACAGATACGTTCATCCTCACGCTTCGCTTACAGTCGGCAGAAACCGCAGAGATTTCATTGAGCTTGATAAGGACAATCTTGTTATTGACAGCTATGACAATTCCTCACGTCAAGAGGCAGGAACAGACGCTACAATAGATATTAAGATGTCATTTAGAGACGCTCATAAAACTCTTACCGAGGAGCAGGTTAAAATTGAAACCGCCCGTTGTCTCGGCTGCGGCGCTTCGGTTGTTGACCCGAACAGATGCTTGGGCTGCGGTATTTGTACCACAAAGTGCGAATTTGATGCAATCAAGCTTCACAGAGATCGCCCCGAAGCGTCAAAGATGGTTGTCGCAGAGGATAAGATGAAGCACATTTTCCCGTATTTTGCAGGTAATGTCGCAAAGCTTGCCGTTAAGAAAATACCGAAAGAGGTCAAGGAATATGAGAAGAAATATACCGAATTCCGTGAGGCTATCGGTAAGGATACAGACAAGCACTAAGGGGTAAAATATGCACGAACTCGGCGTAGTATTCTATGTTATCGACGATGTTAAAAAGGTTGCCGTTGAGAATAATGTTGAGCATGTTCACTCGGTTACGCTCCAAGTCGCGAGGTCTCGACCGTCATTCCCGAGTATCTTATAGACTGTTGGAATTGGGCGGTTAAAAAGCACGATATTCTCATTGACTGCGAATTAAGGGTCGAGCGAATTGACGCAATAACCTATTGCGAGGACTGTCAAAAGACCTATCCCACCGTGCAGTACGGCAAAATTTGTCCATATTGTCAGAGTGAGAAAACATATCTCATTCAGGGTAACGAATTTAATATTAAAGAGATTGAGGTAACATAGCTATTCTCATAAAAAACGGGGCGGTTTTTAACCGTCCCATTTAATTTTGCCGTTGTTTCTCCACACATTTGCAGAAATTGTTTATTAGACAAATTTCTAATAACTATTGAAAACTTGAAAACATATTGTTATAATACTATCTGTGAAGGAGGCGACATTTTATGGGCGAAAAACTTCAAAGAAAAAAATAAACGAAGCAGCCGAGGCAAAGGCGGAGGGCAATAACGCCGTTTTGAACGGTAATGAGTCCGAAGCGACACCCCAAAAGCTTACAGATGAACAGAAATACGCTAAAAAATATTTGTTCATGAGGGAAAAGCTCTTAAAAAACTACGATATCGGTTGTAAGAAGTACAGGAAAGCGAAAATAACAACGGCAATTATATTTTTAGTCATTTCCGTACTTTTCACGGTATTGAGCATCGGCACGGGACGGCATATGCAGTTTTTGACTGTATGGATAATTCTTATATTCTTTTTAGTCACCGTGTACTTGTTTTTGGATTATATAAGGTATTTGATAGAGGATAAGGTTATACCGTACTTAAAGGACGACGATATGCTTGAGTACGGCGAATATGATATTTTTACTGACAACGACGACGATGAGGATGAAATCGACGACGAGGAGGAAGATGAGTAATGAAGAATATTCTCAAAATATATTCCAGAGACTTAAAAAAGATTTTTACAAACAGTATGGCAATCATCTTGGCGGTGGGCGTACTTGTGCTGCCGTCACTTTATGCGTGGATTAACATTTACGCAAACTGGGACCCGTACGGCAAAGCAGAGCACGGGAAATATGCAGATTGCCGTTATTATAGAGGATAAGGG
>ENA-OQEB01001097-OQEB01001097.1-human-gut-metagenome-genome-assembly--contig:-NODE-1097-length-10374-cov-1.750561_pt1 | contig 10374 bp, 12 predicted proteins | sample MGYA00242787_ERZ504619 | MGnify/ENA primary metagenome ERZ504619 (study PRJEB26092, sample SAMD00036317) | human gut metagenome | host: Homo sapiens | study: EMG produced TPA metagenomics assembly of... | reverse complement strand
ATGCTGAGGATTGTTATCGGCATATTGCCTGATTTCGGCATTATGGCTCTGTTGCTCCAATTCTATATCGTGTATGTTGTGTGGGAAGGAAGCAAAAAGGTGATGCAGATAGCGGAAAAAGACCGTTTGCGTTTCACCATTCTTTCTTCTATTTTGTTAATAGCTTGTCCGGTGGCCATTGAATGGATATTCAATAAGCTGACGGTAGTGCTAAACTGATAAATGTTATGAAACAAGCTCCTGTAAATATAAAGAATAAGCGTGCTACGTTCGATTACGAACTGACGGACACCTATACGGCCGGCATTGTGCTTACGGGCACAGAAATCAAGTCCATCCGGTTGGGGAAAGCAAGCTTAGTCGATACGTTCTGTTACTTTGCCAACGGCGAATTGTGGTGAAGAACATGCATGTGGCCGAATACTTCTATGGTTCGTACAACAACCACAATGCACGCAGGGAGCGCAAGCTTTTGTTGAATAAGAAGGAACTTGAAAAACTGATGCGCGGCACGAAAGATCCGGGTTTCACCATTGTTCCCGTGCGCTTGTTTATCAATGAAAAAGGGCTGGCCAAACTTGTGGTGGCACTTGCCAAAGGTAAGAAGCAATATGATAAGCGCGAATCACTGAAGGAAAAAGATGACAAACGCGATATGGCGCGTATGTTTAAAAGATAATATGAGTAAACTTGGTAGTTTGGTGCGTGAGCGCATCCTTATTTTGGATGGTGCAATGGGCACATGATACAGCAATACAACTTGACAGAGGGAGATTTTCGGGGTGAACGCTTCTCGCAGATTCCCGGACAGATGAAAGGTAACAATGACTTGCTTTGTCTGACACGCCCCGATGTGATACAAGACATTCACCGCAAGTATCTGGCGGCAGGTGCAGATATTATCGAAACAAATACATTCAGTTCCACCCGCGTCAGTATGGCCGATTATCATGTGCAGGACTATGTGCGTGAGATGAATCTTGCCGCAGTGCGCCTGGCACGCAAAGTGGCAGATGAGTTTACTTCTCTTACTCCCGACAAACCCCGTTTTGTGGCAGGCTCCGTAGGACCGACGAACAAGACCTGCTCCATGAGTCCCGATGTGAACAATCCGGCCTTTCGTGCCTTGAGCTACGATGAACTGGCCGATGCCTACCGTGAGCAGATGGAAGCATTGCTCGAAGGTGGTGTGGATGCTTTGCTGATAGAAACCATTTTTGATACGCTGAATGCCAAGGCTGCTATTTTTGCCGCCGGGCAGGCGATGGAAACTGTAGGAGTTCATGTACCCTTGATGCTCTCTGTGACTGTTTCTGATATTGGAGGGCGTACTCTGTCGGGACAAACTTTGGATGCTTTTCTCGCCTCCGTGCAACATGCCGATATTTTTTCAGTTGGGTTGAACTGCTCCTTTGCGCCCGCCAGCTGAAACCTTTCCTGGAGCAGCTTGCTGTCCGTGCACCTTATTATATCAGTGCTTATCCCAACGCCGGACTGCCCAACAGTTTGGGCACATACGACCAGACTCCTGCCGATATGGCACATGAAGTAAAAGAGTATATCCATGAGGGATTGGTGAATATTATCGGTGGTTGTTGCGGAACGACAGATGCCTACATTGCCGAGTACTCCTCGCTGATTGCCGGTGCAACGCCCCATCAGCCGGTTCCCAGACCGGAAAATCTTTGGCTCTCCGGGCTTGAACTTCTGGAAGTGAAGCCGGAAAATAACTTCGTGAATGTGGGTGAACGCTGTAATGTTGCGGGTTCGCGCAAATTCTTGCGTCTGATTAATGAAAAGAAATATGACGAGGCGCTCAGCATTGCCCGCCAGCAGGTGGAAGACGGTGCGCAGGTCATCGATATAAATATGGACGACGGGCTGCTGGATGCTCAAGTGGAGATGACGACTTTCCTCCATCTGATAGCTTCGGAACCGGAGATTGCCCGTGTTCCCGTCATGATAGACTCCTCTAAGTGGGAAGTGATTGTGGCCGGATTGAAATGCTTGCAAGGCAAGTCCATCGTCAACTCCATCTCCTTGAAGGAGGGGGAAGATAAATTCCTGGAGCATGCGCGTACCATAAAGCAATATGGTGCGGCGACCGTGGTGATGGCTTTTGATGAAAAAGGCAGGCAGACACGTACGAGCGTAAGATTGAGGTCTGCGAACGGGCATACCGTCTTTTGGTGGACAAGATAGGTTTCAATCCCCATGATATAATTTTCGACCCGAATGTACTTGCCGTGGCAACCGGTATGGACGAGCACAACAATTATGCTGTAGACTTTATCCGTGCCACCGGATGGATACGCAAGAATCTGCCCGGTGCGCATGTCAGTGGAGGAGTGAGTAACCTTTCCTTCTCTTTCCGCGGCAATAATTACATCCGCGAGGCGATGCATGCCGTATTCCTTTACTATGCCATCCGCGAGGGCATGGATATGGGTATCGTCAATCCGGCTGCCTCCGTTCTTTACACCGATATTCCCGCTGATATATTGGAGCGCATAGAGGATGTGGTCTTGAACCGTCGTCCCGATTCTGCCGAGCGCTGATAGAAACTGCCGAACGCTTGAAAGCGGAAGCAGAGGCGGCAAAAAACTTCTGGAGGAGAGCGGCAGGCTGCCGCCCATTCCCAACTTGCCTGGAGAGAGGGGACTCCTGTGGAAGAACGGTTGAAGTACGCCTTGACAAAGGGTATCGGCGATTATCTGGAAGAAGACCTTGCCGAAGCGCTGAAGCTGTATCCCAAGGCTGTTTCCATCATTGAAGGTCCGTTGATGGCAGGCATGAATCATGTCGGCGACTTGTTTGGGGCAGGCAAGATGTTCCTGCCGCAAGTAGTGAAGACGGCGCGCACCATGAAGAGGGCGGTTGCCATCCTCCAGCCGTAATCGAGTCGGAGAAAGAAGAAGGTGCGACTGCTGCCGGGAAGGTACTGCTGGCTACGGTGAAAGGTGATGTGCACGACATTGGCAAGAATATAGTCTCGGTAGTAATGGCATGCAACGGCTACGAAATAATAGACCTTGGCGTCATGGTGCCTGCCGAAACCATTGTACAGCATGCCATAGAGGAAAAGGTAGACATGATAGGATTGAGTGGCTTGATAACCCCTTCGCTGGATGAATGGTGCATGTAGCCATTGAGCTGGAAAAGGCAGGTCTGGACGTTCCTCTGCTGATAGGTGGTGCCACGACTTCACCGCTTCACACAGCTCTGAAAATTGCTCCGGTCTATCATGCTCCCGTAATCCATCTGAAGGACGCTTCACAGAATGCTACAGTAGCAGCCAAGCTGATGAATCCTAAGACAAAGGAGGAGCTGGAAGAAGAACTGCATGAGAAGTATCGGCAGTTGTGCGAAAAGAACCGGGAGAAACAAGTGACAACCGTTTCCCTGGAAGAAGCGAGAAAGAACAAACTGAATCTGTTTTAAATAGGAAGGAAAATAAGGATTAAGGATTAATCCTTAATCCCTATTTTTTTATCTTCTTCTTGTATTGCTCGAAGCGTGACGTAATATCCCTTACGAAGTTATAAGTTTCGATGCCACGGAAGTAGCCGTTTTTGCAAACGGGGTCGGTGAAGTATTCCTCATTGCTTTTTAGCAGAATGAAGTTTTCTACATTATCACGCCAGACATATTTGTTTTTGCCGTATTTTTCGGCCAGTGCCATGCATCCAGCACATGGCCGATACCGGAATTATAAGATGCCAGCACAAAGTTGATGCGTTCTTCCTGGGGTATCTTGGAAAAACTTTTGGCTGTGGCGCCTATGTATTTCACGGCAGCTTTATGCTCTCTTCAGGGTTCTGTTCCTTTCCTTCGGGTAGCCCCATAGCCCTGGCTGTGGCAGGCATCAGTTGCATCAGCCCCCTGGCACCCGCCCAAGATACGGCAGTGGAGTCGAAGTTGGATTCTGTATACGCCAGAGACGCCAGCAGACGCCAGTCCCAGTCTATTTCGGGAGCATATTTCTTGAACAAATCATCGTAATGGGAAATTTTTCCTTCGCGCAGGGAGAGGATAGGAGAGTGGGGAATGGCCTTGCCGATTTCAAAATATCGTTTCATACTTGCCGTATAGGCAGGTGAAGTCATATTCTCCTCATGCCATTTGTTGGCGGCGGCTGCCAGTTGCGGACAGTCTTTCCGGACTGCCCACGATGCACGCTGGTCAAAGCTGATGGAGAGTCCGATATTCAGGTTGGGGTAATAGGTGGTATTAAGCTGTGCCACGTCATTGTCTGCTACGGTATAGGGATTTTCCTTGTGGTCCACCTGGGTGATGAGGTCTTCTGCACTGATACTGTCGTTGGTCACTTTATGGATGTGGATACCTCCTCCGAGCTCTTCGTCCAGATTGACCAGCCGTTCATAATATTTTCCGGGCTTCACATATACATCTTTCCCGATGAGTTCCGTCACGTCTTTCAGTGGTTTGGTGCGTCCGCCGTTACGTTGCACGATGACTTGGTGCGTGATGACCTCCTCACCGCAATATATCAGGCTGTCTTTCCATTCTTTAGTGATAGGCAGGTTGTAGGCAATGAGGTCTCCCTTGCCTGCCAATAACTTCTCTATGAGTTCGTGCACGTTCCGGGCTACCTCTATTCTTAGCTTTACTCCCAGGCTCTTGGCAAACTGTTCGCTTAGCTCATACTGGAATCCCATGTCCTGGCCACGGTAGATGAAGTAGGAAGTGGAACTGTACAGTGTCAATACAACCAGTTCTCCGCTATCCTTTATCTGTTGCAGGTCATCCGCTTCTTCTTTTTCGGCAGGATGTCTTCCACGGCATCCTGCGATGCAGCACAACAACAACAGCAAGATAATTGGGACGGGAGAATTGATAATGGATGATTTATGTCTGGCGAAAGAAAACAGGCTGTTCATATCTCATAGGGTTTAGTGCGTTCTTAATCCTCCATTATCAATCCTCCATTATCAATTCTCCATTACAAATTAACTCCCAAGTGCTTCTTGATGTACATGGTCAATATATCAATGGCCACCTGGTTGTTTCCGCCTTCCGGCACAATGAGGTCGGCGTATCGTTTGCAGGGCTCTATGAATTGCTGGTGCATGGGTTTTAGTATGCGTGTATAGCGCTCCATGACGCTTCGGCCGTGCGTCCGCGTTCCACCACGTCACGCTGGATTACACGAATTAGGCGTTCGTCGGGGTCAGCGTCTACAAATATCTTGAGGTCCATCATGCTTCGCAGTTTCTTGTCGCACAAGGCAAGGATACCTTCTATGATGATGACTTCCCGGGGGGCGATATGGATGGTTTCGGGCTGGCGTGTACACGTCAGGTATGAGTAGGTGGGCTGTTCTATGCTTTTTCCTTCGCGCAGCATGGCAACATGTCTGGAAAGGAGGCTCCACTCAAAGGCGTCGGGATGGTCGAAGTTGATGTTCTGCCGTTCTTCCACGGGCACATGGCTGCTGTCCTTGTAGTAAGAGTCTTGTGGCAATAATACCACTTCACCAGCCGGTAGGCTTTCGATAATTTTACGTACGACGGTGGTCTTTCCCGAGCCGGTTCCGCCTGCAATTCCTATTATTAACATCCGTTTAAGTGTATATTTGAAACAAAACCAGTATTTTTGCAGTTGTTAAAACAGCCGCTTAGGCTGACAAATATAGTGATAAATCATTTAAATGGCAAAGTTATGGTAAAGCACATTGTATTATTTAAGTTAAAAGATGAGGCACCGGCTGACGAAAAGTTGGCTGCGATGAACAGTTTCAAGGCAGCTATCGAAGCGCTTCCGGCTAAAATATCCGTTATCCGCAAGATTGAAGTCGGATTGAACATCAATCCTGCCGAGGCTTGGAGCATCGCTCTTTACAGTGAGTTCGATACGTTGGATGACGTGAAATACTATGCTACCCATCCCCGACCATGTAGCTGCCGGCAAGCTTATCGCTGCTGTGAAAGAGAGTCGTGCCTGCGTGGACTACGAGATAATTGAAATTAAAAATTAAATCAGAGAACATGAAGAAATTACTGTTCCCTTTCGTTCTGTTGCTCTTCGCTGTGGCGATGCAGGCACAGATACAAGACCCCGTCAAGTTCAATTCCGAACTGAAGATTTTGGCTGCCGATGAAGCGGAGGTCGTTTTTACGGCTGCTATTGACAAGGCTGGCATGTCTATTCCACCGACTTGGGCGATGGAGGGCCTATCTCGGCGACTTTCAATGTGGAGAAAATATTCGGAGCGGAAGTGGTTGGCAAACTGAAGCCGTAGGCAAGGAAATCTCTACTTTCGATAAGTTGTTCGAAATGAAGGTACGCTATTTTGAGAATACGGCGCAATTTGTGCAGAAGCTGAAGTTGACGGGTGGCGCTTATCAGATAGAAGGCTATCTGGAATATGGCGCTTGCAACGATGAAAACTGCCTGCCGCCCACACAAGTTCCTTTCAAGTTCTCCGGCAAGGCAGAAGGGGCTGCCAAAGAAGCTGCCGCCGCTGCCGCTGAAACGAAAGCCGAAGAACAGCCCGCAAAGCAGGAGACTGTCTCCGGCACGGCTCCCGTGGCTGCCATCGGCGGTGCGGACGGGCCGACGGAAATCAAGGTGGCGGACAAGGTGGACCTATGGAAGCCGGTCATCAGTGAACTGAATTCTTTGGGCGAAACCACTTCGCAGGAAGACATGTCCTGGATTTATATTTTCATTACGGGATTTGCCGGTGGACTGCTGGCGCTCTTCACCCCCTGTGTATGGCCCATCATCCCGATGACGGTCAGCTTCTTTCTGAAACGCAGCAAGGACAAGAAGAAGGCATCCGCGATGCGTGGACGTATGGCGCTTCCATCGTGGTGATTTATGTGACGCTCGGACTGGCAATCACGCTTGTTTTCGGAGCCAGCGCACTGAACGCACTCTCTACGAATGCAGTATTCAATATCCTTTTCTGCCTGATGCTGGTGGTGTTTGCGGCTTCCTTCTTCGGAGCGTTCGAGATAACGTTGCCCTCCAAGTGGAGTACGGCTGTAGACAGCAAGGCCGAGGCGACAAGCGGTTTGCTCAGCATCTTCCTGATGGCATTTACCTTGTCGCTGGTATCTTTCTCCTGCACGGGACCCATTATCGGATTCCTGCTGGTGCAGGTTTCTACGACGGGCAGCGTGGTGGCTCCCGCCATCGGCATGCTGGGCTTTGCCATAGCTTTGGCATTGCCTTTCACGCTGTTTGCCCTGTTCCCGTCCTGGCTGAAATCCATGCCCAAATCCGGTGGATGGATGAATATCATCAAGGTGACGCTTGGCTTCCTGGAGCTGGCTTTTGCCTGAAGTTCCTTTCGGTAGCCGATTTAGCATACGGTTGGCGCATCCTCGACCGTGAAACGTTCCTTGCTTTGTGGATTGTACTTTTTGCACTGCTTGGTTTCTACTTGTTGGGCAAAATCAAGTTCCCGCACGATGATGACGATTCAAAGGTTAGTGTACCCCGTTTCTTTATGGCGTTGGCCTCACTGGCATTTGCGGTGTATATGGTTCCCGGTTTGTGGGGAGCTCCGTTGAAAGCTGTCAGTGCCTTTGCGCCGCCCATGCAGACGCAAGACTTCAATCTTTACAATAATGAAGTGCATGCCAAGTTCGATGATTACGACCTCGGTATGGAGTATGCCCGTCAGCATGGCAAGCCCGTGATGCTCGACTTCACCGGTTATGGTTGCGTGAACTGCCGTAAGATGGAGCTTGCCGTATGGACAAACCCGAAGGTGAGTGACATTATCAACAACGACTATGTGCTTATCACGCTCTACGTGGACAACAAGACCCCGCTTCCTTCTCCCGTGAAGATTGTGGAGAACGGCACGGAACGCACGCTGCGCACCGTAGGCGACAAATGGAGCTATCTGCAGCGTGTCAAGTTCGGCGCCAATGCGCAGCCCTTCTACGTGCTGATTGACAACGAAGGCAAGCCGCTCAACAAGTCCTACTCCTACGACGAGGATATACCTAAGTATATCGAGTTCCTGCAGACCGGACTGGAGAATTATAAGAAAGAGAAATAAATAGAATTGGAAAAAGGATGCTTGTAAAAAGGCATCCTTTTTTCACTAAATCCCCTTTTTGTATGAAACACATTATAGACATTGATGCTTGGGAACGCCGGGATAATTACAACTTCTTCCGCAGTTTTGTCAACTCCTGGTATTCCGTTACCACAGAGATTGACTGCACGGAAGCCAGTGCCGCCGCCCGGGCCGCGAAGCGCTCCTTTTTCCTTTATTATCTGTATGCCGTGGTGCGTTCGGCCAATGAAGTCGACGAGCTGCGTTACCGTACCGACAAGGAAGGCAGGGTTGTTTTCCACGACCGGGTGGACATCATTTCTCCGATAGCCGTTCCTGGGAAAACATTCTATACCGTGCGCATTCCCTATTACGAAGACTTTGAACGTTTCTATGCCGAAGCCTACGCCTTGATAACAAACATGCCCGAGGACGGTGACCCTTATGGAGCCGAAAAGATTCTTGCCGAGCAAGGCGATTACGATGTGGTCCATCTGAGTGCGGTTCCCAAAATGTATTTCACCTCGATAACCTATACACTTGCCGAAGCAGGCAACGGTTGCAGTTATCCGTTGATGACTGCCGGCAAGGCCGTATCTCGTGAAGGCCGTCTGGTATTTCCTCTTTCCATTTATGTGAACCATGCTTTTGTCGACGGTTCTCATTTGACCTCCTTCTTCGGAAAGGTGGAGGAGTATTTGAAAGAGATTTCACATAAATGAATCACCCCAAATAAATAATCTATGAAACGCTTATAAGGGTGTTTTTTCATGCTACAAATATATATGATGCCATACATATATGGCAACTTTGAGTTGTTTTTTGTATCTCGGTTTCTGTTTTTTAAGTATCATTGAAAAATCGGAAATGTGCAGACAAGATTTGTAGTATTACAGAATTGTTACAGAATTTATCCTTACCTTTGACACTTTAACAGAATAAGCGTATGGTAAGTAATATATCTTCATGCACGAAAGTACTTGTTTTGCCGATAGTTCTATGGGTTGTTTCGTCTTTTTCCCTGCGGGCGCAGGAGAAGGATTTTGCCACTTGGGCGAATGCCGGTTTCGAATATAAGTTGAAGCCGGCATTTACTGTTTCCGGTGGACTGGAGTGGCGTACAAAGGATGATTTGGGAAAGACAGACCGGTGGGGGCTGAAGGTGGGGGGGAGCTATAAGCTGTTGCCTTTTCTGAAGCTTGGAGCTGGGTATGAGACGCATTACCGCAATCGGGGGGCAGATGGCTGGAAGTTCCGGCACCGCTACCGTTTGGAAGGCACTCTGTCTGCCCGTGTGCAAAGGGTGAAACTGTCCTTGCGTGAGCGCTTTCAGCATACGTTCGATGGGCATAGAGATGAGTTCCGCTTGCGCTCGCGTGCGAAGTTTGCCTATGACATTCCGAAGTGCAAGCTGGAACCGTATGCTTCGGCCGAGATGTATAATGGTTTGAATAAGACAGAGCACTTCGGAGTAAAGCGGATGCGCTATCGTGGGGGTATTACGTTGCCCTTGTCCGAGCGCTGGGAGGTGGACATCTTCTATTGCAGGCAATGGGAGAAGGATAAGCGGAAGGATATAGTAGGGGTGGAGTGTGTTTATAGCTTTGAGGGAGATGAGGGCTGAAAGCCTTTTTTTACTTTTTGTTCTTCCGGTACTCCTTTTTCAGATAAAAGTTGAATCCGGCATATATTTGGAGGGTGCCGAACCCGTTGTTTAGGGAGAAACTGTTTTTGTAGTAGTCGTATGTCCGTCCTACGAATGAAGTACCCACGAAATATTTGCTGTTGTTGTATACCACACCTGCACGCAGAATGAAGTCGATATTGAAATTCTTGTACCAGTCGTCCGCTTCCCGCTCTTCTGTCTTCTCTATGCGTGATGTCTTGTAGGCGACAGCCGGATTGAACGACAGGCATGCGAGGCAGTTGCGGGCGAACACCCAATTGTAGGCATAGCCGGCGTTGAGGCTGATGTTCGTGTATTTGATATGTTTCACCTTCATACCCGGGTTCATGGTTTCCTGAATGATTTCGGGCAGCTTGGTATAGTCGAAGTTTAGATTGTGGGTGGATACGGAGAATCCGGCAATGAAAGAACCTGCATTGCGGCGCTGGTTGGTGGACTGGCTGAAGGCGGCTGGATAGGAGAAACGCCGATTGTTGAAAATGTAATACAGATTCAATCCCTTCATCTTTACTTTCAATCCGTTGAAGTCTTCGGAATAATTGGAGGGAATCTCGTCGGAAAAGCCGGATACCTTGTGTATCTTATAGTCATTTCCGGTACTGCGATAGAAAATGTCGACTCCCAGTTTGGAACTGTAAAGACTGAGATC